>ERZ650312.28-NODE-28-length-55577-cov-7.241598_pt1 | contig 55577 bp, 55 predicted proteins | sample MGYA00376248_ERZ650312 | MGnify/ENA primary metagenome ERZ650312 (study PRJEB26733, sample SAMN07839316) | wastewater metagenome | biome: urban; feature: wastewater treatment plant; material: waste water | place: USA: North Carolina | collected 2016-07-28 ... | reverse complement strand
CGTCGGCGAAGAGGCGCGGCAGGGAGAGCATGGTCGCCAGCAGCGCGGCGACCCACAGCACGCCGGGTGCCAGTTTGCGAAGCAACACCGGCTCCGGCCCGACGCCGAGCGGGAAGAGGCTGACGACGATGACGAAGAAGAAGAGGGCCGAGACGATGTCGGCCCGGCGACGCAAGGCGAGGCGCAGGTCGCGGGCGACGATGGCGCGGAGCAGTTTCAGCATCCTTCAGCCCTGCCGCACGCCAGAGGGCGCTTCAAGGACCAACTCACGCACGGCGCCGGCGGCGACCGGCACCGCCTGGTGCGTCGTCAGCACGACCAGTCCGCCGCGTTGAAGGTGCGCACCGATCAGGCTGGCGACGAGAGCGACGGCCGCCGTGTCAAGCGCGACGTAAGGCTCGTCGAGTATCCACAACGCGCGCCGTTCATTGACCAGACGCGCCAGCGCGACACGCCGTTTCTGCCCCTGCGAGAGATAGCGGCAAGCGAGTTCCTCGCGCCCGGCAAGGCCGACGAGCTCCAGCGCGTCGAGCGCGGCGCCCTCATCGAGATCTTCATCGGCGAGGTGCGCTGCCGCCAGCAGGTTCTCGAGCGGCGTCAGCTCTTCCTTGATCGCGTTGTGATGGCCGAGATAGCACAGCTCGCGCCGATAGTCCTCACCGAGCTTGCCGATCGGCTCGCCACGCCAGCGCACCTCGCCGGCCGCCGGGTGTGCGAGGCCGCAGAGGATGCGCATGAGGCTCGTCTTGCCGGAGCCGTTCGCCCCCTGCAGGTAGAGCATTTCCCCGGCCGCCAGCCGAAAGCCGACACCGGCGAACAGGCTGCGTTCGCCGCGGATACATTCAAGGTTGGAGGCTTCGAGCATTCAGGAGAAGAGTGAAATGGAGTTCGATCGGCGCGGGCCGCATCATTGTGCAGCGGGGAGTTTAGCTTTGGATTGATGCAAATCATACATTCGGACCTCGGCCGCGCGGCGCCGGACGGCCGTTCCCGGCTCGCTCACCCGGTTTCGGCGTCGTCGTCGGCGGCGTTGATCTGCAGCTTCTTCATCTTCTGCCACAGGTTCTTGCGACTGATCCCGAGGCTCGCCGCGGTATCGCCGATCCGTCGGTTATGGATGGCCAGCGCCTCCTCGATGTACTTGCGCTCGCAGGCTTGCAGGTAGTCGTTCAGCGAGTCGATGGGTTCTGTTGGCGACCCTTCGCCATGGTCGCCATCGCCAATCGAGCCGAACAGCGTTTCGGCTGAAAGCACGGGCTTCGTCGACAGGATGCAGGCGCGTTCGAGGCAATGCTTGAGTTCGCGGATATTGCCCGGCCACGGATAATCGAGCAGCGCCTGTTCGGCGGCTCGGCTCAGGCTGCGCGGCGATGCACTTGCGTGGTCGCCGTCGACGGCGCGCGCTTCGAGCAGGCGCCGGGCGAGCCACAGGATGTCGTCCTTGCGTTCGCGCAAAGGCGGGATATGCAGGTGCACGACGTGGATCCGGTAGTAGAGGTCTTCGCGGAAGCGTCCGGCCTCGACCATTTTCTTGAGATCCTGATGCGTCGCGCAGACGAGGCGGATCGAAACGGCGATCGGCGTCTCGGCGCCGACGCGCACGATGGTCCGCTCCTGGATCGCGCGCAGCAGCTTGACCTGCATGACGGGTGACATCTCACCGATCTCGTCAAGGAAGAGCGTGCCGCCGTCGGCCTGCTCGAAGACGCCCTTCTTGTCGCGCACAGCGCCGGTGAAGGCTCCCTTGGTGTAGCCAAAGAGTTCGGCTTCGAGCAGCGTCTCGGTCAGGGCGCCGCAGTTGACCGCGACGAAGGGCTGCTGCCCGCCCGGATCGCCGAGCCGATGCAGCGTCTGCGCCACAGCCTCCTTGCCGACGCCCGATTCGCCGGTGATCAGGATCGATCCGGTCTTGCCGCTCGCCAGCCTGGGCAGCATGGCCTCGATCGCGCGCATCGCACTGGAGATACCCAGCGTGTGCTCACCGCTGGCCGGCGGTCGCGCGCGAGTGCATAGATCGCGCACGGTCTGCAGCAGCGCGTGGATGTCGAGCGGCTTGGTCAGGTAATCGTAGGCACCGAGCTTGAGCAGGCGCACGGCACGATCGACGGCGCCATAGCCGGTGATGAAGACGAACGGCGGCAGTTCGCGCTCGCTCTCGTTGAGCTGGACGAAAAGATCCTCGCCGTTGAGGTCGGGAAGCTGGATGTCGCAGATCACCGCATCGTAGCGTTTGCGTTTCAGCGCCAGCAGCGCCGAGCGGCCGGTCGGGTAGCAGTCGCAGTCGAAGCCTTCGATGGTGAAGCGGTCGAGCAGGGCTTCGCCCATGATCGCGTCGTCCTCGATCAGGCAGATGCGGTGCTGTGCCGGCGCGGTCACGGAGCAGCCTCGAGCGGAATCTCGACGATGAAGTGCATCTCTTCCTCCTCCGTGGTGGCGACGATCCGGCCGCCGAGTTGTTGCACGATCTGGTAGGTGACCCACAGACCAAGCCCAAGCCCGGCGCCGCCTTCGCCGACGGTGAAGAACGGCTCGAACAGATGCGCGATCTGCTCCGCGGTGGGAATCCGGCCGCCGTTGGCCACGCGCAGGCGCAAGCGTCCATCAGCGGTTTCAATCGCGCAGCGTACCGTGCCGTTCGGCGCTGACGCTTCGACGGCGTTGAGCAGGAGGTTGATCAGGATCTGGCGGACGAGCGTCGCCGGCAGATGAACCTCTTCATTCAGGCGGTTGTGCGCTTCGATGCCGAGCGTCTTCTTGTGCGCCTGCGGCATGACCAGCGTCAGCACGTCGTCGATGTCGTGCGCGCAAAGGTTGCGGCTCTTCAGGCGCGCCTCGACGAGCAGGGCGCCGACCGTCTCCTTGATCTGCGTCAGGCCGCGTTCGATCAGGTCGATCGTCTTCTTCGTCTGTGGATCGAGTTCGCCGTGGCATTTCAGCGTGTCGATCGCAGTCAGCATGCCTCCGAGCGGATTGTTGATCTCGTGCGCCATGCCGGCGGCCAGTTGCCCCAGCGCGGCCAGGCGTTCCGACTGCACGATCTGCTTCTCCATTTCCTCTTTCGTGCGCAACTCGACGAGCATCTGGTTATAGACGGAAAAGAGCCGACCCAGCTCGTCGCCGTAGCGGTAGAGCGCCGGGTCGATATTGGCGGGCAGGCGCTTGCCGATCTCGCCCATGCGCTCGGCCAGCTGTGCCAGTGGCAAAGCCAGGCGTCGCCCCCAGTACCAGCTGATCGGCAGCAGCAGGGCGAGTACCAGTAGGCCTGCCAGCAATCCACGCCAAGCGATCGCGTAGAAGCGCGGCAGGAAAAAGTCCTTGTCGACGGCGAGGATCAGCGTGCCGAAACGCACGCGATCGTTGGCGATCGGCGTCAGCACGTAGAGGCGATCCGAACCCGGCAGGTCGATAGTGTGCGTGTTGGCTTGATCCATCTCGGCGATACGCTCGGCCACGGCGACGAACTCGGACCCGAGACTGCGCAGCGGGACCCGTACCGGCGCGAATTTCGGATGCGACGAGACAAAGACGTTCAGTTCGGTATCGACGACGATCAGCAGCTCCGCCTTCACCGGCCCCGCGTCGTTTGTCTTGCGCGGTGGCGCGCTGACCGTTTCGAAAGCGTGCCAGGTGTCGTCGTGCAGCATGTCCCGAAGCAGGCTGGGCGCCAGCGCATTGCCGAGCAGCTCGGAGTTGAGGCGCAAATCGTCGCGCAACGCGCCGTAGCCGGCGACCATTAGCGTCGACGAAACGCCGAGCGCCGACACCACTATGAGCGCCGCGCCGAGCAGCGGCAGCTTCAGGCGAAAGCTGAGGTCGAGCAGCTTCATCGATTGCCAAACTCGCGTTGCAACTTGACGACCTTATCGTAGAGCCGGGCATCGCCCGGAATGAAGCCGTCGATGTTGAGCCGCTTGAGCAGGGCCAGGCCGTCCGGGTCCTTGGTCATGTCGAGCAGGACGGCACGCATCGCCGCCGCATCCTGCTTGCCGACAGCGCTGTTGGCGACGATCGGCGGAAAACCGAATTCTTCGGACTTTGAGACGATGCGCGTCTGGCCGGTCAGCTCGGGATCGATGACCGACAGCGTGTCCCAGACGAAACTGTCGATCGAGCCGCCGTCGGCCAGCCCTTCGGTGACGGCGACGATCACCTTGCGGTGCGACCAGGTGAAGAAGGTCTTGCGGAAGAAGGTGTTGGGGTCCTTGCCGGCCTGGCTCAGTTGCGCGCGCGGCACCAGGTGGCCGGTGTTCGAGTAGGCGTCGGCATAGGCGAAGACCTTGCCTTCCAGATCGAGCAGCGACGTGGTCTTCGTATCGGCGGCCGGCACGATGAAATAGGCGCAATAGTATGGTCGGCCGCGATACGTCGGCGTCAGCAGCAGGCGCGCGTAGTTGCGCCGCGCAAGATAGACGTAGGGGACGGTGGACACCCAGGCGAAATCGAGCTTGCGCTGCGAAATCAGATCGATGGTCTCGCGGTAGTTGTCGCGCGACACGAACTCGACCTTGCGCTGCAGCTTCCTTTCCAGATAAGCGCGCCAATCGTCGAGTACGCCGTACTGATCGTGGACGATGGCCGGCGTCACGCCGAAGCGGATCGGCGCGACAGACGCCGCCGCGCCCGGTTCCGCAGCGGAAACCGTACAGGCCCAGGCGGCGACACCCAACAGCAGCGCGCCAAAGAAGCGGCGAGTCATCATTGCGAGCATCTGCAAGCTGCCGAATTCGAGCGAAACGTTACTGAACGGTAACTATCTGACACCCATCCACAGCCGATGTTTCCGAACGGTAACACCGGGCGGCGGTTGCGGGCGGAATTCTTCATGAGTCGGCCCCGCGACCACTGTTTCGCGCCGTGCAGCGCAAGTTTCATGCCCCACGCACTGCTTCCGGCCCGATCGTTCCCTTATGTGCTGGCGTATCGTCCGCAGACGAGCCGCGCCGATCCTTTATGCGTGCCGTTTGCTTGCTGCCCGGCGCGACGTAATCGACCGTCTGGCAGCCATCATGGGCGGCCCCCGACGCGGACCGAAGGCCGGTGCAGACGCTTTTGTTACCGATCGGTAACCTGAGTCGCCGCGGCGCAAGCGCATTTCCCCATCACGTCGTTCGCCGTCCACTCACCACACTCCGGCAACCCCGCCCATTTCGACCTTGCGCGTCGGGCGGTGCATTTTCCCGCGCTCGTGGCATGGATATTGCGGAATCGACCACAGCAAAACCCGCCGGTCAGGAATCGGCGAATAAAGCACAAGGGAAAACACAAGGGGGTCCGATGCGGCTGCTTCCCGACCACTACCTCAACCGTCTACTGGTCGTCGTTACCGGCGTGCTCATCGCTGTCGGCGGGCTGGGCCCAGCACTGGCGCAGGAAAAAGCGAGTGCGCGGATGAGTCCCGAGTTGCTCGAAAAACTGCGCAACGCCAATAACGAGTGCTTCGCCTGCCACTCCGAGGAAGGACTGAAGAACCCGCCGCGGCCGGACATGGATCTCGCCAGGTTGCGCACCTTGCAACACGACCCGGCGGTTTTCGGCGGCTCCAATCATGGCCTCGTCGAATGCAAGCAGTGTCACGGTTCGGGCTACAGCGATTTCCCGCACGACTCATCCGCCAAGGAGAATCTCAGCCCCTGCGAGGAATGTCACGCGGTGAAGGTCATGCGCGTCGAGAAGCAGTTTTCCGCTTCGGTCCATGCGCAGAACCTGCAGGACAAATTCACCTGCACGACCTGCCACAACCCGCACGCCGATCTGATCGCCTCGAAGCTGATCGATCCGCACAAGATCGTCGCGCAGGACAACCGGATTTGCCTGGACTGTCACGATTCGGACGAAAAGTTCGCCCGCTTCGCGCCGGACGACGCAAACGCATCGACGAAGAAGAATCGCCCCGACATCGACGCCATTCACGAGTGGCTGCCGAACACACGGCTGCACTGGCAGGCGGTGCGCTGCGTCGAGTGCCACACACCGATGGCCAAGACGCTTTCGCACGAGATCGTCGGCAAGGAAAAGGCCGAGAAGAAGTGCCTCTCGTGCCACAGCGCCGACAGCTCGCTCAAGACGCGGCTCTACCGACATCTGGTCAAGGAAGAACAGCAGCGCCTCGGTTTTACCAACAGCGTCATCCTGTCGAACTCCTACGTGCTCGGCGCCACGCGGCATCCCGTGCTCGACACGGTGGTGCTCGCGGCCTTCGCCGTGATGATCGGCGGCCTGCTGGTGCATGGCGTCGGCCGTATCGTGGCCAGCCTCCTCCGCCGGAGAAAGAAACATGACTAGGCGCACCTATCTGATCTCCGCGTGGATCCGCATCTGGCACTGGACCAACGCGCTGCTTGTGCTGGTGCTTGGCGTGACCGGGATGAGCCTGCACTTTGCCGATCCGAAGCTGCCGCTCGTCGAGTTCTCCCTCGCCGTGCGCATTCACAACATCGCCGGCGTGGCGCTGATCGCGGCCTACGCGATCTTCGTCGTCGCCAACATCGTCTCCGGCAACTGGTGGCACTTCGTGCCGAAACCGCCGGGCATCGCCAAACGGATCTTCGTGCAGGCCAAGTGGTACGCCTTCGGCATCTTCCGCGGCGACCCGCACCCGCACGAACCGTCCGAAGCCGAGCATTTCAATGCGTTGCAGGCGGTGACCTACTGGAACGTGATGTACCTCCTGATGCCGGTCATCCTGATCACGGGCCTCATCTACCTATACCCCGAGTTCGCCCCCGACAAGCTCTTCGGCTTCGACGGCCTGCTGCCGATCGCCCTGCTCCAATACCTCGCGGCAGTGGCGCTCCTGCTTTTCCTGTTGTCACACATCTATCTCGGCACCACCGGCAAGACCGTCGGACAGATGTTCAAGATGATGCTCACCGGCTGGCACGAGCACTGAGCTTTCGCCTCGTTCCGCTTTTTGTTTTCTGAACCAAGGAGGGAAAAATGAACTACATCAAGAACTCGATCGCACTGGCCATAACCGCAACGCTGGCAAGCACGGGCGCCATGGCGCAGGATAAGCCGAAGGCCTTCAAACCGGTTCCGGTCGTCGCCGCCAAGGCGGCCGCCGCACCCAAGCTTGATGGCGTCGCCGACGACGCCGTGTGGAAATCGGCCGCCGTCGTCAATTTCAAAGCGGTCAAGGGCGCGAACTTCAAGGACGGCAAGGGCGAAACGCAGGGCACCGTGCAAGCCGCCTACGTCGGCGACATGCTCTACCTGCTGGTGACCTACGACGACCCAACACTCTCGGTGCAGCGCAGCCCGTTCGTGAAGAAGGCTGACGGCACATGGGAAAAGATGAAGGACCCGGACGACAAGGGCGGCGACAACAACAAGTTCTACGAAGACAAGATGGCGATGATCTGGAACATCGACGACAGCATCTTCGGCTTCAACGAACGCTTCTCGTGCCAGGCCGCCTGCCACGCCGGCGAACCGGGCAAACCCTACGGCAACAAGTACACCGGCGACGATGGCGAAATCGGCGACATCTGGCACCTGAAATACGTTCGCGGCGGCAACATCGGCCAGATTGATGACCAGTACGTCGACAACACACCGTTCAACCCGGCCAAGTCGCCGGAAGCCGGACGCAAGTCTGATGCCAAGACTGGCGGCGGCTATGCCGACATCAAGCTGGTCGACGGCAAGCCCGAGTTCATGAACAAGGACGCCAAGCCGGCGAACAAGGGCGGGACTTACTGGCTGAAGACCGCAGACAAGGCAGCGTTCGACGATTCCAAGTTCCAGCCAGGCGACGAGGTCGCGTCGATCATGATCGAGCCGTTCGCTGGCGATCGTGGAGACATTTCGACCGGTGCCATGTGGGCCAACGGCAAATGGACGATCGAGATCGCGCGCAAGCTGGTCACCGGATCGAAGACCGACGTCAACTTCAGCGACCTCGCCAAGCCGTATGGATTTGGCATCGCCTTCTTTGACAACGCGCAGGTCCGCCACGCCTACATTCAGGAGCCCTTGCACCTGCAGTTCGCCAAGTAGATAGCACCGCCGGACGACGGGCACACGCGGTTCGCGCCGCGTGTGCCCGCTTCCTTTTCTCGCCCCGTAGAACTGCGGATTCCCGCACCCATGCGCTTCGGATAGAATGCGCCGCACTTTTGCGGTGCATTGAACCAACAACGCCTTCGCGGGTCTTCGTGGACCTTCTGTCCGCCGGCCGCGAACGATTACGGAGAGCCATGAGCGAGCAACTCACAGAGAACGCGGAAGTCATCTGTCAGCGCATCCGCCTGAGCGGCGTCGTCCAGGGCGTCGGCTTTCGCCCGCTGGTCTGGCGACTCGCGCACGAGCTCAAGCTCTCGGGCTGGGTGCGCAACGACGCGCAGGGCGTCGAGATCGAGGTCTGCGGCCCGCGCGAAGCGGTCGAACTCCTGCTCAAGCGCCTGCATCAGGACGCGCCACCACTGGCGCGCATCGACGCGATCACCTCGCGCTTCACCGATTCGGTCGCCGTCTCGGACGACTTTTACATCCTCGACAGCCGCGGCGGACGCGCGGCGACGATGATCGGACAGGACACGGCCATCTGCCGCAACTGCCTCGGCGAGATGTTCGCGCCGAACGGCCGGCGCTGGCGCTACGCCTTCACTAACTGCGCGCACTGCGGCCCGCGCTATACGATCTGCCACGGTCTGCCGTACGACCGCGAACGCACGAGCATGAAGCCCTTCGCCATGTGCAAAAAGTGCCAGGCCGAGTACCGCAAGCCGGATGATCGCCGCCTGCACGCCGAAGGCAACTGCTGCCCGAAGTGCGGCCCGCAGATCTCGCTGCTCGACGCGCACGGTGAGCCGATCGCCGGCGACGTCGTGGCCAACGCCTATGCTCTGTTGCAGGCCGGCAAGATCCTCGCCATCAAGGGGCCAGGCGGCTTTCACCTGGCCTGCGACGCGAAGAACACCGAGGCCGTCGCCCTCCTGCGGCAACGCAAGAACCGCAGGCACAAGCCGTTCTCGGTGATGTTCGCCAATGCGTTGTCGGCGACGACCTACGTCCAGGTCAGCGTCGGCGAGCCGGGCCTGCTCAACCTGCCCGAACGACCGGTCATCCTCTTGCGCAAGCGTTCAAGCTGCGACCGCGACATGGCGAACGTTGCCCCCGGGCTGCCGTGGCTCGGCGTCATGCTGCCGGTGTCGCCGTTGCATTACCTGCTGTTCCATGAAGCGGCGGGACGTCCCGCCGGCACCGAGTGGCTTGACAAGGCACAGCCTTTCGCGCTCTTGATGACGAGCGGCAACCCGAGCCGCGAGCCGCCGGCGACCGACAATATCGAAGCCTTGCAGCGCCTGTCCGGCATTGCCGACGCGTTCCTGGTCCATAACCGCGACGTAGTCGCTGGCTGCGACGACAGCATCGCGCTGTCCGGACTGGGTGGTCTGCAGATCATCCGACGCAGCCGCGGCTACACGCCGCGCTCGATCAAGCTGCCGCATCCCGGGCCGCCGATCCTCGCCGTCGGCGGGCAGATGAAGAACGCCGTGTGCGTCACACGCGGGCAGGAAGCCTTTGTCTCGCAGCACATCGGCGAGTTGTCGAACACCGCGGCCTGCGCCTTCTTCGAGGAAACGATCTTTCATCTGCTCAAGGTGCTCGAGGTTTCGCCGACGCTCGTCGCGCACGACCTGAACAAGGATTCGCACGCCCGCCGTTTTGCCGCCGAAATGGCGCGCCAGCGCGGTATCCCGATGCTCGGCGTGCACCACCATCACGCGCACATTGCCGCCGTGCTCGCCGAACACCATATCAACACGCCGATCTTTGCGCTGGCGCTCGATGGCGGCGAGATCGCGGCCGACGGCACGATCTGGGGCGGCGAACTGCTCAAGGTCGACGGTGCGCACTTCGATCGCCTGGGCCAGATCGTACCAATGCGCATTCCGGGCGACGAGGACGAGTCGCGTGTTCCCTGGCGTCTGGCCGGCTGCATCCTGCACGCCCTCGGGCGTACCGACGAAATCGCAGCGCGCTTTCCCGATCAGCCGATGGCGCCGGTACTCGCCGATCAATTGGCAAACGGCAGGGACTGGCGCCACGCGTCGAGCCTCGGCCGTCTGTTCGACGGCGTCGCCAGCCTGCTGGGCATCAACCACGTCACGCAGTTCCGCGGCCAGACCGGCATCCTGCTCGAAGGCAAGGCCGACCATTTCGGCGAGACGCCGCCGCTCGCCGACGGCTGGCGCATCCGCGACGGCATGCTCGACCTGCTGCCGCTGCTCTCCGCACTCGCCGACGAGAAACACCCTGAACGCGGTGCCGCGCTTTTCCACTCGACACTGATCGCCGCGCTCACCGACTGGCTGTGTTCGGTAGCGCCGGAGGGCAGCACGGTCGCGGCGGGCGGCGGCTGCCTGCAGAATCAGGTGCTGGTGCGCGGGCTACACAACAGTTTGAGCGCGCGCGGGCTGCATCTCGTCGAATCGCGCCGTCTGCCGCCGAGCGACGGCGGCCTGGCACTCGGCCAGGCGTGGGTGGCGCAGCAGTACCTGCTCGGGGTGTAAGGGTCCCGACCCGAGGACTCAGCGCGTCACGAAGGTCGGCTTGTAGCCGAGCGCGAGGCGGATCTTCTCCGCCACCTTCTCGGCGTCGGCACGGCTCGCGTAGGGGCCGAGATGGACGCGATGGACGCCGCCCGTGCCGTTGACCTCGATCGCCTCGGTCAGCCAGTCGAGTTCGCGCAGTAGATGCAGGCGCAGGCTTTCGGCGTTGTCGGCGCTGGCAAAGGCTCCGAGCTGCAGGAAGACGCCTTTCTGCAATTCCTTTTGCACTTCCCTTTGCAGCGGCGTCGGCGGTGGCGCGTCCTCGGCCGACGTCAGCTTCGCTGCGAGCATGGCGATTTCATCGGGGCCATCAGCCGCCTCAGGCCCAGGATTCTGCGCCACCGGCGCGACGGGCTGCGGTGTCGGCGGTTTGACCTGCGCGTAGGTCAGCGTCGTGCCCGAAGCATCCGGAACGATCGTTTCAACCTCGACCTCGGTGCTGCCGTTGTTGATGTAACCAAGACGGTAAGCGGCGGCATAGGAGAGGTCGATGATGCGATCGGCGTGGAAGGGGCCGCGATCGGTGACGCGCACGACAACGCTCTTGCCGCTGGCGACATTGGTCACGCGCACGTAGGAGGGAATCGCCAGCGTCGGATGCGCCGCCGTCATCGCGAACATGTCGTAGGGCTCGCCGATCGACGTCTTCTGCCCGTGGAATTTCTTCCCGTACCAGCTGCCGATGCCGCGCTGACGCAAGGGCCGTAGCGCCGTATCCGGCGTGTAGGACTTGCCGAGGACGACATACGGCCGGTTGGCGAAGCGATGCAGCGGCTCAAGCCGTGGTTCGGCGTCGGGAATCTCGTCGAGATTGTCGGGAATGTCGTCGCCCGGCCCGTCGTCCTTGTAGTAGCCGCCACCGCGCTTCTGCACGACAGTCGACTTTCGCGGCGCTTTCGTACCGACCGAAGTATCGCCGTCACCCACGCGCGCCGGCTGCCCGCCGCACGCGGCGAGCAACGCGGTTGCAAGCAACACTCCTGGCAGGCGTAGGTTCACGTCAGCGACTCCGCAATCTCACTGCTTCACCAGCATCCGGTGGGCGTTGATGCTCATCAGGATACCCATGCCGAGGAACAGCGTCACCAGCGCCGTGCCGCCGTAGCTCATGAACGGCAACGGGACGCCCACGACCGGCAGGATACCGCTGACCATGCCCATGTTCACGAAGGCGTAGGTGAAGAAGCTGAGCGTGATCGAGCCGCCGAGCACGCGCCCGAAGAGCGTCGACGCGTTGGCCGAGATCATCAGGCCGCGGATGATGAGCAGCAGGTATAGCCCGGCCAGGATGCTGTTGCCGAGCAGACCGCGCTCTTCCGAGAAGACGGCAAAGATGAAGTCGGTGTGACGCTCGGGAATGAACTCGAGATGCGTCTGCGTGCCCTGCAACCAGCCCTTGCCGAAACTGCCGCCGGAGCCGATGGCGATCGTCGACTGGATGATGTGGTAACCGGCGCCGAGCGGATCGGTGGTCGGATCGATCAGCGTCAGGATGCGTTTCTGCTGGTAGTCGTGCAGCATGTTCCAGGCAAACGGCGCGGCACCGGCGGCGAGGGCGACCATGCCGAAGATGATCTTCCACGGCAGGCCGGCGAAGAAGATCACGTAGAAGCCGGCGGCACCGACGAGGATCGCCGTGCCGAGGTCAGGCTGCTTGGCGATCAGCCCGAACGGTACCAGCAGCAGGAGCGCGGCGACGACGAAGTGGCGCAGCTTGAGCGCCGCTTCGTACTTGTGGAAGTACCAGGCGAGCATCAGCGGCATGGCGATCTTGAGGATCTCGGACGGCTGGATGCGCGTAAAGCCGATCGACAACCAGCGCCGGGCACCGTTGACCTTGATCCCGAAAAAGAAGACGAGCACGAGCAGGATGACGCCGAGCACATAGAGTGGCACGGCGAAGCGCATCAGCTTCTGCGGCGGGATCTGCGCCACCGCCCACATGACGCCGATGCCGACCAGCATGTTCATCACCTGCGCCGTGGTCCGGTCGCTGGCGTCGTGCGTCGCGCTGTAGATTGTCGCCAGCCCGAAGCCCATGATGATCAGCGTGATCAGCATCAGCGGGCCGTCGATCCTGTCGGTCAGTCCGTGCCAGAAGCGGCGCAGCAGTTCCTGAATCACGATCACTCCTCCTCTTCCTGCACGTCGTCTTCCTTTGCCGGGCCGTCCGGCGTCTTGCCAAGCAGATAGTAGTCGATCACCATGCGCGCGATCGGTGCGGCGGCCTGAGCGCCGAAACCGCCGTTTTCGACGAGCACGGCAAGCGCAATCTTCGGTTTGTCGGCCGGTGCGAAAGCTATGAACAGGCCGTGATCGTGCAGATTCTTGTTCAGCCGGTTGGCCTTGTAGTCGCTGCCCTTCAGGCTGAACACCTGCGCCGTACCGGTCTTGCCGCCGGAAACGTACTCGGCGCCGGCAAAGGCGCGCGCGCCGGTGCCTTCGGTATTGACGCCGACCATCGCCTTCTTGATCGTGTCGATGTTCTGCTGCTTCCACGGCAACTTGCGCAAGGGCTCGGGTTCGATCATCGTGCGCTCGCCCGTCTTGCTGTCGGTGATGTACTTGACGAGGTGCGGCCGGTAGAGCACACCGTCGTTGGCCAGCGCCGCCATCGCCTGGGCCAGCTGGATCGGCGTGTAGGCGTTGTAGCCCTGGCCGATGCCGATTGAGATCGTCTCACCACCGAACCACTTCTGCTGCTCCGGCTTTCTGAAGCGCTTCTTCTTCCACTCGGGCGAGGGCAGCACGCCTTCCGATTCGCCTTCGAGGTCGACGCCGGTTCGGCTGCCCAGCCCGAGCGTGCCCATGAAGCGCGCGATGTTGTCGATGCCCATGTCGTTGGCCAGGGAGTAGTAGTACGTGTCGCACGACTGGACGATCGACCTGTACATGTCGACCATCCCGTGGCCGCCCTTCTTGTCGTCGCGGAAGGTGTGCCCGCCGTAGGTAAAGAAACCTGGGTCGGCAAGCGCGTATTGCGGCGTGCGCTTGCCGAGTTCGAGCGCAGCCAGCGCCATGAAGGGCTTGAAGGTCGAACCCGGCGGATAGGCGCCGTTGATCGCGCGGTTGATCATCGGCCGGTCGGGCGAGTTGTTGAGCTGGTCCCAGTCCTCGCTGCGGATGCCGTCGACGAAGAGGTTGGGATCGAAGGTCGGCGTCGACACCATGGCCAGAATACCGCCGGTCGACGGTTCGATCGCCACCAGCGCGCCGCGGCGGTCGCCGAACGCCTTTTCGGTCATCTCCTGCAGCTTGGTATCGAGTGTCAGCGTCAGGTCATTGCCCGAAATGGGCGCCGTGCGCGAGAGGCTGCGCACGGCTCGGCCGCCGGCGTCGATCTCGACTTCTTCATAGCCTGCCAGGCCATGTAGTTCGAATTCGTAGCGCTGCTCGAGGCCGGTCTTGCCGATGCGTTCCGTGCCCTTGTAGTTGGCCGTCTGCTCCTTGGACTCGATCAGCTCCAGGTCCTTCTGGTTGATCCGGTTGATGTAACCGACGACGTGCGAAGCAGACGCCCCGAGCGGATAGTCACGGAACAGGCGTGCCTGCACATCGACGCCGGGGAAAAGATAGCGATTGGCCGTGAAGCGCGCCACCTCTTCGTCGGAGAGCCGCGTCCTGATCGGGATACTCTCGAACGACTTGCTCTCTTCGAGCAGCTTCTTGAAGCGCCGGCGATCCTTGGGCTGGATATCGACGTACTGGCTGACCGCGTCGATCGTCGCGTCAAGATTCTCGACCTTGGACGGCGTAATCTCGAGCGTGAAGGCCGAGTAATTGCGCGCCAGAACAACCCCGTTGCGATCCTGGATGACGCCACGATTCGGCGCGATCGGCACGAGCGAGATGCGGTTGTCCTCGGCGCGCGTGATGTAGTAGTCGTGCTGGACGACCTGCAGGAAGAAGAAACGCCCGATCAGCAGGCCGAAACCGACGACCACCGCGGCTGCGGCGACGAGGATGCGCGAGCGAAAGCGGTCGAGGTCCGCGTCACGAGAGTTGAGGGGCACGTAGCGGCTGCGCACGACGAACGTCCTCAGATGGGCCGGTTGGCATCACGGCTGACCGGCTGATACTGCGGCAGGAGCAGGATGAAGGTCAGCGGCCACCACAGGCACACGCCGACCAGCGGGCCGATGAAATAGTCGAGGCCGGGCAGCGACGCACCGGGCATGACGCGCACGCCGAACTGCACGAGTTGGACGAGCAACAGCAGCGGCAAAACGTGCAGCGCCTGCTGCAGGAGCGGGAACCACAGGATGCGGCGCGACAGGTACGCCGCGCCGTACGCGGCCAGGACGTACGCCAGCGCATGCTGCCCGAGCAGACTGACGTCCGCAACGTCCATCGCCACACCGAGCAGGAATCCGGCGCCCATGCCGACACGGCGCGGCTCGCGAATGCTCCAGAAGACGAGAACCAGCGCAACCCAGTCGGGGACCCAGGGCCAGGCCGAAGTCGGCAGGAAATTGAGGATCAGCGCGACGAGCAGGCTGAGCACAATGAACCACGGGCGGACCGGCAGCAGGATGCGTGACGATGAAAAGGTAGGTTGCACGGTCTATTCCTTCTTCAAGCGTCGTTTCTTGGGCACCGGCTTGGTCGCCTTGTCTTTGCTGCCATCGAGCTCGGGAATCAGCTCGGCCGGGATCGGCGTGGTTTCCTTCGGGTCCATGACCATCACCTCGCCGAAGTTCTCTACGCCGGCGACCGGCTCACAATAGATACGGGCGAACGAGAATGAGGTGTCGCGTTCGACCTCCACCACCTTGGCCACCGGTGTCCCGGCGAGAAAGATACTGTCGAGACCGGAGGTCACCAGTTCATCGCCAACCTCGATGTCGGCATTGGTCGGCATGAAGCGCAGCTCGAGCCGGCCGTCACCCAGGCCGAAGACGACCGAGCGCAGCCCGTTGCGCACAATCTGCACGGGCACCGCCTGATCCTTGTCGGTGATCAACGTAATCTCCGAAACGAAGGGGAATACACGCGTCACCTGGCCAACGAGGCCCAGTTCGTCGACCACCGGCTGGCCGGCGACGATCTTGTCCTGCAAGCCCTTGTCGACAACCACCTTGCGCGAAAAAGGATCACGCGCGGCGTGCAGGACCTGCGTTACCCGACCGTTGCCGTTCTGTCGCTGCTTTACGTCAAGCAAGGCGCGCAGGCGGGTGTTTTCGGCTTCCAGTCGTTGCGTCCGCAGCACGGTCTCGGAAGCTTCGAGCTGCATCCGCTTCAGGCGGGTGTTTTCCTGTTCCAGACGCGCGATATCCGAAAAATAGACGCCCGTACCCTGAAGCAGGCGCACCGGCACATGCGCGAACTGCTGAACCGGCCGCGTGAAAAGCGATATGCCCTGGCGCAGCAATTCGAGCGTCTGGAAACGCGAATCGACGAAGATCAGCGCAATCGAGAGCGCCGCGTAGAACGCCAATTGCGCCAGCGGCGCCGGCCCACGTTTGAAAAATGGTGGCGGCTGATGATCCATGGGGTCAGTACTGAAAGAGAGGCAGATCGATCACCGGCAAGCGGGCACGATCAACAACAGGCGCTTGTAAAGCGGGAAGTTCGCCGCAGCGAGGCGGCGCCGCCCCCCGGCTTGACGGAGGAGTTTGGCCCGGCCCATCCGCACCAAACTCGCCGCTACCGGCGCCAACTCAGTCAGAGGTGAAGATACTGCCAAGTTTATCCATGCGCTCGAGCGCCATGCCACAACCGCGGGCCACGCAGGTCAGCGGCTCCTCGGCGACGATCACCGGCAGGCCGGTTTCTTCCATCAACAGGCGATCGAGGTCACGCAGCAACGCACCACCACCAGTCAGCACCATGCCCTTGTCCGCGATGTCGGCGCCAAGTTCGGGCGGCGTCTTTTCCAGCGCCGATTTGACCGCCGAGACGATGCTGTTCAGCGGTTCGGTCAGTGCCTCGAGGATTTCGTTCGACGAAATTGTGAATTTGCGCGGAATGCCCTCTGCCTTGTTGATACCAGAGACTTCCATCTCGCGCACTTCGGCGCCAGGGAACGCGGAACCGATCTGCTTCTTGATGCTCTCGGCCGTGTTCTCGCCGATCAACATGCCGTAGTTGCGGCTGATGTAGTTGATGATCGCCTCGTCGAGCTTGTCACCGCCGACGCGGACCGAACCGGCATAGACCATACCGCCGAGCGAAATGACGCCGACTTCGGTCGTACCGCCGCCGATATCGACGACCATCGAGCCGGTCGGATCGGACACCGGCAGATCGGCGCCAATCGCCGCCGCCATCGGCTCCTCGATCAGGAAGACCTGGCTGGCACCCGCGCCGAGCGCGGACTCGCGGATCGCGCGACGCTCGACCTGCGTCGAACCCGACGGCACGCAGATAATGATGCGCGGCGACGGCGAAAGCAGGCGCGAGTCATGCACCTTGCGGATGAACTGCTTCAACATCTGTTCGGTCACGGTGAAGTCGGCGATCACGCCGTCCTTCATCGGACGTATGACGGTTATGGCGCCCGGCGCCTTGCCGAGCATCTCCTTGGCGCTCTGGCCGACGGCCTGAATCGTTTTTTTGGCGTTCGGTCCGCCTTCCATGCGGATCGCCACGACCGACGGCTCGTCGAGCACGATGCCGCGACCGCGCACATAGATCAGGGTATTGGCGGTGCCGAGGTCGATGGCCAGGTCATTGGAGAAGTAACTGCGAAGAAAACTGAACATGCCTGAATCCCGTGAAAGCTCCGCATATGGCTGCGGCGAGTAAAGCATTTATGATACCTTATAAGGCTCCCCGTTTTTATCATCTCAAGAATTTTCAATACCATGTCGCTCACCCTGGAACAAGTCCGGCGCGTCGCGCATCTTGCCCGGATCGAAGTCAGCGACGCCGAAGCGGAGACCACGCTCGGCCACCTGAACGGAATATTCACCCTGATCGAAACCATGCAGGCCGTCGACACCCAAGGCGTCGAACCGATGGCGCATGCGCAGGATCTTTCGCAGCGTCTGCGCGAGGACCGTGTGACCGAAGAAAACCGAAGCGACGCCTTCCAAGCCGTCGCCCCCGATACCGAGGCTGGCCTCTATCTCGTGCCGAAGGTGATCGAATGATCAAGCGCAGCGTAGCCGCCCTCTCGCAAGCGCTCGCCGCGAAGGATATCTCCAGCGTCGAGTTGACCCGGCTCTATCTCGACCGGATCACGCGCCTCAATCCGGAAATCAACGCGTACATCACCGTCGACGCCGAGAAGAGCCTGGCTCAGGCCAAGGCCGCCGACGACCTGCGCGCTTCGGGAAACGCCGGTCCGCTGACCGGCATCCCGCTCGCCCAGAAAGACATCTTCTGTGCCAAGGGCTGGCTGACGACCTGCGGCTCGCACATGCTGGAGAACTTCGTCAGCCCGTACGATGCAACGGTCATCGAGCGCTTCAATGCAGCCGGCGCCGTCATTCTCGGCAAGACGAACATGGACGAGTTCGCCATGGGCTCGTCGAACGAGAATTCGTACTTCGGCGCGGTCAAGAACCCCTGGGATACGGCCCGCGTGCCGGGCGGTTCGTCCGGCGGTTCGGCTGCGGCGGTTGCCGCCCTGATGGCGCCGGCGGCGACCGGCACCGATACCGGCGGCTCGATCCGCCAACCGGCCGCCCTGTGCAACCTGACCGGTCTCAAGCCGACCTACGGCGTCGTTTCGCGCTACGGCATGATCGCCTACGCTTCGTCGCTTGACCAAGGCGGCCCGATGGCGCGCTCGGCCCAGGACTGCGCACTGCTGCTCGACGCCATGGCCGGCTTCGACGAACGTGATTCAACCAGCCTCGACCGGCCGCGCGAGAACTATGCGCGCGACCTCGACAAGCCGCTGGCCGGATTGAAGATCGGCTTGCCGAAGGAATTTTTCGGTGCCAGCGAACGTTCCGGTTGCGCGCCCGAAGTCATGCAGCTCGTTGACGCGGCGATTGCCGAGTACCGCAAGCTCGGCGCCGAGACGGTCGAAGTCAGCCTGCCGAACATGCATCTTTCGATCGCCTCGTATTACGTCATCGCGCCGGCCGAGGCCAGTTCCAACCTCTCGCGTTTCGACGGCGTGCGCTACGGGTACCGCGCACCCGAGTACGCCGACCTCGACGACATGTATGCGAAGAGCCGCACCCAGGGTTTCGGCACGGAAGTCAAACGGCGCATCCTGATCGGCACCTACGTCCTCTCTCACGGTTATTACGACGCCTACTACCTGCAGGCACAACGCATCCGTCGCCTGATCGCCAACGACTTCGTCGAGGCCTTCAAGCAGTGTGACGTCATCATGGGCCCGACGAGTCCGAGCACCGCGTTCAGGATAGGCGAGAAAGCGTCCGACCCGGTGCAGATGTACCTGTCGGATATCTACACCATCGCTGTCAATCTCGCAGGCCTGCCCGGCATGTCGGTTCCCTGCGGTTTCGCCAACGGCCTGCCAGCCGGCCTGCAGCTGATCGGCGACTACTTCAGCGAAGCCCGTCTGCTGAATGCGGCACACCGCTATCAGCTCGCCACCGACTGGCATACGCAGTCCCCGGCCGGGATTCTTTGAGTACTTCGATGCGATTCGCGCGACTTGCGCCGTTGATCCTGCTGCTCGGCGCCTGCGCAACGCCGGAACCGAAGGTCGCACCGACGGCGACGGCTCCGGAGGATAAGCCGGTGAAGAAAGCCGAACGGATCGAATCGCAGCCGCTCAAGTATCTCGTGGGGCGCAACCTGAAGCCGATACCGGACAAGGAACTGAACGTGAAAACGCGTTGCAGTTTCCGTGACGTGCAAGGCGGACGTGGATCGATGGATCTGCAGGTCAGCAAGGCGGAGGTCAAGCGCTTCACCGCCGCGGTTTCGATCCCGAAACAGGGCCTGTGTCGTTTCGACATGAAGAATTTCCAGCAAACGGCCAAGCTGCCCAACGTCGTTCTGACCGATGCGCAAAGCAACTGCGTCGTGCGCATGTGGGAACAGGAAAAGGGCGTAACCGTGGCGTTCAACGCCTGCGAGTCGAAATGCAGTGGCGACGCGTTCAGCTACCTCTGGCCGATTCTGGTAGATACACGTAACGGCCGCTGTTCATGATCCGTACAATAAACTGTGCATAGTGAGTAAAACGCGATGAATCAATGGGAAGTCGTCATCGGCATCGAGACGCACGTTCAGCTCCAGACGAGCTCGAAGATCTTTTCCGGCAGCTCGACGGCGTTCGGCGCCGAACCCAATGTCCAGGCCAACGCTGTCGATATCGCCTTGCCTGGCGTGCTGCCGGTGCTGAACAAGGGCGCCGTCGAATGCGCGATCCGCTTCGGCCTTGCTGTCGAGGGTGAGGTCGCCCCGAAGTCCGTATTCGCGCGCAAGAATTACTTCTACCCCGACCTGCCCAAGGGTTACCAGATCAGCCAGTTCGAACTGCCCGTCGTCGTCGGCGGCAAGCTCGCCATCCAGCTCGGTGAAGGCGAGAAGCTGATCGAGAAGACGATCAACCTGACCCGCGCCCACCTCGAGGAGGACGCCGGCAAGTCGCTGCACGAGGATTTCCACGGCAAATCGGGCATCGACCTCAACCGTGCCGGCACACCCCTGCTCGAGATCGTCACCGAGCCGGACATGCGTTCATCCGCCGAAGCCGTCGCCTACGCCAGGGCCCTGCATTCGCTGGTGCGCTGGATCGGCATCTGCGACGGCAACATGCAGGAAGGTTCGTTCCGCTGCGACGCCAACGTCTCGGTGCGCCCGGTAGGGCAAAAGGAGTTCGGCACCCGACGCGAAATCAAGAACCTGAACTCGTTCCGTTTCATGCAGCAGGCGATCGATTTTGAAGTTCACTGGCAGATCGCCGAAATCGAGGATGGCCGCGCCATCCAGCAAGCGACCGTGCTGTTTGACCCGGACACCGGCGAGACGCGCGCGATGCGCTCGAAGGAAGATGCGCACGACTACCGCTACTTCCCCGACCCGGATCTGCTGCCGCTGCTCATCGATCGCGACTGGGTCGCGCGCACGCGCGCTGCCATGCCCGAATTGCCCACAGCGAAACGCGACCGCTTCATGAGCGACTACGCGCTCTCGGCTTACGATGCCAAGGCGCTGACGGCGTCGCTTGATATTGCGGACTACTTCGAAGCGGCCGTCACCGTTGCAGGCAAGGCCAGCGCGAAGCCTTGCGCCAACTGGATCAGCGTCGACCTCGCCGCACGTCTGAACAAGGAAGGTCGCGACATTGGTGCGTCGCCGGTGAGCGCCGTGCAGCTTGGCGGACTGATTGCCCGCATCGCCGACAACACCATCTCCAACAACATCGCGAAAAAAGTGTTCGATGCGCTCTGGAACGGTGAGGGCGCCACCGCCGACGAGATCATCGAGAAGCAGGGCCTCAAGCAGATCACAGACACCGGGGCCATCGAAGCGCTGATCGACGGCGTTCTGGAAGCCAATGCCGCAATGGTCGCCGAGTTCCGCGCCGGCAAGGAAAAGGCGTTCAACGCACTCGTTGGTCAGGCGATGAAGGCCACGAAGGGCAAGGCCAACCCACAGCAGGTCAACGAACTGCTGCGCAAGAAACTCGGGTAATTGACGCTCTACGGCCGGATCTACCGATCTGGCCTAACGCTCGGGCGTGACGCCGCGCCGCGAAAGATCAAGGTAGCGGCGTTTCTCTTCGTCGTACTTCGCGCGAATGATCTCGATTTCCTTGTTCTTGGCTTCGATGATAGCCTGCTGCGCCTTGATCTCGGAATCGGCGTCACTCAGCCCCTTCTGGATCTCGGGCGGCAGCTGTTTCTTCTTGTAGAACTCGGCTTCGTTTTGGAACTTCACGCGCTGCGCCCTGATCTCGGCAATACGCGCGTCGGCTGCTGCGACTGACTTCTCCACGTCACCCAGCGCCCGTTCGCGCATTGCATCGATATCGCCAACGCTCCCGTAAGTATTGAGCAACGCCAGATCTTTCCGCCGCTGCTCTTGTCGTGCCGCTTCCTCAACCTTGCGCTTCTCGTCCTCGGCGGCACGCTCGGCTCGCTGCTCCGCGGTCAGCGGTGCCTCGACATTGCGCACCGTGCGCCCTGAATCACCGACTTCACGATAGGCACGTCCGTAGCACTCTTGCGGCATCAGATCTCCGCACACCTGCTTGCCGCTGGCGTCGTTACAGCAGTAGAGTTTTCCGGCCGCCTGCGCGAGCGGCGCCCCGGTCACTAAGGCCAGCGCGACGAGCAGGGCCGGAAGCGGCCGTTTAGCGGTCGCGGGCAACGCCGTATTCCTGGCGATAGCGCGCCACCGCTGCTTCGCTGGCCTTGAAGTCGGGGCGATCGCGCAGGAACGCCATCAGATCGTCCAGGCTCGCGACCGATACGACCGGGATGCCGTAGTCGCGCTGAACTTCCTGCACGGCCGACAATTCGCCCGTCCCGCGCTCCATGCGATCCAGGGCGATGACGACGCCACACGGCGTCGCCCCGGCGGCGCGGATGATTTCCACGGATTCACGCACCGACGTTCCGGCGGAGATAACGTCATCGATAATCAGCACGCGGCCGGCAAGCGGCGCACCGATGATGTTGCCGCCTTCACCATGGTCCTTGGCTTCCTTGCGATTAAAGGCGAACGGCAGGTTACGGCCAGCTTGCGCCAAGGCCAGCGCACTCACGGCGACGAGCGGAATTCCCTTGTAGGCCGGACCGAACAGCATGTCGATCTCGACACCGCTGGCCATAATGGCCTTCGCGTAGAATTGGGAGAGTCGGTCAAGCGCCGCGCCGTCGTTGAACAAGCCCGCGTTAAAAAAATAGGGCGACAAACGCCCTGCCTTGGTCTTGAACTCGCCGAAACGCAGAACGTTCTGCGCAAGCGCGAATTCAATGAATTCCTGACGAAAGTCCATAGTCCACCAATCTCACCAACTCACATCAACCTAGGCCGCAAGGGCATGGAGAGCACATGGTACGCATCATTACCCTAAATCTCAACGGCATCCGCTCAGCTTGGAGCAAGGGTGTCCTTCCCTGGATTGCCGCGCAAAAGGCTGATTTTGTCTGCCTGCAGGAACTGAAAGCGCAGGAAGGTGACCTGACCGACGACATGAGAAAACCGGACGGACTGCACGCCTATTACCATGCCGCCGAAAAGAAAGGTTACAGCGGTGTCGGACTATGGTGTCGGCGCGAGCCCGACGAGGTGAAGATCGGACTAGGCAATGCCGAATTCGACGCGGAAGGACGCTATTTGCAGGCGGATTTTGGCAAGCTCTCCGTCGTCTCGTTGTACCTTCCTTCCGGCTCGAGTTCTCCGGAACGCCAGGAGGCCAAGTTCCGCTTCATGGATTACTTCTATCCACACCTCGTCGAACTCGCGCGGAGCGGGCGCGATGTCGTCGTCTGTGGCGACTGGAACATTGCCCACCGCGAGATCGACCTGAAAAACTGGAAAGGCAACCGCAAGAACTCGGGTTTCCTGCCCGAGGAGCGTGCCTGGATCGGGAGCGTGCTAGACGATGCGGGATGGTCCGACGTCTATCGCCGACTGCACCCGGAGACGACCGACGCATGCTATACGTGGTGGTCGAATCGCGGCCAAGCGTGGGCTAAGAACGTCGGTTGGCGGATCGACTACCAGTTGGCGACACCCACGCTCGCGGCGACGGCCCGATCCGCTTCCATTCACAAGGAACAGCGCTTCTCCGATCACGCACCGCTGACCATCGACTACGACTATGCGCTCTGAATTTGCGCATTGATCTGAGTCCGCAAATTGGATACCCTGAGAGCGATGGTTCCCGAACGCTCCGCGGTTTCGAGCCAGATTCCCGTCTATTCCTTCCAATGTGAGGTGTACCATGCCTGAAGCCATCGATATGACCAATACCAGCAAACAGAAACTCGTTTCCGACATGAGAGTTGTCGTCTCCGACGCCGAGGAAATCCTGCGCGCGACGGCCGGCGTCGCCGGCGAGAAGATGGTCGATCTGCGCGAGCGCATCGCCGAGCGCCTGCGCGATGCCAAACTGCGCCTGGCCGACGCGGAAGCCGCGCTTGTCGACAAGACCAAGGCCGCCGCCCGCGCCACCGACGACTTCGTCAATGACAAGCCATGGCAGGCCGTCGGCATTGCCGCTGGGATCGGCCTTTTGCTCGGCATCATCATCGGCCGTCGCTGAGTTTTACCCGCGCAATGGCTGAAAGCGCCGGCGGCGATGCGAACGGCTTGTTCGCTGCCCTGAAGGGAATCGCCGCAACGCTGCTGGTGAGCGGCAAGACACGCCTGGAACTTCTCGGCAACGAGATCGAGGAGGAAAAGCTGCGCGCCATGCAACTGCTCCTTCTGGCGCAGGGCATGGTGTACTGCTTTGGTGTCGGCGTAATTCTCCTGGTTGCACTGATCAGCGTCCTGTTCTGGGACAGCCGCCTGCTAGTGCTGGGCGTATTCGCGTTGCTCTTCCTGGCCGCCGGTGGTTTTTTTCTGGCACGCTTCAAGCAAGCGACGCAGCGACCCGACCGGGTCTTCGCTGCCAGCCTGGCGGAGCTGAAGGAAGACCTGCGGCAATTGAAGGCGGCGATGGGCCATGAACCGCCAACTCAATGAAATCCATTTGCGGCGCGGGCGACTCCTGGAGCGTATAGCCGCGCAGCGAGCCGACTTGGAACGCGACCTGCGTCCCGTGCGCGCCTCTCTGTCCCGAGTAGACCGCGTCGTCGGCCGCATTCGCTCCGTTACTGACTACATCAAGCGGCACCCGAGCCTTGTCGCGCTCGGAGTAGCCGGCCTGTTCATGGTCCGGACCGATGGCGCCTGGCGCTGGACGAAGCGGGCCTTCTTCGCGTGGCGCGCCTGGCGGGCGTTCGGCGACAAACTGACCGCACTCGGCGCGCGGGTCCTGTAGTGAAGCAGCAGCGGAAACGGGAGAACGCGCCAAAAATCGCAGGCTCCGGCGCATTCTCCCGCATGATGGATTCGCAAAAGCAGCAGGCGCGCGAGTTCGTCGCCGATGTTCTGCGCATGCGCGGACTGATGCCGTTGTTGATGAAGAATCGCAACGGCGGTGCGTGGACGGCGGCTGAGAAGGCCGAATTGCTCGGCCAGTTACGAACGCTCTCGCGTATCTCGCCGTACCTGTTATTCCTGCTCCTGCCTGGCTCGGCGCTACTGCTCCCGGTCTACGCGTGGTGGCTTGACCATCGTCGTGAGCCACGCCAGAGCGAAGCCGATACCACGCCCAGCACCGATCGCATCTGATCCGTTCACGCTACGCCCAGATGCCTTGAGCCACCATTTGTCGAGTCGCCGCCTCTGCCCAACCCCGGTTGGCAGCCGGACTGGCAGGACTCGGGTGCAACACTTTACCGATCCGAACCCTCGTCCCATCCAGCGCTTCGCGCGCACGCGTTTCGGCAAAGCCGCCGATGCCGATCACCCATTCGGGTTGCAGATGGCCGACCAGTGTTCTCAGATGTGTGTCGCACGCGGCGTACAGCGGCGCCGCCTCGGCCGCGGGAAGCTTGTCCGGCGTCACGTTGCGCCCGTGGTCAAAGAACGCCAGCGGACAATAGTTGGCGACAAGATGATCGGCAAAGAAAGCCTCGGCCGTACCGAAGCGCTGCTGAAACAGGCCCCATAAACGCCGGCCGCTGACTTCGGATCGCGTGCAGGCGAAACCTTCGATCGGACGTTTGGGGTTTTCCAGCACAGGTTTCGTCACCGGCGCAGCGATACCCATCCAGTCGCGCACGGCGTCGATCTCGCCGAAGGGTACGCCGCACTGCACCATGCCGAACGGACCTGGATTCATGCCGATGAAAACCACGCGCTTGCGCCCGGTGGCAAAACGGCGCAGGTACAACTCGTGCGGCGCCCAGGCGTACGCGAGCGGGTTGTAGACATGCGAAACGGGTGGAGCGAAATCGAGTTTCTCTACGGCATCGGATAGTTCTCTGACCGCGGCCACGAGCGCATCGGCCGTCGAAACGTTGCGGTCAGGCACGTACATTTCCTTTCGAAGTCACGTCGTTCCACGGCGCCACGCGAGAGAGCAACAACATGCCGGGAACGGCCAGCACGGTGCACAGCAGGAAGAAGTGGAACCAGCCCATCCCTTCGACCAGCCAGCCGGCCGAAGCGTTGATGAAGGTACGCGGCACCGCTGCCAGACTGGTAAACAAGGCAAACTGCGTCGCGGTGTAGGCCGGGTGGGTCGTACGCGCGATGAACGCGACAAAGGCCGCCGTGCCCAAGCCGACGCCGAGTGCCTCGAAGCCGATCACGAGCGCCAGCGACAGCCGCTGCGCCGCGCCAATCTCGGCCTGCGTACCCAACCAGGCAAGCCAGGCGAAGCCGAGGATGGAGACGAGCTGCACGACGCCGAACAGCCACAGCGCGCGATTGATCCCGAGACGCACCATCCACAAGCCGCCAAGCAGGCCGCCGATTACCGCTGGCCACAGTCCGGCGTGCTTGGCGATCAGGCCGATATCGGTCTTGGTGAAGCCCATGTCGAGGTAGAAAGGCGTCGCCAAGGCCGTACACAAGGAATCGCCCAGCTTGTAGAGGAAGATGAAGGCCAGGATCAACAGCGCGCCGCGCGCCCCCGAGCGCGTCATGAACTCGTGAAACGGCTCGACGACGGCTTCGCGCAGCGTCCTCGGACTGGCGCCGGTCGCCGCCGGCTCGCTGACGAGCAAAATCATCACCATGCCCGGAATCATGAACGCGGCGGTGATCCAGAAGACCTGCGACCAGGGGAGCAGGTCGGCGAGGATCAGGGACAGCGAGCCGGGCACCAGGCCGGCGACGCGGTAGGCATTGACGTGCACCGCGTTGCCCAGCCCGAGTTCGACGTCGGCGAGGAGTTCGCGCCGGTAGGCGTCGAGCGCGATGTCCTGCGTCGCAGAGAAGAGCGCCAGCAGCGCGGCGAGCCAAAGCACCGGCGTAATGTTGGCCGTCGGCGACAAGCCTCCGAGCGAGCCGATTGTCAGCAGGAGGCCAATCTGCATGAGGAAGGTCCAGCCGCGCCGCCGGCCGAGCAGCGGCACCGCATAGCGGTCGAGAAACGGGGACCAGAGGAACTTCCAGGTGTAGGGGAACTGGATCAGTGCGAAGAAGCCGATCGTCTTGAGATCGACGCCTTCGCTGCGCATCCACGCCGGCAGCAGATTCAGCAGCAGGTAGAGCGGCAGCCCGGAACTGAAGCCGGTGAACACGCAGATCAGCATCTTGCGCGTCAGCAGGACGCGCAGCGACTCGGGCAAGCGGACACTCATGCCGGCTTGCGGCCGAGGCGGTAGAAGGCGAGGCTGCCGTTCAGATTGGGATCGTCGGCAACCGGTTGGCCGGCGTCGTCGAAGGCCAGCCGTTCGCGTACCTCGATGCCGAGTTTGTCGCACAGTTCTTCGAAATCTGCGATGGTGAAGAAACGCACGTTCGGCGTGTCGTACCACTCGTAGGGCAGATCCTCGGAAACGGGCATGTGCCCCGAGGCAATCGCCTGGCGGTTCGTCTGATAAGCGAAGTTGGGAAAACTGACCACGGCTTCGTCGGCAACACGCAGCATCTCGCCAAGAATCCTCTCGGTCGCGTGCATCGCCTGCAAGGCCTGCGAAATGATGACGTGGTCGAAGGAATGATCCTCGAAACCGGAAAGGCCGCGCTCGATGTCGATCTGGATCACGTCGACATCGTTGCGGATGCAGCCGAGCACGCGCTCATGGTCGATCTCGACGCCGTAGCCGACAACACCCTTCGTCTCGCGCAGATAGCGTAGCAGCCGTCCGTCGCCGCAACCGAGGTCGAGCACGCGCTCGCCGGGTGGAATCCAGCGGGCGATGACGGCAAAGTCGAAACGCTCCCGCTCTTTGGCCGTGAAGTTCATAGCGAAATATTCTCCAGGTAGGCGCGCAGCACGGCGTGGTAGTGCGCGTCGTCGAGCAGGAAAGAATCGTGCCCTGCATCGCAGTCGATCTCGGCATAGGCGACGTGACGCCGGTTATGCAGCAGGGCGAAGACGATCTCGCGCGAGCGCGCCGGCGAGAAGCGCCAGTCGGTCGAGAAGCTGGCGACGAGGAACTTGGCCTTGGCGCGCGCCAGTGCCGCCGCGAGGTCACCGCCGTAGGCGTAGGCGGGGTCGAAGTAGTCGAGCGCCTTGGTCGTGATCAAGTAAGTGTTGGCGTCGAAGAAACCGGCAAACTTGTCACCCTGATAGCGCAGATAGGATTCGATCTCGAAGTCGACGTCGTAGCTGAACTTGTGCTGGCCGTGGCGCAGTTGCCGGCCGAATTTCTCGCCCATCTGGCTGTCCGACAGATAGGTGATGTGGCCGATCATGCGCGCCAGGCGCAAACCGTTCTTCGGCACGACACCGTGCTCGGCGTAGTGGCCGCCGTGAAAGTCCGGGTCGGAAATGATCGCCTGGCGGGCGACTTCGTTAAAGGCGATGTTCTGCGCCGACAGCTTGGGCGCCGAGGCGATCACGATGGCGTGACGGATACGCTCGGGAAACTGCAGCGACCATTCGAGCGCCTGCATGCCGCCGAGGCTGCCGCCCATCACCGCCGCCCAGGTATCGACCCCGAGGTGATCGGCGAGCCGCGCCTGCGCGGCAACCCAGTCTTCGACGGTGACCATCGGAAAGTCGGCACCGTAGCGCTTGCCGGATTCCGGGTTGATCGAGATCGGGCCGGTCGAGCCGTAGCAACCGCCAAGGTTATTGACGCCGACGACGAAGAACTTGTTGGTATCGAGCGGCTTGCCGGGACCGACCAGGTTGTCCCACCAGCCGACGTTGCGCGGATTGTCGGCGTAGACGCCGGCGACGTGGTGGCCTCCCGACAAAGCGTGGCAGACGAGAACGGCGTTCGATCGCGCCGCGTTGAGCGTGCCGTAGGTTTCATACACGAGGTCGAAACCGGGCAGGAGTGCGCCGCACTTGAGCGGCAGCGGCTCATCGAAACGGACCCGTTGCGGCGCAACGATTCCGACGGACTGTTCTAGTGACATTTCAATCGCAACCCGAAAGCAAAAAACCCAGTCGGCACAATAAAAGCGGACTGGGTTGGTGCCGCTTTAGCCGTATTTGTTGAGCGCCCGCAAGCTGATTGTTCAAATCGGCGCTGTCGAAGGAAGTTACCGTCCGTCCCCGCAAATGTCAAACACGCGGAACACAAACGCCCTAAACCTGCATCAGATTGAGTCGTTCGATCTGCTCCTGGATCTTGGACGACTCCTCGAGGCGCAGGATACGCCGGACGATCGGCACGAGTTCCGAGATGTCGCTCTGCTTGATGCGTTGCTTGACCGCCGGAATCTGCGCCGGGTGCATCGAGAACTGGCGCAGGCCCATGCCGAGCAGCAGGCGCGTCAGCGTCGGATCGCCGGCCATTTCGCCGCACATCGACACCGGCACGTTCGCCTTGTCGGCGCTGCTGATGATGTGGGCGAGCAGCATGAGAACAGCCGGGTGCAGCGGATCGTAGAGGTTGGCGACCTGCTCGTCGGCGCGATCGATGGCCAGCGTGTATTGGATCAGGTCGTTGGTGCCGATCGAGATGAAGTCGAGCCGACGCAGGAACAGGCCGACGGCAAGCGCAGCGGCCGGCACTTCGACCATGCCGCCGATCTCGATGTTTTCGTCGAACGCAATCTTCTCACCGCGCAGGCTCGATTTCGCCTGTTCGAGTGCCGCCAGGGTCTGATCGATCTGATGCGCGTGCGAAAGCATCGGGATGAGGATCTTGACCTTGCCGAACTTCGAGACGCGCAGGATCGCGCGCAACTGGGCCTGGAAGGTTCGCGGTTCGGCGAGCGACAGGCGGATCGAGCGCAGGCCGAGCGCCGGATTATCGCGCTTGCGGTCCTCGATCGTCTCGTAAGGCACGTTCTTGTCGTTGCCCAGATCGAAGGTTCGAATCGTGATCGGGCGCCCTTCCATGCCCTTGACCACCTTGCGGTAGGCTTCGAACTGCTCGTCCTCGCTCGGCATGTCGCCGCGCCCGAGGAAGATGAATTCGGTACGGAACAGGCCGACGCCTTCGGCACCGCTGTCGAGCGCAGCGGCTACGTCGCTCGGCTCCTCGATATTGGCCAGGAGGTCGATCTTGACCTTGTCGAGCGTCGTCGCGCGCGCCGTCTTCAGCAGTTTGAGCTTGGAGCGCTCGATCTCGAACTGGCTTTTCTTGAGCTGGTATTCCTCGAGGACGCGCTGATCGGGATTGACAATGACGACACCGCGCGTCCCGTCGACGATCAAGGTCTCCTTGTCGTGGATCAGCTGGCGGGCGTTGTGCAGGCCGAGCACGGCGGGGATGCCCATGCCGCGCGCCAGGATCGCGGTGTGCGAGGTGGCGCCGCCGACGTCGGTGACGAAGGAGGCGAAGTTCTGGTCCTTGAACGCCATCACGTCGGACGGCGACAGATCGTGCGCGACGACGATCAGCGTTTCGCCCCGGCTGCCCTTCGGCGCCTTGAGCGTCGTCTGTTCGCCGCGCCCGACGAGTTCGCGCACGACGCGCTCGACGACCTGGCGCACGTCGTAGCTGCGCTCGCGCAGATAGATGTCGTCGATTTCCTCGAACTGGCCGACCAGGATCTCCATCTGCTGCACGATGGCCCATTCGGCATTGCAGCGCCGCTCGCGGATGATCTGCTTGGGCACCTCGCACAGTTCCGGGTCGGCGAGAATCATCAGATGCAGCTCTATGAAAGCGCCGATATCCGTGGGCGAAGCCTCCGTGGCTCTCTTGATCGCGGAGAGTTCACCGCGCACACGGGCCAGCGCGGCGTCGAAACGGGCGATTTCCTTTTCGACCAGACGCGGCGAAATGACCAGGTGCGACACCTCGAGCGTGGCTTGCGAGATGAGGTGCGCCTGCCCGATGGCAATCCCCCCCGATACCGCCAGACCATGCAGAGTGAAGCTCATGGTATGCCTACTCTCCTTCACCGAACTTGTCCGCGATCAGTTTGAGAATGGCTTCGAGCGCCTGCTGCTCATCGTCGCCGTCCGTCTCGACGACGATCGTCGAACCCTTGCCGGCGGCCAGCATCATGACGCCCATGATGCTCTTGGCGTTGATCCGGCGCGGTCCTTTCTCGAGCCAGACTTCGGAACTGTAGCTGCCGGCAATCTGTGTCAGCTTGGCCGACGCACGCGCATGCAGCCCGAGTTTGTTCGCTATTTCGATTTCAGCACGTACCATTGCAAGTCCTGTTGGTCGATCGGTGGTGCGCTAGTGTCGGTGCATGTTGATGACGCCATCGTGCCCGCCGCTGATGGCCTTCTTGATGAGGGTTTCCATGCCGTTCTTGCGGTAAGTCAGCGCGCGCAACAGCATCGGCAGGCTGGCGCCAGCGACGCATTCGATGCGCCCGGGGTCGAGCAACTTCAACGCGAGATTGGCGGGCGTCGCACCCAGAATGTCGGTGAGGATCAGCACCCCGTCGCCTTCGTCGACCTCCTTGAGCAGCAACTTGGCCATTGGCAGGATGTCGAGCGGATCATCCTGCGCAGCGACCCCAAGCTGGCCGATCAGGGGAGGGCGCTTGTTGAGCACATGACAGATGTTCTGGATCAGGCTTTCGCCAAACGTACCGTGCGTTATCAAGAGAATGCCGATCATGGGGTGCGCGTTCCTTGGAAACCGGACCCACATTCTAAGGGATTCCGCGCCGTTCGTAAGTGACGCATGCCGCTCAAGGCAGGATTTCGAGTTCCCCCGGCGATGGCGCGATGAATTCGAGCCGCGCCTTGAGCTTACCGCTCACCTGTACGCGGCCACCCGAATCGATGCGCAACACCTGATCGACGCCCATTTTCCGCGCCGCGGCAGGCCATTCCGGACCGGCAATGAACAAGGGCTTCGAGGCCGCATCCGACAGCGTGCCGGCGGCCGGGCGCGACGAGACGAGCACCGTAAGTGCCTGCGTGTGCGTCACCGGTTCGCCGCTCTGCGGGTCGAGGAGGTGGCAATAGCGCTTGCCATCGAGTTCGAAAAAACGCTGGTAGTCGCCCGAGGTGCCAATCGCCTCGCCGTCGTCGAGTTCGAGCGTCGCCAGTGGCCCCGGCCGGCGCGGATGCTGGATGCCGACCTTCCAGCGTTCGCCGTTCTTCGTGCCCAACGCCATGACATTGCCGCCGATGTTGATCAAGGCATTCTGCACACCTTGAGAGTGCAGAATCTCGGCCGCCCGATCGAGCGCAACGCCCTTGAGATAGCCGCCGAAGTCGAGGGCGACCTGCCGATTCCCGCTGCTAACCTCGACACCGTCGACCTTCAGGTCGGCGATACCCGGACGCGCAGCACGCCATGCAGCAAGTCCATCGGGATCGGGCAGGACGGGCTTGAACTCGTCGGACTGGAAGCCCCACAAGCGAATCAGGCCGCCGATCCCCGGGTCGAAGCGCGCGTCGCCGAGCGCGGAGAGACGCTGCGCGTCGGCGATGAAGGCGGCGAATTCCGGCGTGACGGTGTGCGGCCGGCCTGCGGCGATGGCCGCATTGAGTTCGCTCAGTTCGGAAGGTTGCCAGGCGTGGTAGGTCCGATGCAACCGGTCGAATTCGCGCAGCACCGCCGCGGCGGCGGGGCGTGCCCGCGCGTCGTCGAGGCCGGCGATCAGGATCTCGACGCGCGTCCCGAAGACGAAGGATTCCTGCTGATGCAAAGGCGCCTTGCCGCAAGCAGCCAACAGCAGACCGACAACGACAAGCAGGATCAGGCGGAAACGGGCGGCACAACGATGGTCGGGCATTCGCGCTCCAGCGCGGCGATGAACATCGCTGCGGCGTCAAATCCGGTCTGCTCGCAAATCTCGACCATGCAGGTCGGGCTGGTGACGTTGATCTCGGTCAACCAGTCGCCGATCACGTCGATGCCGACGAAGAGCAAGCCGCGCTCGGCAAAAACCGGCGCCAAAGCTTCGGCAATTTCGCGGTCGCGCGCACTCAACGGTTTGGCGACACCGGTGCCGCCGGTCGCCAGGTTGCCGCGCGTCTCGCCGGCTTTCGGGATACGCGCCAGACAATAGGGAACGACCTCACCGCCGATGATCAGGATGCGCTTGTCGCCCTCGGTGATTTCGGGGATGAAGCGCTGCGCCATGATCGTGCGCGCGCCGTCGGCGGTGAGCGTCTCGATGATCACGTTGCGGTTTGGATCGTCGTGCCGCACGCGGAAGATCTGGCGCCCACCCATGCCGTCGAGGGGCTTCAAGATGGTATCGCGCTGGATGTCGATGAAGGTGTTGAGCGGGCCTGCCTCGCGTGCGACCAGCGTCGGCGCCGCGAACTCGGGAAATTCGAGCACCGAGAGCTTCTCGGAGTGGTCGCGCAGCGCCTGCGGCCGGTTGAAGACGCGCGCACCTTCGGCCACGGCGCGGTCGAGCAGCCAGGTCGTCGTCACGTATTCGATGTCGAACGGCGGGTCCTTGCGCATGATGACCGCCGCGAAATCGCGCAGCGGCACGACGTGGCGCGTGATCTCGACGCACCACTCGTCGTCATCGGCGAGCAGTTCGAGATGTACCGCCTCGGCGCAGACGCCGTGCAGCGCGGACCAGTGGATACCCGGCTGCTGGATCGCCCAGACGGCGTGACCGGCGTCCTGTGCGGCGCGCATCATGGCAATGCTCGAGTCCTTGTAGGCCTTCAGCGTATCCAGCGGGTCGACAATGAAAGCAAAGCGCATGAACGCAACTCCTGGTGGTGTCGGTCGAAAATGGAACCTACAGTTTACACATCCGCGGACGCCGTGCGTTCGAGTTCAAGCGACGCCGCCAGCAATGCCAGGCGCGCAACGACGCCATAGGCGTAGAAGCGATTGGGCGGCGCGTCGGGTTTCTGGCAGCGATCGGGCAGGCAACAGCTCGTTTCGAAGGCCAGCGGCTCGAAGTGCATGCCCGGCGCGTTGAGATTTTCGTCGATGCCGCGCCCCGAATGCACGCGGTAGAAGCCGCCGACGACGAAGCGGTCGATCATGTAAACCACCGGCTCGGCGACGCCGTCGTTGACTCGCTCAAAGGTATGCACGCCTTCCTGGATGATCACCTGCGAGACGTTCATGCCCTCCTTGATCACGGACATCTTGTTGCGCTGCTTGCGGTTGAGCCCGGTGACCTCGGAGGCGTCCTTGACCGTCATCACGCCCATACCGTAGGTACCGGCGTCGGCCTTGACGACGACGTACGGTGTCTCGTCGATGCCGTATTCCTTGTACTTCTCGCGGATCAGCGTGAGCACGGCGTCGACGTTGGAAGCCAGACACTCCTCACCCTGCCGCTCGTGGAAGTTCACCGCATTGCACACCGAGAAGTAGGGATTGATCTGCCACGGGTCGATGCCGACCAGTTTGCCGAACTCGTCGGCCACCTCGTCGTAGGCGGTGAAGTGGTTCGACTTGCGGCGCACTGCCCAGCCGGCGTGCAACGGCGGCAGCACATACTGCTCTTCGATATTCTGCAGGATGTCGGGGATGCCGGCGGTCAAGTCGTTGTTGAGCAGCACCGCGCAGGGGTTGAAATCCTTGAGTCCAAGCCGATTGCCGCTGCGCACGAGCGGTTCGAGCACGATCGACGTGCCATTCGGCAGATCGACCGTCGTTGGCTTGTCGATCTCCGGCAGCAGCGACCCCAGGCGCACGTCGAGGCCGGTCAGGCGCAGGATGTTGACGAGCTGGGCGACGTTCTGCAGGTAGAAGAGGTTGCGCGTGTGGTTCTCGGGAATGAGAAGCAGGCTTTTGGCATTCGGACAGATCTTCTCGATCGCCGTCATCGCGGCCTGCACGCAGAGCGGCAGGAAGGCGGCGTTGAGGTTGTTGAATCCGCCCGGGAAGAGATTCATGTCGACCGGCGCCAGCTTGAAGCCGGCGTTGCGCAGGTCGACCGAGCCGTAGAACGGCGGCGTGTGCTCCTGCCACTGGTTGCGCAGCCAGCGCTCGATGTTCGGCGCGGCGGCGAGGAATTTGGCTTCGAGTTCGAGCAGCGGGCCCGTGAGGGCCGTCGTCAGGTGAGGAACCATGCGTGTCTCCAGTTCTCTTGTGGCCCGGAGAAGGCCATTGCAATCGGAATGATCAGAAGATCTTCTTCAGTTTATTCCACCAGGTCGTGCCGTCCCCAGGCTGGAATACCCGGAAGGACTTGGGCAGCGGCGACTGCTCCAGGCTGCGCTGCGTGAAGAGAAAGCGCCCATCGCAGACAAAGCCGAGATCCGCCCAGTCGACGCGATTCAATGCGTCGGCCAAGGCACGAACGTCGACAGTGGGGTCGTTCGGGAAAATGGCAAGTACCGCGCCGTCGTAATTTGGACAATCGTGCACGAAGAAGGGCTGTGCACGCCGCGTCTTGCCGTTGACGTACACGCGCGGCAGGTCGGAAACGTAGTAGCCGCGGCCCCATTGCCACCAGTTCGTCTCGTTGTACGGCCGGATGCGCCGCGCAATCAGCCGCTCCTTGTGCGGCAACAGGGCTTCCGGCGGCGGCTCGCCCGGCTCGCACCAGATCATGCGCCGCGTCTGGCCGTCGGCGACCGTGGACGAACAGACGAAATCGCGGTTGCCGGCCGTATCGCTGGCATAGAGGTCGTCGGCGGCCGACACTGCGCCGACCTTGACGAAGGCGACGTCGGACAGGCGCAGCGGATAGTCGTGCTTGGTGAACAGCAGATGGCCGCCACTTTCGAGAAAACGCCGCTCTTCCCATGGCGGTGCAGCGAGCATCTCCGCTGTATCGGCAAAACCGAGGGCAGCATAGCGCGTCTGCCGTGTCAAATTGCCACGCTCGAAACGCCAGATCGCGCAGTTGGGCGTTGCGTCGTCGAAGAGATGCAGGTCGCCGAGGTCGATGAAGTCGGTGATCGTCCCCAGTTCGAACATCAACCGGTTGAGCGGCACCGCCGACGTCGCCTTCAGGAAGTCGCGCGGCGTGATGAAGATCAGCTCGCCGCCTGGTTCCAGCAAGCGCAGGCACTTCTCGATGAAGAACAGGTAGAGGTTGGCACGCTTGTCGAGCACCGTCCCACGCGCCAGGCGCCGGGTTCCCGGCGAAATGTCCTGATAGCGCACGTAGGGCGGGTTGCCGATGATCGTCGCAAACGCCTCATCGTCGGACAACTCGAAGAAGTTCATGACTTCAGCGCCCGGCGGCGCATGACGCGGATCGATCTCGATGCCGAGCGCGCCGGGGAAATGCTGCAGGAAGGCGCCGTCGCCGCAGGCCGGCTCGAGCACGCGACCGCTATTGCGCACCAGCCTGCGCATGCAGTCGACGATCGTCGGCGGAGTGAAGATCTGCCCAAGGGCAGCAGTTTCGTAGTCGGACGGAGATGCGACGGCAGACGATGAAGACATGTTCTTGCTTGCGTTTGCGAGAAGGAAACCGAGTATACGCCCTTAAATGCGGCGATTTCGTGCCGTTAATGTCGTGTCGATCGCCGTCGGCTACCATCATTCTGTGCGCTCGTCGCACAGGAAAGCACTCAACTCGTTCCCCGGAGATCCTATGTCCCTCAAACAACGTCTGCTGGCTTTCGTCGCCATCCTCCTGCTGACGGTTATCGCCGCCCTGTCCGGCATGGCCTACTGGCAAATGCGTGCGGAGATCGTCAGCGGCGTCAGCCACGAAATCGAGGCCGCCGTGCAAGGCAACCGCGAGGCGCTGTCGCGCTGGATGGCGCAACGGCGCGACGCAATCGAAAGCGCCGCCGCGCGCCTTCCCGGCATCGAGGATCCGATACCGTTCCTGATCGCCGGCAAGGACGCCGGGCGCTTTGATCAGTTGTTCGTCGGCTACGGCGACAAGCGGATGATCTATCACCTCGCCGACAAGAAGGCGGCAGACGGCTATGACCCGACGGCGCGGCCTTGGTACAAGCAGGCCAGCGAGGCCAAGGGCACCGTCGTCACTGCGCCTTACATCTCGGCCAGCACGAAGAAACTCGGCATCACCGTCGCACGCCCGGTTGACGGCGAGGGCGCCGGCGTTGTCGGCGGCGATATATCGCTCGAGGAAATCATCGGCCTCGTCAAGGCCATCGAGCCGCGCGGCGACGGCTACGCTTTCCTCGCCACGCGCGACGGCAAGATCGTCGCGCATTCCAAGCCGGAGTCGGCGCTGAAACCGGTCGGCGAAGTGCTGCCCGGCTTTGACGCGGCGATCCTGCAATCCGCAGAGGCCAAGGTCGTCCTGCGCGAGTTTGCAATCGAAGGCGAGGCCAAGTACGTCGTCACCTCGCCGATCGCCGGCGTCGACTGGGTACTCTGCGCGGTGGTCGACAAGGCGGCGATCCTTGCGCCGTTGAAGTCGCTGCTCACCGTCCTGCTGCTTTCCGGCGCGCTGATCGCCGTGCTTGGCGCAGCGCTGGCCAACGCGGCGCTCGCCCGTCTGCTCAAGGGTTTGTTCGGCCTACGCGACGCACTGACGGAGATTTCCAGCGGCGATGCCGACCTGACACGAAAGTTGCCGGTCCAGACGCAGGACGAGATCGGCCAGACCGCGACGGCGTTCAACCGCTTCATCGACAGCCTGCGCGAACTGTTCGTCGAGGTGCGCGAGAACGCGACGTCGCTGAACGCCGGCATCGACTCGCTGAATACAGTGACGCGCTCGGTTGCCGCCGAGTCGGAACGGCAGGCCGAGACGCTGACGACGACCGCGGCGACGATCGAGGAAATCACCGTCAGCATCAACCACATTGCCGATAACGCGCGCCTGGCCGAGCAGACCGCATCGAAGACCGGCGCGGTATCGCAGCACTCGGCATCGGCGGTCAGCGCGCTGGCGGCAGACATCGGACAGATTTCGCAGGAAGTCGGCCGACTGGCGACGACGCTCGGTTCGCTTGGCGAACGCTCCAACGCGATGAACTCGATCATCGGCGCGATCCGCGAGATCGCCGACCAGACCAACCTGCTGGCGCTCAATGCGGCGATCGAAGCGGCACGCGCCGGCGAGTCGGGGCGCGGCTTTGCCGTAGTCGCCGACGAGGTGCGCAAGCTCGCCGAGCGCACTTCAAAAGCGACGGTCGAGATCGGCCGTTTGATCGACTCGACGCATGGCGACATCCAGTCGGCACTCGCCGACATGGGGGAAACGCAGCGTTCGGTGGCTTCGGGCCTGTCGGCGTCGCAAGCCGTCGCCGCCGAGATCAACGGCATTCACGCCGAGGTCGACCAGGTCATCACCTCGGTCCGCGACATCGCCGAATCGACGCACGAACAGTCGGTGGCGACCAACGAGATGGCACGCGCCGCCGAGGAAGTGAACCGCATGACGATGGAGACCGACCGGTCGTTGCAGGGCGCATCGCGCACGGTCGCCGAGTTGAGCGATCTGTCCGGTAACCTGCACGCGCTGGTCAAGCGCTTCCGCTTGTAGTCCGGCGTTTCGCCCCGCTGCCGATGGCCGTCCGCGTGACGGCCATTTTCTTGCTCAGACCGGCAACGATGTCGTATCGACGACACGCCGCAGGACGAAACTCGAATGCACGCCGGTAACGCCGCGGATGCCGGTAATACGGTTGAGCAGCAGTTCCTGGAAAGCGTCCATATCGCGCACGATGACCTTGATCTGGTAGTCGGCGTCCTGTCCGGTGATCAGCAGGCATTCGAGGACTTCCGAGAACTGGCTGATTTCCTTCTCGAAGTGTTCAAAACGGTCCGGCGTGTGCTTGTCCATCGAAATGTAGATCAACGCCATCAGCGTGTAGCCCAGCGCCTTGGCGTCGACCTGTGCGCGATAGCCCTTGATTACGCCCGCGTCCTCCAACGCCCGCACCCGGCGCAGGCACGGCGACGGTGACAGACCGATGCGGTCGGCCAGGTCCTGGTTGCTGATGCGTCCGTCCTGCTGGAGGAGGCGCAAAATCTGGCGGTCGTAGTTGTCGATTCCCACGATATTGCTTCCTAATATCTAGTGGCGATCGATTATTTCACTACATGATCGTGACACGCAATATTCTGCTCAATTTCGTCTAAATCGACCGAATAAACGCAAGCACCTGCCGCGCCGTCTTCGGTATGATCCTTTCATCGAAATCACATCGCCAGCGTCAGAAAGAGGAACTCGAAATGATGTTGAAACAGCCCGCGACGAAATACACCGCTTTCCCCCCGGTCAAGCTCGCCGACCGCCAGTGGCCGAACAAGATCCTCACGCAGGCACCGGCCTGGATGAGTACCGATTTGCGCGACGGCAACCAGGCCTTGTTCGAACCGATGAACGGCGAACGCAAGATGCGTATGTTCAAGACGCTGGTGAAGGCTGGCTTCAAGGAAATCGAGGTGGCGTTCCCCTCCGCATCGCAGACCGATTTCGACTTCGTGCGCAAGTTGATCGAAGAGAAGCATATCCCCGATGACGTCACCATCGAAGTCCTTGCCCCGGCACGCGAAGCGTTGATCCGGCGCACCTTCGAGGCACTCAAGGGTGCGCGCCGCGCCATCGTGCATATCTATAACGCGACGTCGAAGCCGTTCCGCGAGATCGTCTTCGGCTTGAGCAAGCCGGAGGTGGTCAACATGGCCGTCTCGGCCGTCAAACTCGTCAAAGAGTTGTGCGCCGAGAATCCCGGTACCGAATGGGTGCTCGAGTACAGCCCGGAGACCTTCACCGCGACCGAGCTCGACTTCGCCCTCGAAGTCTGCAACGCGGTGACCGAAGCCTGGGGCGCGACGCCGGACAACAAGATCATCCTCAACTTGCCGACCACCGTCGAAATGGCGACGCCGAACGTCTACGCCGACCAGATCGAGTGGATGCATCGCCACCTCGTGCGGCGCGACAGCATCCTCATCAGCCTCCACCCGCACAACGACCGCGGCACGGCAGTCGCCGCTGCCGAGCTCGGCTTGATGGCCGGTGCCGACCGCGTCGAGGGCTGCCTGTTTGGCAACGGCGAGCGCACCGGCAACGTCGACCTCGTTACGCTCGCCTTGAATCTCTACACTCAGGGTGTTTCGCCGAACCTCGATTTCTCCGATATCAACGCGGTTGCGCGCGATTTTGAACATTGCACGCAACTTCCCATTCACCCACGCCACCCCTATGTGGGCGATCTAGTTTTCACGGCATTCTCTGGCTCCCACCAGGACGCCATCAAGAAAGGTTTCTCAGCACAAAATGCCGAGGCGCCGTGGAATCTACCCTATTTGCCGATCGACCCGGCCGACCTCGGCCGCAGCTACGACTCGGTGATCCGCATCAACAGCCAGTCGGGCAAGGGCGGCATCGCCTACCTGCTCGAAACCGAGTACGGCGTGGTCATGCCGCGCCGTTTGCAGGTCGAGTTCTCGGCGGTCGTCCAGCGCCACACCGACCAGCACGGCGGCGAGATTGAGGCCGAAGATATCTGGAAGCTCTTCTCGGATACCTACCTCGACAACGCCGAACCCTTGCGCTACGTCGAGCACCATCTGTTCGAGGACGGCAAGGCGCAGGGCATTCGTCTGACGGTCGAACGTGGCGGCCAAACCGAAGTCTTGGTCGGTGAAGGGAATGGCCCGATCGACGCAGCGACGCACGCTTTGCGGAAAATCGGCATTTCTCTGCAAGTTCGCAGCTACGAGGAACGTTCGATGAGCAGCAGCGGCGACGGCGGCAATGCCCGGGCGTGTGCGTTCATGGAAGTCACGCAGGTCGGCAGCGAGCGCGAATGTTACGGCGTCGGCATGGACGCCAACATCGTCACCGCCTCGATCCGTGCATTGCTTAGCGGCGCCAATCGGCTGGTCGCCAACGGCAAGAAGTAAACCTCCAGGCGGGGACGACGGAGCCGGTTTCTCGGCATGCTAGACTGGCTCCTCTTCGAACCTACCTCCGCTTACACCACCATGTTTTCAGGAATCATTGCCTCCGTCGGCCACATCACCACATTAACCCCGCGCAACGATGGTTCGCCAACCGTGCGGCTGACCGTCGAAGCCGGCAGCCTCGGCCTGGACGACGTCGAACTTGGTGACTCGATCGCCTGCAACGGCGTGTGCCTGACGGTCGTCGAGCGTACCGGCAACGCTTTCTGCGTTGACGTCTCGCCCGAGACTTTGTCGTGCACGATCGGACTGAGCGCGCTCGGACCAATCAATCTCGAAAAAGCGCTGCGCCTCGCCGACCGGCTCGGCGGGCACCTCGTTTCGGGACACGTCGACGGCGTAGGCACGGTGTTGCGCTTCGAGCCTGTCGGCGACAATCGCCTGCTCGAGATCGGCGCACCGCAGGAACTCGCGAAGTACATCGCGCGCAAGGGGTCGATCACGGTCAATGGCGTCAGCCTGACGACCAACGCGGTCGACGGCAACCGCTTCACGATCAACCTCATTCCACACACGCTCGCCTCGACGACGCTGGGCGGAATTCGAGTCGGTGATCGCGTCAACCTGGAGATCGATCTGATCGCCCGCTACGTCGAGCGCATGCTGAACCCGGAAGCCGAAGCCGCGCAGAACGCCTGAGCCTTCTCGCTACGGGTTCTCGGCGAAGTACTCGTCGAACTTTGCCTGCGCCTGGTCGCCGAAGAGTATCTCGCACGCCTCCATCAAGCCCTGCGCCTTGCGGATGTCCCCACGCCGCACGACGAGCGCAATCTTCGAGCGGCGGCGCAAAAAGTCCTCAAGCTTCGTGATCATCTCCTGGCGCTTGGCCAGCCGGATCTCACAGCGGATGTAGTCGGTTCCCTTGATCAGCACTTCGGCCTGCCGCGGGTCTTCGCGAATGTCGGCGAGCAGTTCGAAGGCCTGCTGGTCGTAGCGTCGCCATAGTCGACTGCTCAAGGTTTCGATCGATTCCGGCGAGGTATAGCCGTCGAGGTTCATCAACCGCGCTTGGTGCATGTACTCCTCGCGCACCGACGGATGCGGCTCGCCGTACCATTTGTATCCAGGGTACGGGATATGAACACCGAGACCGGCGACGATGCTCGACACTTCGTTCCCGACATTGACGCAGTCGGTCAGCTTGCCGCCGAAGATGCTCAGGTGAGCCGTTTCGCGATTCACATCGATCTCGTGCCGGCGCGACATCTGTAGCCAGTCACGCGTTTCGCCGCTGTTCGTACCGCTCTTGACGACCAAGGGCCGGACGCCGCAACGCTCGGCGATGATGTCCTCGCGCCGTAACGGCTGCGGCAAGTTCAATCGCTTGTTGATGTTGTCGAGAATGAACTGGCGGTCTTCGTCCGTCACCCCGACGTGTGGTGACTCGACACGCATGTCCGTCGTCCCGACGCAGGTTCTGACACCCATCGGGATGGCGAAAAACAGCCGACCGTCGTCGGCGAAGAAGGTCAGTATCCGCCGGTGCGGGGTGATCTGGGGAACGATCAGATGCACGCCCTTCGAGAACACATGACGGTGCTCGGTGATTTCCCCGGTAGCCCGGTTGTGTTCATCGACAAACGGTCCCGCCGCGTTGATCAGCACACGGGAGCGAATTCTCAACGCTCGCCCGGAAATCAGGTCGCGCGCATTCGTGACCCACTCTTCGCCCACGCGTGTCGCACCCGTCGACTCCACGTAGTTACTGGCGATGCAACCCCGGTCCATGGCCGAGCGAATGAACTGGAAGACAAACCGCGCATCGTTGTCGTGCAGATACGCGTCCGAATACTCGAACGCCCCTGAGTAGCCTCGCGTGTTGATCCGGGGCTCTTCGCGTTCAACGACCTTCTTGGGCAGCCAGCGCGGAATCGCGGTGAACGTATTGCCGAATAGCCAGTACAGCCAGGTGCCCAGCCAGATGAAACGCGGCGGAAAGCGGAATCCACGCTCAATCGCCGAGTAGAAGCGGATCTCCTCGACGCGCGAGGGATAGTTCTCGATCAGGTGATTGCGGCTCAGGCACAGTTCGCGCACCAAGCGGAAGTCGCGGCTTTCCAGATACTTGATGCCGCCCCAGGCAAGATTGCTCGATTGCTGGCTGGTGAAGCCGGCGAAGTCGCGCTGCTCGATCAGCGCCACCTTGGCGCCTTTGCCGGAGAGCGACGCGGCGGCCACCGCGCCGTTTATTCCGCCACCGACGATCAGCGCATCGAACGTACCTTGTTCGAGTTTCTCGATGTTGCTCTCGCGAAGCTTCACGCGCCCCTCGCCTCAGAGATCAGTTGCCATGCGCAAAGAGTACCTGAAATCGGCCCGTTTCCTCGCCGTCCGCGAGCCCAGAAGCGCGCAAAAGAAAGACGGCCCGGAGACGACAACCAGGTGGCAAGCGCCGTTCCTGGCAACATCTTCCGAACCGTCCTTTGATTCGAGCCGGCGAGAGACACCGGCTCCAAGCGTTTTACAGTCTTAGAACCCCAATCCGAGCAGCACGACCGCCGAAATCACCGTGGCCGCAAACGCCACGCCGTAGGTCAGCAGCTTGGCGAAGAAACCGCCGTGGATTCCAATCTCGTGCAGCGAGTGGAAGATCCGGTGCGCAGCGTGCCAGAGAAAGAGCGAAATCACGACGAAGATGAATCCCTTGCCAATGAAGTTCTGGGCAAACGCCGTCATTTTCGGGAAGCTCATCGTATCAGCCGGCAACAGGATGCCGAGCGGAACCGCGACCCCCGTGATGAACACCAGCATCGGGCCAACGAGTGCGGCGATCATGCCACCGGCGCCGAACAGTCCCCAGAAAATTGGCGCGTTGGAACGCTTACGTGTCTTCATGCTGCAATCCCCCAAACCAGACCAAGCAGAACCACGGCAGCTACGACCGCGGCCGTCCAACCGGTGCCAACCACGACCCCCGGCTCAACCCTCTTGCCATTGACGACGATCGGCGGCATGGTCAGCGGGAACAGCTTGAACCACGTGAATGCATGGTAGGCAACGGCGACCAGCACCGCGAGATGGCAGACGATGGCGAGCGGGTTCTGCATCGCGGCCAACCAGCCGTTCCACGCGGCTTCGCCCTGACCCAAACGGATCAGGCCGACCAGCAGCGTAATCGCGTAGGCGGCGACGAACAGCGCGGTGCCTTCGTGAACCATATATTCGACGTAGAACGGGTTCTTTTTCCACCAGCCGTCCATCGGACGGACATAAGGACGACGCTTGCTCACTTGGAACCCCCTTTCGGCGACAGGAAGCGCAGGAAGTAATCCTTCGCTGCGTTGATTTTGCTGATATTGACCGCATTGCCCGGATCAACGTGCTTCGGACAGACTTCGGAGCAGTAACCGACGGCGCTGCAGTTATAGACGCCTTCTTCCGACGCGACGAGTTCCATCCGCTGTGCCTGGCCGCCATCACGCGAGTCCATGTTGTAGCGGTGCAGCAGCGCCATGGCGCCCGGGCCGATGAAGTCGGGGTTGAGACCGACTTGCGGGCAGGCGGCGTAGCACAGCGTACAGTTGATGCACGAGGTGAACTGGATGTACTCGGCGAACTGCGCCGGCGACTGGATGTACTCGCCCTGCTCGAGCGTGCGCGGCTCCTTCGGGATGATGTACGGTTGGATGCTCTCGAGCTTCTCGATGAAGCCGGACAGGTCGACGACCAAGTCCTTCTCGATCGGGAAGTTTGCAAGCGCTTCGATCGTGATGCGATTCGGGTAGTAGTCGCGCAGGAAGGTTTCGCAGGAAAGCTTCGGGATACCGTTGATCATCATGCCGCAGCTGCCGCAGATGGCCATCCGGCAGGACCAGCGGAAGGTCAGCGAGCCGTCGAAGTTGTCCTTGATGTACTGCGCGCCCTGCAGCACCGACATGTCGTCGGTGAAAGGCACCTTGTACACTTCGCTGTGCGGAGCTTGATCGGACTCCGGCAGATAGCGCAGGACTTCGATCTCAATTACTTTTTGCGTCTCAGACATGGGATGCTTTCCTTTCCTGGTCTGCTTTTTCGCCGGCTGCGCCATAGACGCGAGCGGCGGGCTGGGACTTGGTGATCTTTACGTCGCCATAAGCGATGCGCGGAGCATTGCCAGGCTGATAGTAGGCTTCCGAGTGCTTGAGGAAGTTGACGTCGTCACGCTGCACGTAGGCTTCGTTCGGGCCATCAAGACGCTGGTGGGCGCCGCGCGATTCCTTGCGGTTGACCGCCGAGTGCGCCATCGACTGCGCCACGTCGAGTTGGTAGTCCAGTTCGACGGCCATCAGCCAATCGGTATTCCAGACGCTCGACTTGTCGTCGATGCTGATGTTCTTGAAGCGTTCGCGCAGCTCGGCGAGCTTGTTGCAGGTCGCCTGCATGGTTTCCTCGACGCGGTAGATGCCGCAGCCGTCTTCCATCGTCTTGACCATTTCCTTGCGGATGTCGGCAATGCGCTCGGTACCGCCAGTCTTGGTCTTCAGTGCCATGACGCGCGCTTCGGCCGCCTGAGCTTGCTTGAGCAGGCTCGCCGAATTGCCCGGGGGCAGCGACTTCGCCTTCTTGACCGCCTGGTCACCGGCGACCTTGCCGAAGACCAGCAGTTCGGTCAGCGAATTCGAACCGAGACGGTTGGCACCGTGGATACCGACGCTGGCGCATTCGCCGATGGCGAACAGGCCCGGCAGCGACGTTTCGCAGTTGCCGTCAACCTTGACGCCACCCATCGTGTAATGCACGCCCGGACGTACCGGGATCGGATCCTTGGCCGGGTCGAGGCCCATGAAGGTTTCGGCCATTTCATAGATCAGCGGCAGACGCTCGCGCAGATAGGCTTCGCCGAGGTGGCGCAAGTCGAGGTGGACGACGGAGCCCATGACCGGGTGCTCGATCGTGCGGCCCTTCTGCTGCTCGTACCAGAACGCTTGGCTCAGGCGGTCGCGCGGACCGAGTTCCATGTACTTGTTCTTCGGCTTGTCTTGCAGCGGTCCGAGGCCGTAGTCCTGCAGGTAGCGATAACCGTCCTTGTTGACCAGGTAACCGCCTTCGCCGCGGCAAGCCTCGGTAAAGAGCAGGCCGGTGATCGGCATGCAGGTCGGGTGGTATTGCACGAACTCCATGTCGCGCAGCGCAACGCCGTGGCGGAAGGCCAGTGCCATGCCGTCGCCAGTGACGATGCCGCCCAGCGTACTTTCGCGGAAGACGCGGCCGGCACCGCCGGTTGCGAGGATGACCGACTTGCCTTCGATCATCACGAATTCGCCGGTGCCCATCTGGATGGCGACGACGCCCTGGCAACGGCCATCTTCTTCGAGCAGATCGACGCAGAAATATTCGTCAAAGCGCTTGATCGAGGGGTACTTGATCGAGGTCTGAAACAGCGTGTGCAGAATGTGGAAGCCCGACTTGTCGGCCGCGAACCAGGTGCGCTGGATCTTCATGCCGCCGAACGGGCGAACATTGACCTTGCCTTCCGGCGTGCGGCTCCATGGGCAGCCCCAGTGTTCGAGCTGGGTCAGCTCGACCGGCGCCTGCTTGACGAAGTACTCGACGACGTCCTGTTCGCACAGCCAGTCGCCACCACCGACGGTGTCGTGGAAGTGGTAGTCGAAGCTGTCGTCGTCACGCTTGACGCCAGCCGCGCCACCTTCCGCTGCCACCGTGTGGCTACGCATCGGGTAGACCTTCGAAACGAGCGCGATCTTCAACGACGGATCGGACTCTGCCACGGCGATCGCTGCACGCAAGCCAGCTCCGCCCCCCCCTACGATTACTACATCAGCCTTGAAAATTTCCACGCTCAATCCTTTCTCGCTTAACGCGAATCAGCTACGGCCAGCGCAAGTAAACCCCCCCGGAAACTCCCGACGGTGCTTTGATGCTAAACAGCCGCGGATTATCGCGTCTTTTTGAGCCTCCGGCAACTTTTGCCCGGTTTTGCTGTCGCACCGAGCCGCTATTTGCAAGGGTTTTGGCCCAATTGGGTTATCAAATGCTCGACGAGCGTTGCGCGACGCACTGCAACCTCAAGACGGCGCACGCATTGCGTGAAGTTGCCGCTGCGACCTCTCCGCCGGACATGCCACGCAACCCGGACAGCACACCGGCTATTCGCGCCAACTCAACTGGCGTATTGCGCCCGCTGGCGAGCCAGCTGGGCGGAATGTCGGGCGCGTCCGTTTCGAGAACAATTGACTCGAGAGGAAGGCTCGTCGCCAGCTCGCGGATGCGCGACGCACGCGAGTAGGTCATGGTGCCGCCGAAGCCGAGTTTGAAGCCCAGCCGGATGAATTCATCGGCCTGCTCGCGGCTGCCGTTGAATGCGTGCGCAATGCCGCCGCGAACTCTGATGCGGCGCAAGCACTTCAGCACGCCATCAACCGAACGCCGAACATGAAGCAGTACGGGCAAATCGAAGTCGCGAGCAATCTTGAGCTGTTCGATGAAGACGGCTTCCTGATGCCCGGCGTCGTGGCCTGGCATAAAGAAATCGAGCCCGATCTCGCCGACGGCGACGGGCGGATTCGCCGACTTCAGCTCGGCCGCAAGCCACTCTCTCAAGTTGCGCATGGCGGACTCCGCAACTCCGTCGACGTAGAGAGGATGAATACCGTACGCCGGAAAGAGTCCCGGGAAACGCTGACAGCAATCGTGGACCGCCTCCCAATTACCGGCATCAACCGACGGCACGACAATGGCGCCAACGCCGGCACTGCGTGCGGCAAACACCAGCGCATCGCGATCGGCGACGAACTCGGCCGCATCGAGATGGCAGTGCGTATCGATCAGCATGCCTGATCAGTCAGTTCAATCAATTGTCGCCAAAAACCGGTTTGCGCTTGGCGAAGAAAGCGGCTAGTCCTTCCGCGAAGTCGGCTTCGCTCGCGCACTCGACAAAACATCGCTGCTCGGCCAACAGCTGGTCTTCAAGGGTATTGTCGAACGACTGATTGAGCAGAGCCTTGGTGCGTGCCAGCGCACCGGTCGCACCCGCCGCGAGCCGGGATGCCAAAGCCATGGTTTCCTGTTCGAGCGACTCCTTGGGCACGAAGCGGGTGATCAGACCGAGCTCCAGTGCATGACGTGCGTCGAAGCGGTCGCCGTGGAGGGCGACCTCCATGGCACGTTTCAAGCCGATATGGCGCGGCAACGACCACGTCGCTCCGCCATCGGGAGAAAGGGCGATGTTGCTGTAAGCGAGGGTGAAATAGGCGTCTTCCGCCGCCAGTGCAAGATCGGCGGCCAGCATCAGGGACAACCCGAATCCAGCCACGGCACCTTGGACAGCGGCAATCACCGGCTTGTCCATGCGCTTGAAATTGGCGATTGCTGCATGCACGCCGGCAATCAGCTCGGCGAAACCCGATTGCCTCTGCGCGACCGGCAGCGCCAACTGCTCGCGAAACCAGCGCAGGTCACCCCCGGCCATGAAGCTCTTGCCTGCGCCGCGCACGACGACCGCACGTGCGGCCGGATCATCGGCTACACGCGCACTCGCCGCGAGCAGGCCGGCGACCATGTCCGGATTGACCGCATTCAGCGAATCAGGACGATTGAGCGTCAGGATGCCGACGCGACCATCAAGCTCGTAGCTCACCGCACTCATGGACTTCTCCCGCTGACTATGAACGAGACAAAACGTGCATCCGCCGCCAGCGACGCTACTCCTGTTCGCGCGCGATGCGAATGACGTCGGGAATTCGGCGCAAACCCCGCATCAGGTTCGCCAGATGCGGGCGTCCGGAGACCTGGACAAGGAAATGCAACTCGGTGAAGAACCCCGATTTGGCGCTATCCATGTTGACGTGCGCGATGTTCGCACCCGACTGCGAAATGCTGGTAGCGATGCGACCGAGCACACCCCGCACGTTCTTGGCCGTCACCCGCAGGCGCGTTTCGAAAAGCTGCCCGGGATCAGGCTCCCACTCGACGTGGATCCAGTCCTGCGGTTCGGTGCTGCGCAAATTGCGCACCGTCTGGCACGAATGGGTGTGAATGCGCAGCCCTTGACCCTTGCGTAGCAGACCGACGATGGGATCGCCGGGGATTGGCCCGCAACAGGACGCCAGCTGGATCGCCATGCCCTCCGTGCCGCGAATGATCAGCGGCTTCGAGACAGTCACCTCGGTCTGCTGGACTTCCTCCTGCGCCGCCAGGCGTTGGGCGAGGCCTGCGGCCAGGCTGCGGCCCAAGCCGATGTCGGCGTAGATCTCGCGCTTCGATTTCTTGCCCGCCTCCTGAATCACGCGCTCCCAGACCTCCTGCGGAATCTCGGACGGCACGACGCCGCGCGCCTGCAGTTCCTGATTGAGCATGTTTTCGCCGAGCGAACTGGACCCGTCCTGCTGCAGCGCCTTGAGGAACTGGCGGATCTTGCTGCGCGCCCGCCCGGTCTTGACGTAGTTCAGCCACGCCGGGTTCGGGTTGGCATTGGGCGCCGTGATGATCTCGACCTGATTGCCGTTGGCCAGTTCGGCGGAAAGCGGGATCAGTTCGTGGTCAATCCGCGCCGCCACGCAGCGATGGCCGATATCCGTGTGCACCGCGTAGGCGAAATCAATAACCGTCGCGCCACGCGGCAAGGCAAGAATCTTCCCTTTGGGTGTGAAAACGTAGACCTCGTCCGGAAAGAGATCGACCTTGACGTGTTCGAGAAACTCGGACGAATCCTTCGTCGTACTCTGCAGTTCGAGGAGCGACTGCAGCCATTTGTGCATCTTCACCTGCAGGTCGGCGCCGCTCTCTTCGCTGTCCTTGTACAGCCAGTGCGACGCGATGCCTTCCTCGGCCAGGTGGTGCATGCTCTGCGTGCGGATCTGGATCTCGATCGGCGTGCCGTAAGGGCCGATCAGCGTCGTGTGCAATGACTGATAGCCGTTGCCTTTCGGGATCGCGATGTAGTCCTTGAACTTCCCCGGCACCGGCTTGTAGCGCGAGTGCAGCGCGCCCAGCGCCAGGTAACAGCTCGGCACATCCTTGACGATCACCCTGAAGCCGTAGATATCCAGCACCTGTGAAAAGCTGAGATGCTTGTCGAGCATCTTGTGGTAGATCGAGTACAGGCTCTTTTCGCGGCCGAACACACCGGCCTCGATGTTCGCTTCTTGCAGCTTGCTGCGAATACCGTCGAGGATCTTCGAAAGGAGTTCCCGGCGATTGCCGCGGACGGTGCGCAAGGCCCGCGTCAGCACTCGGAAACGCATCGGGTGGATGTGCTTGAAGGAGAGATCCTGCAAATGCCGCGAGATGTTGCTCAGACCCAGGCGCGTAGCGATGGGCACGTAGATCTCGAGCGTTTCCTTGGCGATGCGCTTGCGCTTCTCGGGGCGGACCTGCGCCATCGTCTCCAGGTTGTGGCGGCGATCGGCCAGTTTGATGAGCACGATGCGCAGATCGCGCGCCATGGCCATCAGCATCTTGCGGAAATTCTCGGCCTGCGCGTCCTGGTAGGACTGAAATTCGAGGCGATCCAGCTTGGACAGGCCGTCAACGAGTTCGGCAACTTCCTTGCCGAAGCGGTCGGCGATCTCCGATTTGGTCACCGCCGTATCTTCCATCACGTCATGGAGAAGGGCAGCGACGATGGCCTGCGCGTCCATGCGCCATTCGGCGAGCGCGCCGGCTACGGCGAGGGGGTGCGTGATATAGGGTTCGCCGGAGAGGCGGGTCTGGCCACGATGGGCCTGTTCGCTGAAGCAGTACGCTTCGAGGATGTGGTCAATCTCTTCCTGAGGCAGGTAGCTCAGGGTATCGACGAAGACCCGGTAGGCCGGATCTTCGAACTGATAAACAGTCGGGCTGAACGTCGATTGCGCGGCGGAACCGTTGGCTTGTTGCGGGGTTTCGGCGTCCTGATTCACGGTCGCGCACCAAACGGCCTGCCGCTAACGGTCAGGCCTGACCGCGGTTGAGGACTTCCAGACCGTACATACCCTGCGCCATTTCGCGCAGAGCGATGACCGTCGGCTTGTCACGATCGGCCTCGACCATCGGCGACGCGCCCGCAGCGATCTGGCGGGCGCGATACGTCGCTGCCAAGGTCATCTGAAAACGGTTGGGGATGGTATGCATGCAATCGTCTACGGTCACTCGTGCCATGGTTTCTTCCTGAAAATCAGAGGAGTTTCGCGAACAGCGCGGGATGGCGCTGACGCTGGGTTTGATATTGAAGCCGCGAGGCGCTGACGACCGATCTCAGGTTATCCAGTGCCTGCTGCAAATCGTCGTTGATAATAACATAGTCGAATTCGTCGGCATGCCGCATCTCGTCTTGCGCAGCGGCGATCCGGCGCGCGATCGTCTCGGCCGAATCGGTCCCGCGGCCTGACAATCGCGCCTTCAGCGCCTCCATCGACGGCGGCAGGATGAAAATGCCAATCGCATCCTGAAAGACCTTTCTCACCTGTTGCGCGCCCTGCCAGTCAATTTCCAGCAATACATCCCGCCCGTCCTGCATTTCCGCTTCGATCCACCGCTTGGATGTGCCGTAGTAGTTGCCGTGCACCTCCGCCCATTCGAGGAACTCGCCTTGATTCACGCGCTCCAGGAAAGTCGGTACGTCGACAAAACAGTACTCACGCCCGTCCATCTCGCCAGGCCGCGGACTGCGTGTTGTCGTCGAAATGGACAAGCGGATGAGCGGATCGTTCTCGAGAAGCATGCGGACAAGCGTGGTCTTCCCGGCGCCCGATGGCGCTGCCACGATGTAAAGATGACCTGTCATGTACGTCGCCTTGGTGATGGGTAGAAATCGAGCCGAAATTGTACCTGCGAAGCGGCGCGGCTAGACGCTACGAGTCAATCCGGCGAGAATCGGTTCATTGTCACGCAACCAGAACAAGGGAGACATGGATGTCGAAGGACGTTTCACCGCGACTCGGAGTATTGCTTGCCGTCCTGCTGCTATCGCTCGACGCCGGGGCCGCACCTCTGAAAATCGTCGGTTTCGACGACATGTCCTGCCGCGCATGGATCCAGTCAAAGGATGACGCGGAAGTGCACAATAGCCATCTCGCCTGGATCCGCGGCGTGCTGACCGGGCATAACTACGCCAACCAGTCGCAGCAGGTATCGGCAATGTCTCCCGGCACGGTGCAGAACTTCGTCGACCGCTACTGCGTCGAAAACCCGCAGGGCGAGTTCAGCGACGCCGCCTTCCGGATGGCCGACAAGTTCTCCGGACGTAATCAGCCGCTCAAGAAATAAGCACGTCTTCGTGACTTTTCGCACCGACGCCGTGATCGGCGAGCGCTATGTTTGGCACCGTACTGGAGCCAAACATGCAAGACATCATTGAAGGTGACGACATTCCACTTGGACAGCTGCTCGCTGCAACGCTGCGCGCCCTCGCCATGCTACTCGTCGTTGCGCTGACACCACAGGCCGACCACTCGGAAGCGTAGAGTACGCGCGGCGACAGACACGGCCGGCAGCGCACTCGGCTGGATCTGAATCTGAAGTATTTAGTTCAAAGTGCTTCTAACACAAGGAGTCAATCACTCCACTTTTCAGGTAAGTACACGTATAAGTACACGATTTTTGTGCGATTAAGCGCGTCAATGTGAACAGCCTCTCAGCCAAACTACACGAGAAAACCCAACAGGCGCCGCTAATGTCGTTTCTTTCGGATTGCAAAAAGCGTCCGTTCCGTAGAATCATACGGGGTTTCAAGATGAGCATTCTCATATAAAGATCCCGCAAGGACGCTACATGGCAGACGACAAGACTCTCGAACAGAATGGCACCACCCCAACCAATTCGACATGTGAAATGCTGCTCGGAGGTACTGAGTTCCGCAACGTCATGTCGATCTCCGATGCGCCGGCCATCAAAGACATATTCCGCTACAAGTGGTGGACGGTTGAGGAAGGTCTTTTCTATTTGACCGGCGCTTTCTCGCTAGTTGGAAATACGGAAGATTCAGATCAAGACCGGCTTATAACTTTGGACGGCAGAGAGTTTCGTGACCCAGCCGACTCCGCAGTGATTGATTACTTCTGGTCGCTACATACGCGGCTGAAAAAGATCTGGGACCGCTCTCGGTTGGTAAAAGAACAGTACTCACCCGCCTTCTTTTTACGTTGGGGAAGGTCAAACGCCGATGTCTTTACGATTTTTTGGCTCAACGACGCTCTTGAGAAAGGTCTGGTACGCTCGACGTGGCTTGAAGCTCCCGACACCAATAAAAAAATAACACAGCGAGAAGACACCGAGCTAGGTGAGAAAGAAAGACAGACGCTGTACAAGATAATCGCGGGACTCATTTTTGCAAAACACGGCACGGTGGATCATGGCACCCTAAAAGCGATTGAGCGAGATACCGAAAGGGCAGGTTGCCATGTTTCGGAAAATACAATAAGCAAGCATGTGAGAGCTGCCGAACAGTACTTGCCCAACAAAACCAAGGCTTAAAAGGCGGTACAAACTACAGAAATCCGCAATTACGGATTTCAAGTCCGCAATTGCATATAGCTGCTCCAGCACACATCCAGAATCACACTTGTTCACAACGAAACAAGGAGATTCACGATGTATCAGAACAGCAAGGTTCCAGAAGAACTGGCTTTCTTTGACCAGTTACCTGACAGCGCAAACGTCCGCCTCAAGACAGTCAAGAAGCTGTTCGGAATTTCAGCAGCGACCGTCTGGCGCCAGGCTGGGAAGACCCTCCCGGCCCCGATGAAAATTTCCTCCCGAATCACCGTTTGGAATGTGGGCCAGCTAAGAAAAATCCTCGCCTGCAAGAGGGGGGATTGATCATGTTAATCAGCCCAAAGTTACAGCGTTCCTCCTATTCGTTCGCCTGCGTGTTTCACGCACTGCGCACTGTTCTGGCCTCTTGCATGAATGGGGGCCAATCATGACCGATAGCAAGATTCGCCTCGTCCGCCCGGAGCGCGACGCCGAAACACCCCAAAGCATCGCTCAGACAAAGGGATTAATACCTGCACACATCACTGTCCTTGGACTCTCATCCGTTGGAAATCATACGGAACGCAAGGTTGTCCTTGAGGTTTTCAGCGGTTCCGGAAAACGCATCGTGCAACTGCCGCTCGCTGAGTTGGCGGTCGGCGATCTCAAGCGTTTAGCAAACCTGCTGGCCGAGACGGGTGATGTCAATCTGCTCGATCGCAAGGCACTTCAGAGTCTCGCAAAAGCACTGCTTAGCGAAGCTGCCCAGAAGGACATTACCGTATTGAACGGTGTTGGTATTCAGCGCGTCACCTTCAACAACCGCACGTACCAAGCGTATGTGTGGAACGGAACTGCCTATTGGCTTGGCGAAGTTCCTCCCGATTCAACGTTTGTTATCGGCGATAGCCCTTCGGCACAGACTGCTGGCACCCACGATGATTGGGTACAACGTATCGGCTCGAAAATGCCGGGCAATCATTACCTGATCATGCTTGTCACGCATACGCTGGCCTCAGTTTTACGTCGTCCGTTTGATCAGCCAAGGACCGCCTTTATCATCGTTGGACCATCGGGGGTTGGCAAGACATCGATAGCACGCTGCGGGCAATCAACGATCGGATCGTGTGATGAAGTGAAGACCATGACTGGAACACCGGTTGGTATTCGCGAACATTTGCAGACCAAGCCCGATTGCCCTGTGTTCTATCAGGACACTCGACAGTTTCCAGTCAGTGAGCTTTCAAACCTCCTCTTCGATGTACACGATGGCGCCTCGCGCTTTAAGAGCGGGAGCAGCGGCGTACCGCTTTCGTCGACGCTCATTCTGACCAACGAACGACTAATCGTTGAAATGTCGGGAGCAGGAAAGCTTGCTCTGGACGAAGGATTATTTGCGCGTTGTGTTGCGATTGGATGCGACGCGCCGTATGGCGCTTTTCACAACATACACGGAGCAGAATCGCCTGCGCAATTCGCGAAGCAACTCGAAAACGATACAGGACAGTATTACGGTGCAACCTGGGAATACTGGCTGACCATGTTGTCGGCGAACTGGGATTTCGTAGTCAAGAAATTCGATACCTGGTTGCCGCGCGTGAAAAGCAAGCTCGTCGAGCGTCTCGGCGATGCTTGCCACAAGCGCGTAAATAATCGCATTCTTGATGGCATGGCCTTCTCGGCATGGGTCGGTGTAATCGCATCGCACTTCGGCGTGCTGCCGCTGACGAAAAATGAAGTCATCGACAGTTTCGCCGTTGTTCTGGCCGAGGTCTTCGCGCGCCAATCAGAGGGAACGACACCGCTTGCCAAGCAGATCATTGCCACCCTTAAAGGCCTGATCGACGAAAACCCGTATCGTTTTCCCGACTTTCGGACTTTGCAAGATCGGAGCAGCCCGACGTCGGTGTACGGTTACCGTTACACGACGAAGAAAGACGGAGAACTGTTCCTCTTTCTTCCCAGTGTATTTGCGCGCGAATTCGTCGAGAAATACGGCGGGAACGTATTCAAAATGCTGGCCGAATCTGGCTATCTTGTGACAAACAAAGGCCGGGGGAATCAGGTCTTGGTAAGAGTTCCAGGAAGCGAGAAAAACGAGCGAAGGTCCTTCATTGCGATCCGAGCAACTATTCGTTTTTGCTCTTCCTGACAGGCCTGTCACAACGTCACAACTGCTATGTGGCGCGGCGCACGTATTGCCGCCACGCCCGTAATACATGACATCTCTGACAACATCCCATGGATTGTCTTGAGGCCAGCACCAAGGACCTAAAAATGATTGATACCTGCAAACCCATTGTGTACATGACCGAATCGGTAAGTCGCGCATTGCGCATGGCACAAGACAGCGCGACGCCGTCTATCAAGATTTACGGGAATCACTTTTTCGTAAAGAACAAGTTCGGGCTTAAAGCTCTCCGAGTCAACTTCAGTTTGACGAAGGAGTCGTTCTGGTTCGAGACATCCCTACCCAAATTCTTACAAGGACACAACGTGTTCGGCAGCAACGACCTTGTGACACTCTGCCTTGACGTCATCGCATTGATTTACGAGCACCTTGGAGTCGTGTTCAGTGACAAGGAAGCACAAGAGATTCGCGACGCTCGAATTCGATTGGCCCGCATCGACCTGACCTGCAGCTATATGCTCGAATCGGCGGCGATGGTTGATCAAGTGTTGGAACTCATATATGAGCAGTTTCGTGCCGAAGGAAAAGCATGGTCCGCTTATGGCCAAGATAGCGTTGAAAGCACTTACAACCAACAGACTTCAACCCGAGTCACTGACAAGTTCTACAACAAAGCGAAAGAACTCGCAAAGCAGGGACGGGGGCTACCAACAGCAGTGATCA
>ERZ650312.27-NODE-27-length-56176-cov-19.140357_pt1 | contig 56176 bp, 48 predicted proteins | sample MGYA00376248_ERZ650312 | MGnify/ENA primary metagenome ERZ650312 (study PRJEB26733, sample SAMN07839316) | wastewater metagenome | biome: urban; feature: wastewater treatment plant; material: waste water | place: USA: North Carolina | collected 2016-07-28 ... | reverse complement strand
AAAATTTACCAATCTCCCACGAAGATGATGAGTCAGAAATTCTTAAGATTTCAATTCCTGTTTCATTTCTCTGGATTGTAATGTCAATAATAGGCATTATTAATTTCTGGTAGTTGTTAGACTCTTTAAAGTGTCGATATTGTATTATTGTTAAATCCCCCTAATCATTTCGACTAGGGGGATATTTTCTATGTTGTCTCCAATTCTTTTCCTTGTGGCAAAACAGTTTTGATTTCATTGGTGGAAGGGTTAGATTCTACCTTATTTTTCTGTCTATTTCGCTCTGAAAAATCTTGGCGAATATCGTTTAGGATTTGTAAGATGACCTTCTCACTAGCGTTGGCATCATAACTTACCTTATTGACCAAGTGGTTATACAGAAGAGAATAATCTTTGAACATATTTTTACGGATTTTAGCACTATCAATCTTGACACGTGTACTGGTATCTTGACAACGTTGGAGATAAAGGCTATAGGATTTTTCTTGACTGTCACGCAGATTGGCGACAGCCTCCTCTAACATCAGCATAGTAACAGCCTCGGAGTAGGGTGGCTGTGCGAGTCGAGCAAGCAGGGAATCCATCAAGGCAGATGATTCTTGCATATTTGCAGTTGGAGCAGTCTTATACAATTCGACCAGCTCTTGTAACAGGCGATAAGCCTTTAACTTTTCAACTGTTCGAGCATTTTGAAAGAGTTTGAGACCACCTACAAAAGCCGAAAAATCAATATTTCGGATTTTAAGAGCTTGCTTCAGTTCCTTGGTCAAATCAGATCCTCGTTTTTGTTTGAGACTCTTTTTCATCAAAGGTAAGGAGTCTTCTAAACGTTGCGTCAGGTCAGCAACCATAGGATCATTGCTTGAAGAACGATACTGTTTTAGAGTATCAACTGTGCTACTCATGAGTTGAACAAACTCTGCCTGATTCAAATGTTGGGCGTATAGTGGAATGCGGATTTTCATTTAATATACCTCGCTTTATTTTTTTATCCGGTTATCTATTTATTCGTTAAAGGAAACCAAAAATGTACAAAATTTGAAAAATAGTTTTAAATGTTTAAAAGTAGTATTCCAAACAAAATGATACGTTTTAAACTTTTAAAAGTTACCACAGACTTATTTTTACAATTTTTAAAAAGTTTTTTGATGCAAATCAGATTTCGGTAGCTTTTTTTCAATTTGAAAAAGGGCAATACTGTTTATGGTTGCCTGATTATTTATAAAAGATAGTTAGATTTTTTATATCAGCTAAACTTTTTCATGTTACAATAAGGTATCACACTTTGGAGGTGTTATATGAAATGGAATAAAAAGATTTTATTGTCTGTTGTGTTGCTCGTTAGCTTGGTTTCCTTATCAGCCTGTCAATCGATTACGAACTGGTGGAAGAACACCAAGGAAGAATGGATTGGTCTAGAAATGACCGTTCGAACTTTTGATGAAAATTCTCAATTAATTGATGAAATGTCTGGGAAGTCCTTGTCAATTTCTCGCAACCAAGAGTTTGACTCTGTGGATGCTGAAGGCTACTCGAAATCTGATTCTTCGGTATTAAAAGTGACGCTCGGTAATTATGAAATCGACCATGTAGGCTCTTCTTTAATTGCTGCAGAAGAAGGTCTGGAGGATCTTTATGCCAAATACCAAACTACGGTAGATATTGCGAATTATGACCGTTCGATTCCCTTGGTGAATCGCATGGTTTCAAGTTTGAAAAATGATTTTACCGGAAAGGCAAAGGTGGTACTTATTCGGTCACAAAATGGTACACCTTTGGCAACGTATGTTGGAGATAAAGTTTCGCTATATGCTTCAGATGCACCAAAGACTTCTGAGCTTTTAGTTGATGGCAAACGGTTGATTATCTATCGTTGTGACTATACCATTTATGACAGGGAGCTATTGGAGAATTAAATGATAGAGATTCGGAATGCGCAGTTTGAAGATGCGGCAAATTTGGTGGCCATTTATGCCCCATATGTTGAAAGAACTGCCATTACTTTTGAAACACAAGTACCTACAGTAGAAGATTTTGAAAATAGAATTAAAAAAACTATGGAAAAATTCCCTTATCTGGTCGCAATAGAAGAAGGACAGATAGTGGGATATGCCTACGCATCGACCTATTATGCTCGTGCAGCCTATGATTGGACGGTGGAATTGTCGGTCTATGTTCAAAAAGAAGCGCGTGGAAAAGGGGTTGGAACCTTGCTATACACTGCTTTGGAGGAGGAATTGACTGCGCGTGGGTTCAAAAACTTTTTAGCCTGCATTGCCTTACCAAATCCTGCTTCCATTGCCTTGCATGAAAAGAGAGGTTATGAGCAGGTGGCTCATTTTAAAAAAGTTGGATACAAATTTGGCACTTGGCATGATATCGTCTGGCTCCAAAAGTCTCTTGTAGGTGACTAAAATGGATATTGTAGAATTGGAAAAACGATTGTTGGCCCTGGCAGAAAAAGAGCAGGCACAGCCAATGAAAGCCTATATGAAAAACAACTTTGAGTTTTTAGGTGTTCGTAGTCCAGATCGTAGAAAAGCTGCCAAACAATTTTTCAAAGACTTCAAAACGCCAGAACTTGACTGGGATTTTGTAGAGGCTTGTTGGGACCAACCCTACCGTGAATTTCAATATGTCGCTATTGATTACCTCGTGGCTCATAAGAAAAACCTAGTATTAGCTGATTTACCCCGCTTGAAAAAACTTGCCCAGACGAAGTCCTGGTGGGATAGTATTGACGGATTGGACAAACTCGTTGGCAAAATTGTTTTGGACAATCCAGAGGCCAAGCAGGTGATGATTGACTGGAGTTTGGATGAGGATTTCTGGTTGAGGCGAATTGCTATTGACCATCAGCTTTTGCAAAAGGAAAAGACAGATATAGTACTATTAGAGAAGATCCTCGTCAATAATCTCAATCAGACTGAATTTTTTATCACTAAAGCGATTGGCTGGAGTTTGCGTGATTATTCGAAGACTAATCCTCATTGGGTTCGAGACTTTCTGGGAAAATACCAACATCAAATGGCAAGTTTATCGATTCGTGAAGCAAGTAAGTATTTATAGGTTGAATGATGACAAAAGTATATGAATTTCAAGCAGTTATCCTTCCTGTCTCAGATAAGGGTGGAGCATATATTATTTTGCCATATGATATCCGTCAGGAATTCGGGAAGGGGAGAGTAAAAGTACATGCGACTTTTGATGGGCATCCCTATGATGGCTCTATTGTCAATATGGGAATGAAGGATGAAGTGGGCAATATTTGTTATATCCTCGGTATCCAAAAGACTATTAGCGCTGCAGTCGGTAGGTAAGCAACCTGGAGATACGGTGTTCGTAACCATTCGAGAGCGTATTGAGTAATTAGACTTGCAAAATTGTCAAATTATGATAGAATAGGTTCATGCGATGAGCCGAGTAGTGACTTAGTCACATTCGACGCTAGGGAGGTCTTCATTTAATTGAAACGCAGGAGCGGACCTTGAATAGTTGTTGTGAACCTGCTATTCTCATCAGCAATGATGCCCTTACCCACCATTTATGGTGGGCTTTTTTTCATTTATATACTTTTCATTTATATAAAATGTGGTATAATTAAGAAATAATAAATTTTTAGAAAATTTTGAAGAATTGATCTAAAGGAGATACTTATGGCATATGTAGTGGCTGTCGTTGGTGCGACAGGTGCAGTTGGTGAGCAGATGATTAAAATGTTGGAAGAATCAACTCTTCCAATCGAAAAAGTACGTTTATTAGCTTCTGCTCGTTCTGCGGGAAAAACCCTTCAATTTAAAGGACAAGAGATTGTTATCGAAGAAACAACTGAAACTGCCTTTGAAGGTGTTGATATTGCGCTTTTCTCAGCTGGTGGTTCTACATCTGCTAAATTCGCTCCATACGCGGTTAAGGCGGGTGCAGTTGTTGTAGATAATACTTCTTATTTCCGTCAAAATCCTGATGTTCCTTTGGTTGTTCCTGAGGTTAATGCACATGCTTTGGATGCACATAATGGAATTATCTCTTGTCCAAACTGTTCAACTATTCAAATGATGGTTGCTTTGGAACCAATTCGTCAGAAGTGGGGCTTGGAACGGATTATCGTTTCAACTTATCAAGCTGTATCTGGTGCAGGTATGGGTGCAATCCTAGAAACGCAGGCTCAACTTCGAGCTGTATTGAATGATGGTGTTGAGCCAAAAGCTGTTGAAGCAAACATTCTTCCTTCTGGTGGTGATAAGAAACATTACCCAATTGGATTCAATGCACTTCCTCAGATTGACCTCTTCACTGAAAATGACTATACTTACGAAGAGATGAAGATGACGAAGGAAACGAAGAAAATCATGGAAGATGATAGTATTGCCGTTTCTGCAACCTGTGTTCGTATTCCAGTTTTGTCAGCTCACTCAGAATCTGTTTACATTGAGACAAAAGAGATTGCTCCGATTGATGACGTCAAAGCAGCAATCGCTGATTTCCCAGGTGCTGTTCTCGAAGATGATGTTGCCAACCAAATTTATCCTCAAGCAGTCAATGCTGTTGGAAGTCGTGATACCTTTGTTGGTCGTATTCGTAAGGATTTGGACAAGGAAAATGGCATCCATATGTGGGTTGTTTCAGATAACTTGCTGAAGGGTGCTGCGTGGAACTCAGTTCAAATCGCAGAAACACTTCATGAACGTGGTCTTGTTCGTCCAACAGCAGAGCTGAAATTTGAATTGAAATAAGAACTTATTAACAGAAGTACACAAAAGGCTGCGCTCAGCCTTTTTTAGCAATAATAAGAGAGGAAGTACGATGTCTATTCAAGATTTACGTGATGTAAAAATTATCACAGCGATGATTACCCCTTTCAAAGAAGATGGTTCTATCAATTTTGACGTTTTACCAGAATTAATTGAGCATTTGTTGGCACATCATACGGAAGGTATTTTATTAGCAGGTACAACAGCCGAAAGTCCGACATTGACACACGAAGAAGAATTGGAGTTGTTTGGCGCAGTTCAAAAAATTGTCAATGGCCGTGTTCCTCTAATTGCTGGTATTGGTACCAACGATACCCGTGACTCAATTGAGTTTGCCAAAGAAGTTGCAGCTTTTGGCGGTTTTGCAGCTGGTTTGGCTATTGTCCCTTATTACAATAAGCCATCTCAAGAGGGAATGTATCAGCACTTTAAGGCTATTGCCGACGCTTCTGATTTACCAATCATTATTTACAATATTCCTGGACGCGTAGTGGTGGAAATGACTCCTGAAACCATGTTGCGTTTGGCTGAACATCCTAATATTATCGGTGTCAAGGAGTGTACTAGCCTTGCCAATATGGCTTATTTGATTGAGCACAAACCAGAAGATTTCTTAGTCTACACTGGTGAAGATGGTGATGCTTTCCATGCAATGAATCTGGGAGCTGATGGGGTCATCTCTGTCGCGTCCCATACTAATGGTGATGAGATGTACGAAATGATTTCCGCTATCGCTCAGCAAGATATCAAAACGGCAGCAGCCATTCAACGGAAATTTATTCCGAAAGTCAATGCCTTATTCTCATATCCAAGCCCTGCACCGGTGAAAGCAGTATTAAATTATCTAGGATTTGAAGTTGGACCGCTTCGCCTACCACTCGTACCATGTCCTATTGAAGATGCAAAACGCATCATCAAGGTCGTTGTAGACGGCGATTATGAAGCAACAAAAGCCACCGTCACAGGAGTAGTCAGACCGGATTATTAAAACAGTCAGGGGAGTGACTGTTTTAACGCGAGCCTAAAAACAAGAAAGCGAGCACGTCCAGTGGACGTTTTTAACCCGAGCCTAAAAACACGAAAGTGAGGAAAGTCAGGGGATACGAATAGTTCAGTGAACTATTCGTACCTGAGCCGGAAAACCCAAAAGCGAAGTGTTTTAACGCGAGCCTAAAAACAAGAAAGCGAGCTAGTCCAGTGGAGTGAAACAGTTTGGATAACTGTTTCAGCTGGTCACCAAGAAATACGAAAGTGACCACAGAGCCTGAGCCGGAAAACCCAAAAGCGAAGTGTTTTAACCCGAGCCGAGAAACAATAAATAAACAATGACTGTTTGTTTTCTGAAATTATAAGAAAGAACACAGATTTTTAAATCAGTAATTTGAAAATCCGTGTTCTTATTTTTTTCTTAGATAAACAAATATTAGAAAGCACAACATTTCTAAAAATCATTTTCTATTCTCCATTTTCCAGTTGCAAGCCTTTCCATTCTTGTTAATTTCTTGTTATAATGACAAAAAAGGATGAAGGAGCAAGTATGAAAATTGTTATTATCGGAGCTTCATTTGCTGGGTTGAGTGCAGCTTTGGAGTGTAGAAAATTGTATAAAGATGCTCAGATTACATTGATTGATCGAGAAAAGGATGTTGCCTTTTTTCCAAATGCCTTAAACTGGAAATTGTCAGATCGCATGACTGAATGGGAGGAAGCAAGGATTTCTCTGTACAAGGAACTATTGCAGACTACCATTACCTGTCTCTTTGAAACTGAGTGTTTAGCCATTAATCCTGAAACGAGTCGGCTTAAATTAAGACAGCAAAATGTCATCAGTGAAATAAGCTATGATCGTCTGATCTTAGCTATGGGTGCCAGTCAAACGTGGGAATGGGGCCAGGAAGAACTTCAAGACTACTTGATCCGGTCTAAGACCCTTACTCAAGCGCAAAGAAGTCTAGAAAAAATAAAGCAAGCAAAAACTATTGCAGTGATTGGAGCAGGGCAGATTGGATTAGAAAGTTTGGATGCTCTGAGTCGAATGAATTTGAAGTTACATGTGTTCGAGGCGCAAGATTCCCTGTTGGCGAAGTATCTTGATGAGGAGATGGTTGAGCCCATTCGTCTGGAAATGGAACAAAGAGGAATTCTAATACATTTATCCGAAACTGTGAATCAGATTGAGATAGATGAGCAGGAAAAGCAAGTTATTTTCCGGACTGTAAATGGAAAGTATCGAGCTGATTTTATTCTTCCATCAACGAATTTAATACCCAATATTCAATTGGTAAAAAATCTCCTGAGAATAAACGTTGAAGGTACTGTGTGGGTAAATGAGTATCTTGAAACCAGCCAGAAAAATATTTTTGCTGTGGGAGATTTGGTTAGTTTACCAGTAGAATATTTTGGCCAAGCATATCTTCCAATGATTCATCATGCTATCCGAACTGGTAGACTAGCTGCTCAGAACTTAGTGATGCAGAGTATTCCATTGAAGAAAACCCAACGGATTGTATCGAGTCGCTTGTTTGGCTATTATGTGACTAGTATTGGGTTAACAGAAAGTGAAGCAAATTTATGGCTGAAGTGTAAGTCGATTCGGATGAGGAGCCCATACAGTCAATGGGAATCAGAAATGGCTGATTTTAAATTGATTGTAGATGAAAATGGACGGATTGTAGGAGGTCAACTCGTTTCGGTTGTCGATCATATTGAACAAATGGATGCCTTGTCACTTGCTATTTCAAATGGTTTAACAGTATTTGATCTAGTCCAACAATCTTGGTTATGTCTTCCAGGTAAGACTCCCTTGGTGCCAATGATGGTAGAAGCAGCTCAGGAATATATTCGGCAAGAAAACCTAGCACATACGGAGGTTGGCTATGCAGATTGATTCCCTATTGGAAAAACGCGAACGAGCTATTTATCAGTTGCTCCTGTTTGTGGAAAACAGAAAAGACGCTCCCTTGCTGAAAGATGTGTGTCGCCATTTAGATCTGACAAAATCAACTTTATTGCGCTATATAGATTCTTTTAATGAAGAGTCGCATGCTGCAGAATTGGGTCTTTTATTTCACCTTGAGGAAGAAAAGGTTTCTTTACAAAAAGATGCTCGACTAAGTCAGCAACAAATATTATCTTATCTTTTTCAGCCAAGTATCAAGTATCAGATCATTGTATTTTTATTAGATAAAGAAGATGTTTCTTTACAGACATTGTCTCAAGAATTACTAATTAGTGAGGCAACGCTCAATCGCCATCTCGCATCACTAAACCAATTACTGGCTGAATTCGGCATCGCCATTAAAAGCGGCCGGTTGAAAGGAAGCGAGCTTCAAATCCGGTATTTTTTACATCAAGTCCTCCTCTTGACAACTGTTAGCTCCAAATACCAAGAGGAATTTGCCAGACGCCATTTGGACGCCTTATTACCCTTATTTGAACGCTTTTATCAGTCAAAACTCAATCCTAAACAGGCCTATCGTCTTTTATTATGGTTGATGATTTCACAACAACGGTCTAAGTTACAACAGTTAGATTATAGGGCACTGTATAGCCTCATGAGACCTTATCAGGACCATAAATTTTATCGACAATTGCGGAAGATGTATCTGACAGTGGGACAACAACAATCTGCTTCCTTTCAGGAAGGGGATATCATGGCTTTATTTGCATTTTTGTTTAGTCACTTTATTTTAGAACCACATCAGTTGGAACAGGTTCTGGGCTTTGGGGGTCCAATTATGCAAGCAACGTCACTTGCTTTGCACGTTTTTCGTTCACACCTAGGAGAGTCCTTGTCGATTTCAGAAGAGGCCCTATATCATTTGAATCAGACCATGAGTCAATTGTATTTCTTTCAATCTTCGCTTGAACTTGAAGTGGTACAAGAACTTTCATTTGAAGACGAATCAGCCCAATTATTAAAAAATGTCTTTAAAACAGCTTTTCATAGAAGTCTAGATGCTGATCAGGTAATGGCTGGCTATTCTCCAAAAATCAAAGCCTTATATGTATATTTTAGTCAGATAAAGCCGATACAGGTCAAAATTGGTTTCGCATCTTCTTTGCATGAGGTTTTATCCTATCCTTTATTAATGCAGTTGAGAGAAAAGCTTGAAGGCAATCGTCAGGTGCTTATAGACCCCTATCAGAATGGAGAATCTTATGATTTCATTATCACTGACTACCTTAACGAATCGTCATGCCCTATTTATTATTTAGGAACTCAATTAAAAATGTATGATGTTGTACAATTGAAATCTATTATACAAGAGCTGTACAATCAAAAGGCAAGACAATCAGAAAAAATTGCAACTCAAACACCTTTTCCAATAGAACATCGGTAACTGATTGAAAAAATATCTTTAGCAGGAACAAAATAGTTGCTTGAAAAAATTTGATATTCGTTGATTTGCTGGACTTTCTAGCTCACTTATATCAAATTTTTTTATTTTTTTAAAAAAATTGATAGGATACTTTCCCGAGAATGGGTTAGAATAGAGTTACTAAGAAAACGGAAGCGTTTTCAAAAAAAGATAAACAAACAGGAGGGAGACCTATGTCTACTGAAAAATACATCATGGCTATTGACCAAGGAACTACAAGTTCACGTGCCATCATCTTTAATAAAAAAGGTGAGAAAGTTGGCAGTTACCAAAAAGAGTTTACGCAAATTTTCCCTAAACCAGGTTGGGTTGAACATAACGCCAATGAAATTTGGAATTCGGTCCAGTCAGTCATTGCAGGATCCTTTATCGAAAGTGGTGTTCGTCCTGATCAGATTGAAGGAATTGGTATTACCAACCAGCGTGAAACAACGGTGGTCTGGGATAAGGAAACAGGTCTTCCAATTTACAATGCCGTTGTCTGGCAATCTCGCCAAACAGCTCATCTTGCTGACCAGCTGAAAGCGGATGGTCACGCAGATATGATTCATAAAAAAACAGGCCTTGTAGTGGATGCTTACTTCTCAGCAACCAAAGTTCGTTGGATTTTGGACCAAGTCCCTGGAGCGCAGGAACGTGCTGAAAAAGGTGAGATTCTGTTCGGAACCATTGATACTTGGTTAGTGTGGAAGTTAACAGATGGCAAACAGCATGTGACAGATTATTCAAACGCAGCTCGTACCATGCTCTTCAATATTGAAGAGTTGAAATGGGATGATGAAATTTTATCTCTTCTCAACATTCCAAAAGCCATGTTGCCAGAAGTTCGTTCAAACTCTGAAGTTTATGGAAAGACAGCTCCATTCCATTTCTATGGCGCAGAAGTGCCAATCTCTGGCATGGCAGGTGACCAACAGGCTGCCCTATTTGGACAACTGGCATTTGAGCCAGGTATGGTGAAAAATACTTACGGAACTGGTTCTTTCATCGTGATGAATACAGGTGAGGAGATGCAGTTGTCTCGTAATAATCTATTAACGACGATTGGCTATGGTATCAATGGTAAAGTATACTATGCTTTGGAAGGCTCTATCTTTATCGCTGGTTCGGCGGTTCAATGGCTCCGTGACAGCATGCGAATGGTGACAACCTCGCCTGAGTCAGAAGAGTTGGCACGCAAATCTACCAGCAATGATGAAGTCTATGTTGTTCCAGCCTTTACAGGACTTGGAGCTCCGTATTGGAATTCAGATGCGCGTGGCTCTGTTTTTGGATTGACACGTGGTACAACAAAAGAAGACTTCGTCAAAGCAACTCTTCAATCCATTGCCTACCAAGTTCGTGATGTTATTGATACCATGCAATTGGATACGGGTATTGATATTTCTGTCTTGAAGGTTGACGGTGGTGCAGCCATGAACAGCCTCCTCATGCAATTCCAAGCAGATATTTTGGGTATTGAAATCGCACGCGCTCAAAACCTTGAAACTACAGCTCTTGGAGCAGCATTCTTGGCAGGTTTAGCAGTTGGTTTCTGGAATGATTTGGATGAATTGAAAGAACTCAACGCTGTCGGCCAATCTTTCCAACCAACCATGAACGAAGCTCGTAAAGAAAAACTTTACAAGGGATGGAAAAAAGCTGTCGCAGCAACTCAACTATTTGCAGAAGTGGATGAAGAGCAATAAAGGACTTGTTAGCGTGGGGAAAGAAGGCTTTCCTCTTGCTAGACAGTCCTATTCAAAAGTTAGGAAGTGAATCGTATGGAATTTTCAAAAGAAACAAGACGCATAGCCATTGAACGAATGCAGGATCGTCAACTAGACCTGCTCATTATCGGTGGTGGTATTACGGGTGCTGGTGTGGCTTTACAGGCAGCAGCAAGTGGCATGGAAACAGCCTTGATTGAAATGCAAGACTTTGCAGAAGGAACTTCCAGTCGCTCAACAAAATTGGTGCATGGTGGATTACGTTATCTGAAACAATTTGACGTGGAAGTGGTATCCGATACCGTATCTGAACGTGCTGTAGTACAAAATATTGCCCCACATATTCCAAAGCCAGACCCAATGCTTTTACCAGTGTATGATGAGCCAGGTTCAACCTTCAGCCTCTTCCGTTTGAAAGTAGCCATGGACTTATATGACCTCTTAGCTGGTGTCAACAATACTGCAATGGCCAATAAGGTCTTGACTAAAGAAGAAGTCATTGAACGTGAACCAAACTTGAAGCAAGAAGGATTGATTGGTGGCGGTGTCTACCTCGACTTCCGCAACAATGATGCCCGCTTGGTCATTGAGAACATCAAACGTGCAGCCAAAGACGGCGCCTTGATTGCCAGCCGTGTCAAAGCTGAGAAATTTATCAAGGATGAGTCAGGTAAAGTTATCGGAATTGTTGCTCGTGATTTGCTGACAGATAGCACCTTTGAAATTCATGCTCGTTTGGTCATCAATACAACAGGACCATGGAGTGATGAAGTGCGTAATCTGGGTGGCGAGGGCTCAGGCGTTCTCCAGATGCGTCCAACCAAAGGTGTACACCTAGTTGTCGATAGCACTCGCTTGTCTGTTCCTCAGCCAACTTACTTTGATACAGGTCACGCAGATGGTCGAATGGTCTTTGTCCTTCCACGTGAAAATAAAACCTATTTTGGTACAACAGATACAGACTACACTGGCGATTTGGCGAATCCGATGGTAACCCAAGAAGACGTTGACTATCTGCTTGATATTGTCAACAATCGCTTCCCAGAAGCAAACTTGACCTTGGATGACATTGAGAGCGGTTGGGCAGGTCTTCGTCCCCTCTTGTCTGGAAATGGAGCTTCTGACTACAACGGTGGAAACAACGGAAAACTCAGCGATGAGAGCTTCAATAGCTTGATTGAAACAGTTAAAGGCTATTTGAACAATGAAAAGAGTCGTGACGATGTGGAGCAAGATTTGACACATTTGGAAGGCAGTGTTTCTGAAAAACACCTGAATCCATCTGCTGTATCACGCGGTTCTGCACTTGATCGCGATGACAATGGTTTGCTGACTCTTGCAGGTGGTAAAATCACAGACTTCCGTAAGATGGCCGAAGGAGCAATGGAAAAGGTTGCAGACATCCTCAAAGAAGAACATGGTCGCAGCTTTAAACTCATCAATTCTAAGACCTATCCAGTCTCTGGTGGTGAATTGAACCCGGCAAACGTTGCAGAAGAAATCGAACATCTTGCTCAACTAGGTGTGAAGAAAGGTCTTGTCTATGATGATGCGCTTTACTTGGCAAACTTGTACGGCTCAAATGCGCCAAAAGTCTTTGCATTAAACCATAAAGTAGAGGCCGTTTCTGGCTTGAACAAGCGTGATTTGCTTTCCCTTCACTATGCTATGAAGGAAGAGATGACCTTGACTGCCGTTGACTATCTTCTCCGTCGTACCAACTACATGCTCTTTATGCGTGAGCAGTTGGATGCGGTGGCACCAGACATTTTGAAAGAGATGGCTGCTTACTATGCTTGGTCAGAAGAAGAACTAGCACAACAGGAACAATTGTTGGCAGATACACTTGTTAAGAATGATTTGACCTATTTGAAAGATAAATAGAAAGAGGTGCATGATGACAAATGAATTAATCGGTGAAGTGTTGGGTACCGCCTTACTTGTCTTACTAGGTAATGGTGTGGTAGCAGGAGTAGTACTAGATAAGAGTAAGGCTAAGGATGCTGGTTGGATTGTAATCACAATTGGTTGGGGTCTAGCAGTAGCCATGGCAGCTTTTGTGAGTGGCTTATTGGGACCTGCCCACCTCAATCCAGCTGTATCAATTGCAATGGCCTTTGCAGGAAATCTCCCATGGGGGTCTGTAGTCCCTTATATCCTTGCTCAATTTATCGGAGCTTTTATCGGTAGTATCCTAGTTTTCCTCATGTACAAAGATCACTACGACGCTACTGAGGACACAGGTGCTGTATTGGCAACTTTCTCTACTGGTCCTGCCATCCGCAACCTTGTTTCCAATACAATTAGCGAAGCAATTGGAACCTTTGTTTTGGTCTTGGGATTATTGGCTTTCGGTCAGTATGATTTTCCAACAGGGCTTGGTACCATAATTGTTGGTGGCTTAATCCTATCTCTAGGAGTATCATTAGGAGGTCCGACAGGATATGCCCTAAACCCTGCGCGTGACCTTGGTCCTCGTATCATGCATGCCATTCTTCCGTTGAAGCACAAGGGTGATTCGGATTGGGGTTATGCTTGGGTACCAGTAGTTGGTCCGATCATCGGAGGCTTGCTTGCTGCTGTCCTATATGGTCTCATTTTTTAAGAAATATCTTTCTCTAATCAGCAATGGTTAGGGAAGTTTTTTGGTATTTGGATAACAATTGTAAGCAAGATAGTTTAAGATATCAATAACTAGTGATAAAATACTTGTATCATCATCAAAGAGGTATTCTTATGAACAATACAGGTATTCATCACATTTCAAGCTTGGTAGGAAATATTCATCAAGCCTATCATTTTTATCACCATATTCTAGGCTTGAAATTAACCTTAAAAACGGTGAATCAGGACGATTCTTCTATGTATCATTTGTTTTTTGGAGATGCAGAAGGTCGATTTGGAACGGAATTCACTATTTTTGATATGCCGACACTAGCTCGACAACGGGAGGGAGCAAATCGATTGGAGAGAACCGTTTTTCTAGTCAAAGATTTAACTGCCTTGGAATTTTGGCAGAAAAGATTGACAGAGTTTGAAGTGGTAAACGAAGGGATTCAGGCTTTTGGAAGCGGGCATATCTTGAATTTCCAAGATGAGGATGGTCAGTTGCTTGGTTTAACATACCATGAATCCATAGGAGAGATGCTACCTGTTGAGATCAAGGACATTCCTGCGGCTGCAGCAATTGTAGGCATAGCTGGCATAAAAATGCGGGTTCGTGAAGAGAAAGCTCTAATTGAATTACTTGAGGACCGTTTTGGTTTTGTGGAAGAAAATCGATTTGAATACCAAGGACAAGAAGTTATTTCACTAGTATTTGATAACGAGTTTCAACACCGAGTGCAGGTTATGGTCGATAAGGAATCAAAAATCAGTGTAATCGGTGTTGGTGGTATCCATCATGTGGCTTTCGGCGTGCTAGATGAATCTGATTTAGAAGAAATGGTTGACCATTTGAATCTTCATAATCGTCCACACTCTGGTATTATCAATCGAGATTTCATGCATTCCTTGTACTTCCGAGCACCAAATTATCTCATGTTTGAGGTTGCAACGATGAATGGTGATAAAGAAGCTCCAATGCCAAATCAATCATCCAAATTAGATGAAGTTGAATTATTTTTACCAAGTTTCTTAGAGCAAGAACGATTAGAAATTGAAAAAATACTCGACCAACGTTATTAGGAGAAAATTTGTATGGATTATCGCTTTATCAAAGGGACCAGACCCCGTCTCTTGGTCTTTTTCCACGGTACAGGTGGCGACAAGGAATCAATGCTCTTTCTCCGCCAACAGCTGGATCCAGAAGCTTTTATCCTTTCCTTGGATGGAAGTTGGGGACAAGGCAGGAAAAGGCGTTTCTTTGCCCCGCTGATTGATGGTCAGCTGGATCTTGTCGATGTTGAAATGCGCTTGTCGGCTTTTCTGGATTTTTGGCAGGACTCAGACATTCAGCCCTACCAGCAGGTTACCTTCGTTGGCTTTTCAAATGGTGCCAACTTCATCATGGGCTTGTTAACCAAACAGTCAAATCTGGCGGACAATTATATCTTGCTCCACCCTTCAGCCTTAGATTATGCTTTTCCTATGGAAAATAGCAGAGCAGAGATTTTGTTTACACTAGGGCAGAATGACCAACTTGTCGACCAAGTTGCTCTTGAAAATCTTGTAGATGATTGGCAAGCGTCAGCCTTTCCCAAAGCCAACCTAGCTCGTTTTGACAAAGGCCACTTTCTAAGTCAAGACGAATTGACCTATGTTAGAAATTGGTATCAGGAAAAAATAAACGAAAAGACCTGAACAAGTTGTTCAAGCCTTTAAGAGTTATTAGATTAAGGATTCTAATTTGTCAACCAATGAACCTACATAGGCGATGGTTTCTTTAAGAGGTTGATCTGTTGAAACGTCAACACCAGCGTGTTTAGCAAGGTCTTGGGCAGAAAGACTTGCACCGAGTGACAAGGTTTCCAACCATTTTTCAACAACTTCTTCAGGATTTTCTTCCAATTGCTTAGCCATAGCAGTACCGATGGTCAAACCAGCTGAGTAGGTATATGGATACAAACCAATGTAGTAGTGTGGTTGACGCATCCAGATAAGACCTGCATCGTCACCGATTTCAAAGTCATCACCCCAGAATTCTTTGATGATGTCTAGCTTGATTTGACAGAGAATGTCCCCATTTAGATATTCATCATTATCAAGGCGAGTGTAGACTTCACGTTGGAAGGCAGCTTCAAGCAAGTGAGTCACCATGTTGTGGAAGTAGGTGCGACTAATCAATTCACTAATCAAATAGGCTTGGAAACCAGGATCTTGATTGTTTTTCAAGAGGGTATTACATGTCAAGACCTCATTTGCAGTAGATGGAGCTTCGATGAAGTATAGTGATGGTTCATAGCTTAGCACACTTTGTTTCTTAGCCAATTGGAAATGACCAGCATGTCCTAATTCGTGAGCCAATACCAAGACCTCATTCATCAAACCTGTCCATGAAAGTAAGATGTAAGATGGTCCGTCATACAAGGTAGCACAGAATCCACCTGTTGCCTTGCCTTCGTTTTGAGCAAAGTCAATCCAACGCTCATCAAATGATTGTTCAATCATTTTCACATAATCTTCACCAAGAATGCCCAAGCAGTCAATCAAGAATTGTTTGGATTCTTCAGGAGTAATGCGTTGGTTGTATTCAGATGGCAGACTGATTTTCAAGTCAGCGTGTGTGATTTTATCTAAACCATGAGCCTTAGCAACCAATTTCACATAGCGACGCATGTGAGGAGCCAATTCTTTCATGATGACATCAATCTGACGGTCGAAGAGGTCGCGAGAGACATTTTGGCTATGCAAGAGGAAGTCGATCGTATTGTCAAATCCACGCAAGCGAGCTTCGATTTGTTCGTTTTTGATATGAGACAAATAAGTCGCTGCAGTTGTATTCTTGTATTTCTTCAAGGTTGAATAGAAGCCAGCAGCTGAATTGCGACGGATTTCGGTATCATGGCTGAGTTCATAATCATTTTCAAAGAGAACATAGCTGTTTCTAAGTGTTTCACCATTGGCTTCAAAACTATCAAAGGTCATATCCTCAAACTTGGTCACACCGTAATTGTTATAAGGCTGACCAAATGTTGGTGCAAAGTTTGCAAGAAGCTCTTCTTGTAAAGGATGAAGCTGGTATGGTTTTTGACGAATAATATTTTGAATGTATGATTTCCACTGAGGTTGGTCAGTAATCACACTTTCCAATACATCTTGGTCTAGTAAACTCAGTTCTGTATGTAAGAAAGACAATTTTGGAATTGTGTAGGCAATTGTCAAGTCAAAATCATTTGACAAACTGGCTAACTCGGTGTTCATTTTATCAACTTCAAGCGGTAGGAAAGCGTAGTGTGATAATTTACTCTCTAAAATAGCTAAGCCTTCGTATTCTTTTAGAGCTGCCACAATGGTCTCAAGTGTTGTTAATTTCCCTTTGTAACTTGCTTCAAAATTCTCAACTTGTTTTTTATAGGTTGCCAAGGCATCTTTATAGGCCTGATTATCTGGAAAAATCAGATTGGTATTCCAAGTAAGTTGAACGTCAATTTCATGACGCTTTGGCATTGCATTAGACATGGTATTCTCCTTCATGTTGTAATATTGACATTATATCACAGAATGAAAAAAGAAACTTGACAAAACCGTGAAAAACCTAGATAATAGAAGTATGAAAGGGTTTACTGAAAACCAGAAAGGAGCTTTTATGCAGGTCATTAAACGTAGCGGAGAAATTGTTGAATTTGATCCAGAAAAAATTTATCAAGCTATTCTCAAGGCAGCCCAAACAGTTTATGTTATTGATGAAACTTGGCGGAAGAATCTTGCTCAGGTAACCAAAAAAGTTGTTCTTGACTTGGAAGAAGCTCATACAGAGCGACCTACCATTAGTATGGTTCAATCTCAGGTTGAACATCGTTTGCTTGATGCGGGTTATATCTCAATCGCAGAACATTATATTTCATATCGCTTGCAACGTGATTTGGAACGTAATGGTTATGCTGATAAGATTATTGTGCATTTGCGTTTTGAACAAGTACGTTAAGCTAAGACCTAGAGGAATCTAGGTTTTTTGCATATCAATCAATACATATTTTGGCAATAATCAATTAAATTTAAAAAATGTGATATTCTGAGCATATTTTTTGAAATCGGTAACATTCATATTGTATAATATAATTTGTAAAAAAATATATTTTCGAAAGTGAGATTTTACTATGTCTAAAATCGTTGTTGTTGGTGCTAACCACGCTGGTACTGCCGCAATCAAAACTATGTTAACAAATTATGGTCAAGAAAATGAAATCGTTGTATTTGACCAAAACTCAAACATTTCATTCTTGGGTTGTGGAATGGCTCTATGGATTGGTGAGCAAATTGCTGGTCCAGAAGGACTTTTCTACTCAAACAAAGAAGAGTTGGAGAATTTGGGAGCTACAGTTTATTTGGAGTCACCTGTTACAAACATTGACTATGATGCTAAAACAGTTACTGCGCTTGTAAATGGTCAAGAACATGTTGAATCATTTGACAAACTTCTTTTTGCAACTGGTTCACAACCTATCTTGCCACCAATCAAAGGCGCTGAAATTAAAGAAGGTTCTCTTGAATTTGAAGCAACTCTTGAAAACTTGCAATTTGTTAAATTGTACCAAAACTCAGCTGATGTTATCGAAAAATTGAAAAACAAAGATATCAAACGTGTAGCAGTTGTAGGTGCTGGTTATATTGGTGTTGAGCTTGCGGAAGCATTCCAACGTAAAGGTAAAGAAGTAGTCCTTATCGATGTTGTTGATACATGTTTAGCTGGTTACTATGACCGCGACTTGTCAGACCTTATGGCTAAAAACTTGGAAGACAATGGTATCAAACTTGCTTTCGGTGAGACTGTTAAAGAAGTTGCTGGTGATGGCAAAGTTGAAAAAATTATCACAGACAAGAACGAATACGATGTTGACATGGTTATCTTGGCAGTTGGTTTCCGTCCAAACACTGCATTTGCAGGTGAAGGAATTGAGCGCTTCCGCAATGGTGCCTTCCTTGTAAACAAACGCCAAGAAACTTCAATCCCAGGCGTTTACGCTATTGGTGACTGTGCAACAATTTACGACAACGCTACTGGCGACACAAGCTACATCGCATTGGCTTCAAACGCGGTACGTACTGGTATCGTAGCAGCTCACAACATCTGTGGCACTGACCTTGAAGGTATCGGTGTACAAGGTTCTAACGGTATCTCTATCTACGGATTAAACCTTGTATCAACAGGTTTGACACTTGAAAAAGCTACTCGTCTTGGCTTTAACGCAGCAGTTACTGAAGTTACTGATAACCAAAAACCAGAATTCATAGAACATGGTAATTTCCCTGTAACTCTCAAGATTGTTTACGATAAAGATTCACGTCGTGTTCTTGGTGCACAAATGGCTGCTCGTGAAGATATTTCATTGGGTATCCACCTCTTCTCATTGGCAATCCAAGAAGGTGTAACAATCGAAAAATTGGCCTTGACAGACTTGTTCTTCTTGCCACACTTCAACAAACCTTACAACTACATCACAGTAGCTGCCTTGGGTGCTGAATAATCAATTTAAGTTGATAAATATGGCTCAGAGATATTCTCTGGGCTTTTTTGGGCGGTGGTTCTCACGTTGTCGACTGCCTATCTAGAGTTTTTTTGGTATAATGAAGGGTATGATTATAACGAACCTGTATTCACAGTGTAGTACTTCCATCTAAGGCTAGTTTTTCAGCTATTCATCGTTTCTTTTTCCAAAAATACAGTCGGTATTTCCTCAAAAAAATAACTTGATTAGCTATAAACGATCTCCTATTTGAAAGTAAATTACTTGTAAATACAAGTTCTAAGAAAGTATGAGAAAATGAACCCATTATTAAACGGAATGAATGACAGACAGGCAGAGGCGGTGCAGACGACAGAAGGACCGCTATTGATTATGGCAGGGGCTGGTTCGGGTAAGACGCGAGTTCTGACTCACCGTATCGCTTATTTGATTGAAGAAAAAATGGTCAATCCTTGGAATATCTTAGCTATTACCTTTACGAATAAAGCGGCGCGTGAGATGAAGGAGCGGGCCTATGCTCTCAATCCTGCTACTCAAGATTGTTTGATAGCTACCTTCCACTCCATGTGCGTACGGATTTTGCGTCGTGATGCTGACCATATTGGTTATAATCGCAATTTTACGATTGTCGATCCAGGTGAGCAACGCACCCTTATGAAACGGATTTTGAAAAATCTTAATTTAGATCCGAAAAAGTGGAGTGAACGTTCTATCCTGGGAACCATTTCTAATGCCAAAAACGATTTGATTGATGACAAGGCATTTGAAGCCCAGGCAGGCGATCTATATACGCAGATTGTTGCTAAATGCTACACGGCTTATCAAAAGGAGCTAAGACAGTCAGAGGCCGTTGACTTTGATGATTTGATCATGTTGACGCTCCGCCTTTTTGACCAAAATCCAGAGGTCCTGACCTATTACCAGCAGAAATTCCAGTACATCCATGTCGACGAGTATCAGGATACCAACCATGCCCAGTACCAATTGGTTAAGCTCCTGGCATCTCGTTTCAAGAATATCTGCGTGGTCGGAGATGCGGACCAGTCTATCTATGGTTGGCGTGGTGCGGATATGCAAAATATCCTGGACTTTGAAAAGGATTATCCAGAGAGCAAGGTCGTACTTTTGGAGGAAAACTATCGTTCGACCAAGAACGTCTTGCAGGCAGCAAATGAAGTGATAGAAAACAATCGCAATCGCCGTCCGAAAAAACTCTGGACACAGAATGCCCAAGGGGATTTGATTACCTATTATCGTGCTCGGGATGAAAATGACGAGGCAATATTTGTAGCGAGTCAGATCGACCAGTTGCGCCGAGAAGGCAAGGCCTATAAGGATTTTGCAGTTCTCTACCGGACCAATGCTCAATCCCGTACCATTGAAGAAGCTCTGCTCAAGTCCAATATCCCTTACACAATGGTTGGCGGTACTAAGTTCTACAGCCGTAAGGAAATTCGGGATGTCATTTCCTACTTGAACCTCATTGCCAACCCATCAGATAATATCTCTTATGAACGCATTGTCAATGAGCCAAAGCGTGGTGTTGGCCCCGGTACGGTTGAAAAGATACGTGATTTTGCGACCAGTCTTGGCATGTCCTTGCTGGAAGCATCACAAGATATTATTCTGTCACCAATCAAAGGCAAGGCTGCACAGGCGGTCTTTGACCTAGCCAATCTTCTTTATAAGCTCCGTAATCAACTGGACAGCTTAACAGTTACTCAAGTGGTAGAAACTGTCTTACAGGAGACAGGCTACATTGATGCCCTTGCAGCACAAAATACGTTGGAAGCCAATGCTCGCATTGAAAACATTCAGGAATTCCTTTCTGTTACCAAAAAATTTGACGAAAAGGATGCTGAGGAAGAAGAGACAGGTCTGGATCGGTTGACGCGCTTCCTGCTTGATTTGGCACTGATTGCTGACACAGATGATGGCGATAGCGAATCTTCAGAAGTGACCCTCATGACTCTTCATGCGGCTAAGGGTCTGGAATTTCCTGTTGTCTTCCTGATTGGTATGGAGGAAAATGTCTTCCCGCTCAGCCGTGCAGCAGAAGAAGAGGACGAATTGGAAGAAGAACGTCGTTTGGCTTACGTAGGCATCACCCGTGCTGAGCAGACTCTCTACCTGACAAATGCTAATTCACGCCTCCTTTTTGGTCGCAGTAATTACAACCAACCTAGCCGCTTTATACGTGAAATTTCCAGTGATCTCCTTGACTACCAAGGGCTTGCTCGTCCAGCTAATACTAGCTTTAAGGCTTCTTATGTCAATGGCAGAGCGACACAGTTTGGACAAGGCATGAGCTTGCAACAAGCCCTACAAAGTCGAAAAGCAGCCGTACAACCATCCGCCAAGCTCGGAGGCAGTATGCCCTTCGCATCAAGCAACCAATCGTCAAGTTCAGGCACCAACTGGTCAGTTGGAGACATCGCAGTCCATAAGAAATGGGGCCGCGGAACAGTCCTTGAAGTATCAGGTTCAGGCAGCAATCAAGAACTCAAAATCAATTTCCCCGACATGGGACTCAAAAAAGTCTTGGCAAGTTTAGCGCCGATAAGTAAAGAAGATTAAATTTAGTTAAAAAACAATTGCACTAAGCTCGAAAATATGATAAAATATTTTTGTAAAATTGAATAGAACATTTGGGGTGCCAAGAGGCTGAGATTATACCCATCGAACCTGATGCAGTTAGGACTGTCGAAGGGAAATGTGTATCAACAAATTTTGTTGACAAGTATTATATTCGTATTCTAGTATAGGATACTGTATTTACTGGACATCAATCATCGTAGGTGTAACTCCATTTGATAAACCATCAGATGGAGTTTTTTCTATAGTCGAATGAAGAGTTCTCAGAAAGGAGGAACTGAGTGCAGGTAGCTAGAACAGCCTAGAGGCTGTTCTAGGTTGGAAATAAGACATGCGCAACCAGTTACTTTCGTAGAGTTCCGCAAGCCGAAAGTGATGATACATCTAATACAATTAAGAATATTTTCACAAATATTCTCAGCCGATTCATTTTACATTTCCTAACGAGAAAAAGTGAAAGGAGACATTGATGAACAAAATGGTCATTTGGTTTGACCTTGATGGAGTTATTTTTGATTCCTATGAGGTCTGGGACCAGGTGGTTCAAGGGATTTTGAAACATCACGGAGTTGCGTATACCCAGCAGATAAGGGAAGAACTTTGGCGGATTCCAATGGAAGATGTTAACGCGTATTTATTGCAACTTGTGGAGAATTCCTTAGATGAGAATGAATTTGAAAGGCAAAAAATGAATCAACTGCAATCACTATATAGAGATATTTCCTTGGTGGAAGGTGTGCATGAACTCCTATCTACATTGAAGGCAAAAGGTGCAGTCATGTACGCAGTCACTTCAAACTATCTGGAGCTGGCTGAACTAGGATTGTCATCCCATCATCTGTCTAACTATTTTGTGAAACTATATAGCAGTTTGGATCTGTTTGGGAGCGATAAAAATAGGGAATTTTACCAATTCATCCTACATCAGGAACGGATAGATCCAGCCAATATCGTAATGGTCGAGGATAATAAGAACAATCTTTGTATTGGACATGAGTTAGGAATAGCGGGAGTTTATATAGAACATCCAAATTCCCCTTTTTCTGTTGAGAACACTGGTATAGTTAGCATCAAGCAATTAAGTGAATTGATACCAATTTTGGAGGATAGAAAATGACATCTTTACATGTAGCATTATCAATAGCAGGAACAGATCCGACAGGCGGAGCAGGTATTATGGCTGATTTGAAGAGCTTTCAGGCTAGATCAGTTTATGGTATGGCAGTCGTGACGAGTGTCGTTGCTCAAAATACCAAAGGGGTGCAACTAATTCGTCATCTTGATCAGGAAATTTTAGAAGAACAATTGAAAAGTGTCTTTCACGACATTGTTCCAGATGCAATAAAAACGGGAATGTTAGCACAAGTCGAGACCATAGAGCTCGTCGCAAGCTATTTTGCTGAACAGAAGTGTCCATATGTCTTGGATCCTGTCATGGTCGCAACGAGTGGAGACCGTTTGATTGAAGAGGATGCAATCCAAGCGCTGAAAACAAAATTACTGCCCCTTGCTACCATCATTACACCGAATCTACCAGAAGCAGAAGTTTTAGTCGGTAGAACACTGAAAAGTGAAAATGACATCATGAATGCGGGCCGTTGGATCCGGAAAGAGCTTGAGGTAAAAAATGTGGTCATTAAGGGTGGTCATCTGGCAAAGGTGGCATCTGACTACTTATTTTTAGAAGATGGTGAGGTCAGGATCATCAGTGCAGCACGCATTGCTACGAACCATACCCATGGTACAGGTTGTACCTATGCGGCAGTCATAACTGCAGAGTTGGCGAAAGGTCGGACAGTAGCACAAGCAGTCGAAACCGCCAAACGATTTATTACTGAAGCAATTCAGACTGCTCCAGAACTGGGTCATGGAAATGGTCCTGTCAATCATACCACCTACAGAGGAGAGTAGCAAGATGTATTTGGAAAAATTACGTAGTCAAAATCCCTTGACCATTTGTATTACGAATGATGTAGTCAAAAATTTTACAGCCAATGGCTTGCTTGCTCTCGGTGCCTCCCCTGCGATGAGCGAGTATCCAGAAGATTTGGAGGATCTACTTCCCTATGCAAAAGGCTTATTGATTAATACAGGAACCTTGACCAATGAAACTTGGGAACTATACAAATCTGCTTTGGATATTGCTGAGAAATATGGTGTACCTACTGTCTTAGATCCTGTCGCGGCAGGTGCTGGTGCCTATCGCAAGAAAGTTGCCTTGGATCTGTTACATCATCATACTATTTCACTCGTTCGTGGGAATGCAGGAGAAATTGCAGCCTTGATTGGTGAAAGTATTGAAACGAAAGGGGTAGATTCTGCTCAGATTGACAATGTTGGTGAACTAGCTCTCAGAGCCAACCAACAATTAGGAATTCCTGTTGTGATTACAGGAAAAAAAGATGCTATCGCTGTGAATCATCAGGTTCGGATTTTGGAAAACGGTAGTGAGTTAATGACCCTAGTGACAGGGACAGGATGCCTACTGGGAGCAGTTCTGGCTGCCTCTATTCAGCTAGCTGATGAGGATTCATTATTGGATTGTTTGGAAGAGGTCCTATCGGCTTATTCGATCGCTGGAGAAATGGCAGAGCAGAAAACCTTACTACCCGGAACCTTCCAGATTGAGTTTATAAATAGCCTCTATGCAATCCAATCAGAAGAGGTTGAGGAAAATAAAAAGATCATTCATTATGAATAGAAAAATCCTTCAAGTTTACTTTATTTGTGGCACGACAGATTGTCCAAAAGGCAAATTTTTGGATGTACTGGAAAAGGCATTGCAGGCAGGAATCACTTGTTTTCAATTTCGTGAAAAAGGTGAGCAAGGTTTAAAAGGGTCTGATAAACTACTGTTGGCAAAACAAGTTCAACACCTGTGTCATCGCTATCAGGTTCCATTAATCATTAATGATGATGTTGAGTTAGCATGTGCAATTGATGCTGATGGAATACACCTTGGTCAGGAAGATTTGTCAGTAGTAGAAGCGAGACAGCTCTTCCCAGGGAAAATAATTGGACTATCAGTTGGAACAGAAGAAGAATACCTCAATTCGCCTATTGAACTAGTAGATTATATCGGAAGTGGACCTGTTTTTCCCACTTTATCTAAAGATGATGCTAGTCCAGCAATTGGAATGGATGGATTAAAGCAACTAAGGAGACTCAATTCCGATATTCCTATGGTTGCGATAGGAGGGTTATCTGCTAAAGATTGCAAGGATATTCTCCAAGCAGGTGCAGATGGCATAGCCCTTATCTCAGCCATTTCTCATGCTGAAGACCCCTACAAAGTAACCAAGATATTGGTGGATGGGATGCAAGCAATGTCTGTCTAAATTATTGCAGAAGAAAATATATATTATAGCACGGTGGGATTAAAAAGAGGGTTCGAATCCTCTTTTTGTGTTAGTTGCGAACATGGACGAGTGATTTACTGTGTATAGTTGCTATATTTATTAGGTATAGTTGGACCAGTTGAATAGCAGATATGAAAATATTCAAAAGTTAGGGAAAGATTGCATACACAACACAATTTATTAGTAAAAAAAGCTCCAAAACGTGGATTTGTCAGCATTTATAGAGGTATTTATATTTTTAAACTGAAAAACTAAAAAGGAGGTAATTGTAAAAGGAACGTGATGGAAAAATCATAGATTTTTTATTAGCTATCTCAATTTCAGTGAAAAAAGTAACTTGTATCTGTATAGAATTTTTGAGTTGAAGTGATATCATTAATTTTGAATCTATGCTTTGTATCGTAATTGACAGATAGATATTATGACAATTTTAAGGTATAATATTGCTATAAATAAATTAGGGAATTTAGTAGAATGACTGCTCAAAATTTACATATAAAGATATATTCAAACTTATTGGATGAGATAGAAAAACTTGTACAAATACTTTCTAAAGATAGTGATATTAAAGAAATAGATGAATATCGATTAGAAGCATTAAGTAAGTTAGAAGGAATAATAAAAGAAGTTAAAGAAAATATCAAATCACTTGAGATAAATTCTGAATGGTACAAATTCACAATTGGATTTTATGGAGAAACAAATGCTGGAAAATCTACACTTATTGAGACAGTTCGAATTTTATTAAAAGAAGAGACCAAAGAATCTGAGCGTGAGAGTTACAAAAGTCAAAGATTAGAGCGTGATAAACTAGAGCGGCAACTTCATTCAATTGAGGTAGAAATTAACTCTATAAACGAAAAATTTTTTCACCTTGAAGAGGATCTACAATTTCAACTAACAGATATTGAAAGTGAACATATTAGTAAACTTTCTAAGAATAAAGTACAAATTTTAAAAATTGAGGACCTACTTGCAAAAAATATTGCACAGGAAGAGATTTTCTCACATAGTTTACTTCGGCTATATGTTGATAAGGATGAACTTGTACAAATTATTTTTAGCAAGATGATTTCAAGTCCTTGGAATGTAGTAAAAAGTTGGTTTCATAAAATAGAGGAGCAGAGTGAGGTTGATTTGGTATCTTTGCAGATTACTGAATTTGAAAATACATTGGACGGTCTTCAGTCAATTACCGACCAATATGAAAAGGAAATTTTTGACTTAACTAAGGAAAATGAGAAGATTAATAGTTGGTACCATAATAAAAAAATTGACCTTGAAAAACAGCGAGTTGTTTTAATACAACAAATGGAACAATTGCTGGAGAGTTTAGTTGATCAATTGGATTCCGTGAAAGAAACTCGAGCTCAAATTATTTCGAAATTAAAGAATTTGAGTGATGGAATAATAATAGGAGATGGACGTTCAGATTTTACTCAAGAAGTAAGAAGTTATGAATTTAATGTCGGTGATAAAGAATTTGTACTTCTTGATTTACCTGGGATTGAAGGAAAAGAACATATTGTTCAAGAATCTATTAAAAGTGCTGTTGAAAAAGCACACGTAATATTTTATGTAAGCAAAAGTCCAACTCCACCTCAAAAAGGTGATAATGGACCTTTAGGTACAATTGAAAAAATATCTAAGCAATTATCGCAACAAAATGAAGTATATTTTCTATATAATAAGCCAATTCGGAACGTCAGACAGTTAAGAAAACCACTGATAAATGAGAATGAAGAAGATAGTTTGTCTATAGTTGATATAGAATTGTCAAAAATTTTTGAAGAAAATTATATCTCTCATTTGTCATTATCAGCATATCCAGCTTTTTTATCGATAGGGAATTTTTATGATAATAAATTTTCTAAAGATAAAGAAAAATTTTCTGAAAAGTTAGGAAATTCAGATATTATTTTTGAAATGAGTCAAGTTAAAGAGTTTGTTAATTGGATGACCGGAAAATTAGTTAATGACGTAATAAATAAAATTACTAGGTCTAATTTAAAAAAAATAAAAAAAACTTTGGAATGGACGACCACTGAAATCAAGGAAGTTACAAACTCATTCAATAAATTAGAAGTAAAACTACACTCAAATTATAAATTAACTTCTCGAATTTTAGATGAAGCTAGTGAAACCTTTGAAATGAACTTGGAAAACACTGTTTATAAATCTTTGAGAATTTTGAAATCAAATACCAGGAAAAAAATTTACTCTATTATTAATAATGGAATCAGCGATAAAGGATTTGAAAAAGAATTAAAGAAAATAGTTGAGAAAGAATTAAAAAATTTTTCAATTGATTTAAATAAAAAAATAGAAAAACAAAGTAAAGATTTCAAGGATGAAATGTCAGAAATTGTCTCAACTTATCAACGTTATGTAGATGAATTAGTTGAACATTATGCTAAGTCAGTTAAGTTTGAGTTTGACTTTCAACCAAATATAAAAATAAAAAGAAATATTAATATTGGCAATGTTTTGATGGCATTACTTGGAGATATTATTGGTATTATTTCAACTGCATTAAATATGTCCAATCCTGTTGGATGGGTTATTCTAGGTTTATCAGTATTAAGTACATTTTTCCATGTATATAAAATAGTGCGTGGAGCAATTGATAAAAACTTTCAAAAATCTCAACAAAGAAAAAATGCAGATGAAAATATTGAAAAGGTAGTGAAAACCATTCAACAAGAATTAGGAAAATATTTAATAGAAACTATGAGCGAAGTTAATAAGCATTTAGCTGAACTCACAAAATTAATGTATGAGCCAGTTTGGCAAATTAAATCCATGTCAGAAACTTTTATTGAGGTAGAAAATGAACTAAAATTTTTATCAAACGAGCTAGATAAAAAAGGAGAGAAATATTATGGAAACAGTTGAGCAGTTCAAACAACAGCAACTTAAAACAATTGAAATATTACAACGACTTTTATCTTTTGTGCAAAATGGAGAAAAATTTGGTATAGACGGAAGTAATCTAATTGAAAAAATTTCAAAAGATATAACTGAAACTGAATCAAAAAAATTAAAAGTGGCTTTGGTCGGTGGCTTTTCAGAAGGTAAAACCTCGATAGTAGCGGCCTGGTCTAGTAATTTTGATTCTGAAACTATGAAAATAGATGCGTCTGAATCTAGTGATTCAGTGAATGTATATCATTTAAACAATTTTGATATAATTGATACTCCCGGTTTATTTGGTTTTAAGGAAACCTCAAATCAAATAAAGTATAAAGATATTACCCGTCAATATGTTAGTGAAGCAAATCTCATACTTTATGTCATGGGACCAAGTAATCCAATTAAAGATAGTCATAAAGGTGAATTGCAATGGCTTTTTAATGATTTAAATTTACTACCCAGAACAGTTTTTGTAATTAGTAGATTTGACGAGGAAGTTGACATTGAGGATATCGAAGAGTATTCAAATCGTTTAGAGATAAAAAAAGTAAGTATTTTGTCACGTCTTAGAGAATTTAAATTGATCACTGAAAGTCAAGAAGTTCCCATTGTTGCAATTGCGGCAAATCCTTTCGGAGAAGGTTTTACTTATTGGCTGTCAAATGTAGAAGAGTACTATCGTATATCTCATATAAACGATTTACAAAGAGCAACCACGGAACAAATCAAAAAGTCGGGTGGATACGATGCCTTGGTCTTAGCAACTAGTCAAAGTATTGTAAAAGATATTATTCAGAGACAAATGCCAGTAGTTCGAGCCAATATGTTATTGTTAAATGAGGAGACGATCAGTCTAAACAAAGCTCTAGCTGATGTTCAGAATGAACATAAAAAATTGAACCGTAGTATTAGTACAGCTCGTGTTGAATTAAAAGAATATATTATAAGTTTATTTACTGATTTGATTCTTCAACTTAAAGGAACAGATATCCAAACGTTTGATGATTTTTTTGAAAAAAATATTGGTGATGAAGGATTAGTTCTTGAGACAAATATAAACAATGAATTTCAGCGTCGAGTAGGTACAATTTCATCTGAAATATTAAAGGTTCAAACACATTTTTATACAAGTGTTAATCATTACAACAGTATGACTGAGGATTTGGCAAAGCAAGGCATAAAATTAGGTGGTGATTTTCTGAAAAATGTTACTATATCCAACAAGACTATTTTGGCCGTTAGAGATTTTGTAATGCCCTCTTTTAAATTTAAACCTTGGGGAGCAATAAAGTTAGCTGGAAAACTAACAAAAGGTATTGCAATTTTTGGCAGTGTCTTGGGGCTAGGTGTCGAGGCATGGGAAAGTTATAGTGAAAAGAAACAAGAGGAAGAATTTTGTAAAGCAAAAAATTTAATGAAAGAAAAACTTGAAGAGCAAAGAAAAGATTATATTGAATTTATTGATAATGAAGAGGAATTTAGTAAACAATTTTTCCCTGATTATTTTGAGTTACTCGAGCAAATAAAAGATATTACTATTGCTGTTAATGATCGGCAACGACTTCAAGAAGAGTTTGAAATCTGGAAAAATGAAGGCGAAATCATTGAAGGGGATTTTGAAGTTCTGATAGAGAAGTATGAGAAAATTTTATAAGTTAATCACTAATTTCACTTTACATCTGGACAATTTGTTATAAGATAAGAACATCATATTCTATACGAAAATATTATCTTAAAAAAACCGTAATAAATATTTTTGTTCTTTATCGAAGTTTTCAGTGTTTCCTCGTTTCCTTATTTCCTAAAATTGGTATTATTCTGTGATATAATATGCTCAATAAGTAAAAGGAGTTCACAATTGCACTACAAACATTTATTATTCGATCTTGACCATACTCTTCTTGATTTTAGTCGGGGTGAGGAGGTGGCTCTGACACAGTTTTTGGCTTCGATGGAGGTTGAGGATATTCAAGCTTTTAAAGAAGTCTATCGTCCGCTCAACCAGGGCATGTGGAAGGATTTAGAAAAAGGTCTGATCACAAAGAAAGAGTTGATCAATACTCGTTTTTCACGGACCTTTGCTCACTTTGGTCGTCAGGTTGATGGGACGGAGATGGCTTTGCGATACCAAGAGTTTATAGGACGGCAGGGACAAATTTTTGCAGGAGCAGATAAGCTATTGCAAGAGCTGACCAAGCGTGGGTATCAGATTTATGCGGCGACCAACGGTGTGACCTATATTCAGGAAAATCGCTTGCTGCACTCACCGATTCAACCTTATTTCAAAGAAGTATTTATTTCAGAACAGATGGGGACGCAAAAGCCTTCGGCGTATTTTTATGAAAAAATAGCAGAGCAGATTGCAGGTTTTCAATTTGAACAAGCATTGATGGTTGGAGATAGCCTTACTGCAGATATCCAAGGCGGGAATAATGCTGGTATGGATACTGTTTGGTATAATCCTTCTAACCTGATAAACAACAGCAAGGCTATTCCGACCTATACAATTCACAGTTATCAAGAATTACTAGAAATGTTATAAAATCGACTATACCCATCTAAATGGTTGAGAAAAATGTATCAGAGGAGAAAGTGTGAAGGGAATATTGAAAGCTATTCGACCCCAAAAATCACTGAAAGAATTAAACTGGCTAGATGTGTTTGTCCTGACCGCAATTTTATTTGGCAATGCTATTTATACCTCGACCATGCAATTGATTGCATCTTTGTCTGCGACAGAAGTAGTGGAAACTGGAGTGCATTCCTTTACCGCAGCAGACAATTGGTGGGCATTGGTCAATCAAGGAAAACTGTTTTTGTTTGCCTTGGTTTATTTGCTGATTCGGAATTATGATTTCAAACAACTAAAGGTAAAACTAGAATGGACAGTTTTACTCTGGGGACCACGGATTTTTATCGGTGCTGGTTAGATTAGTGACTTGGCATTTACAGACTTTTCTTACCTTTCAGGGATTACTGGAGGGTATAACTATCTAGGATATCTCCCTTATTATAATGTGGATATCATGACGGTGATAAAATCGCTTCTTAGCGGTTGATTATAGTACAGTTGTTTATGCTTTGTTTAACGGCTTTTACGAAGAATTCTTTTTCCTAGGTTTATTGTTAAGTACAGATACAAAGAAACGCTCGCTCGTATTGCTTTTTTCAACCATCGTCCGAACCTCATTCCTTACCTATCAAGGATTGGTTTCAGCCTTAGTAATAGGTGTGCCGTTTGGTTTGTTTTACTATTATATGTATAGAAATAAAAATGATAATCTCCTACCTTACTTTCTAGGACATGCTCTGGCAGATATGGTTGGTACCAGCTTCTTGTCACTATTTATTGGGTAGTATAGTCATTTGAATTAGCTTTGATACTTCGTCACTTTCGTCTTGCCGTACTCTACGAAAGTGACTTGTTTCTCAAGTCTTATTTCCAACCTAGAACAGCCTTTAGGCTGTTCTAGCAACCTGCGCCTCAGTTCCTTGTCTGAAAGCTAATTCATTCGGCTATAAATAGCATTCTTCGAATAATGAAAATCCCATGGAATTCCTCTTTGTTCCATGGGATTTTTTATTATTCATTCCAGAATTTGCTTGCAATATCTTGACCTTGTTTGATTTTAGCCCATTGTTGTGGAATGGCCAATTCATTACCAGAGTCACATGAAGCAAAACCGCATTGGTGAGAAAGGTAAAGACGTTCTTTAGGGATGATTTTACTTGCTTCTTCTAAGAGTTTATAGACACGCTCTTCATCATCTAAATCGGTTGTCTTACTTGACAGAAGTCCAAGAACAACTTCTGCGTTTTTATCGCGTAAGCTTTCTAAGGCTTTCAAATCACCAGCACGCTCATCATCCCATTCAAGGAAGAAGCGGTCGTAGTGCTGATCACGCAAGAATTTTTCAGCGATTGCCTCATAAGTCCCACCAGCGGCATGACGACTTTCGTAGTTACCACGGCAGTTGTGTGTCCAAACAGTAAGACCAAGTGAATGTGCATAGTCAACGACTTCATTATTTATTTTGACAAAGGCATCTGCTAAATCAGCTAGTCCTGCATTGCCTTCAGCAAAGAAACTTGCAGGATTACTTTCATCAAAAAGTTCCCAAAGACAGTCGTCGAACTGAATAATGGTGCCACCAGCAGTTTTATAGTCATCAAGGAATTCTTTATAAGCTTGAATGAGACCGTTTTTTAAATCATCGGCAGTTGCATATACTTGACCTTCGCCATACAATTCATTAAAAACAGCAAGTTCAGTGTAAGCATGAGCTGGTCCCCATACAGTCAATTTTGTTTGCGTATCTTCAGCTAGCTCACTCACTTTTTTAAAGATTTCAATAAAGTGGTGGTTCTTACCAGATAATTCTTCTGTGATGCGGATACCTATGTCTTTTCTTGTTTCAAAGTGACTGCCATCATGGTCTTTAAAAGTATATCCATGATCAGCAATATACCGTTCAATACCTTTTAAGCCCCATACAAAGTCAAGGTGCCACATAGATTTAGAATATTCTCCGTCAGTTAGGATATCTATTCCTTTTTCTTTTTGTTCCTTTACGATTGATTCGATGGCTACTGTTTCAGTTTCTTGATATCCAGAGAAGTCATTATAAAAAGGGTAATGGATATCATCTCTATGTTCGATTTGTGTCTTGTAGTCACGCAATTCTGCTGGACGTAGAAGGGAACCCACTAGTTGAAATCTTGATGTTGTCATTTGTAAATCTCTCATTCACTTATTACTGAACTAATTCTACCCCAGTTTGCTTTATTTGAAAAATAGTTATTTTGATTAAAAAGGTATAGGTGTTCGCTATATCTCATTTTTAGATTTCTAAAATACTTTTTCTGGGGTTAGAACTATGGTATAATTTTCTTTGCAGAAATCCGAACGTTTGGAAAAAGTTTAGGGGAGAAGAATGAAAAAACACTTTAGTTTTATTTTATTAGGGATTATGATGTTGGGTGTGGTGATGAGGGCACCCTTTACAGCTTTGCCAGCAGTCCTCACAGATATTGCCTCTGGGTTGGGTGTTGAAGTGAGTTCACTCGGCATTTTAACTTCGATTCCCTTGATCATGTTTGCACTATGCTCATCAATAGCGCCACGTATGGCAGCAAAATTTGGCTTGGAACGTTTAATGGCCATTGTACTTGTGATTATGGTTATTGGTTCTGGATTGAGGGTGTTCAACCTCCAAACACTTTTCATCGGTACGATGATGATCGGAGCTAGTATCGCATTTATTAATGTCTTGTTGCCTAGCTTAGTTGCTGCTAATTTCCCGCATAAGATTGGGCTTTATACAACCATCTACATTACTCTGATGGGGATTGCCGGAACAGTCGCGTCAATGGTTGCAGTGCCAATTGTTTCAGCTACTTCTTGGAAATTTTTTATTTATTTAATCACTGGAGTCATCCTATTAGCTTTACTTATCTGGTTACCAAATGTGAAGAACAATCATATGTTTGTTACTGGCAACCAATCAGAGAAAACAAGTTCTCTATGGAAAAATAAGGCTGCCATTGCCTTTCTTATTTTTGGTGGGTTGCAATCCGTCTTGTTCTACACAGAAGTCACTTGGTTACCAACCATTTCGCAATCTATTGGATTTTCAAAAGCAGAAGCAGGGTTGATGTCTGGAATTTATAACTTGGCTGCCATACCAATGTCTTCAATCATTACAACTCTACTTTCGCGTCAGACGAAAGAATCTCGCAGGAACATCATGCTCCTCATCTCTTTGATTACATTAGTTGGCTTGGCCCTTATGGCAATCACTCCAAAAAACTTTTTTGCTTGGACAATTATTCATATCGTACTCAGTGTTTCCAATGCATCACTCTTCCCATATATGATGCTCAGCTTTACTATGAAAACCAGTAACAGTCAGGCAACTGCTCGCTTATCAGGTATGGTACAAACAGGTGGCTACTTAATCGCAGCATTTGGTCCAGTTCTCTTAGGATATAGTTTTCCAATTTTTGGTAGTTGGTTACCCTTGATTCTATCATTGGCTACTGTAACCTTGGTGATGATGTGGACGATTGTACTGATTGAGAAAGAAGATATCATCATTTAGTCACATTTTCCCACAATTCACTTGTTCATTTTGGGATATAATAAAAACAAAAAAAGCTGGATATTCACCAGCTTTTTAGTGTGCTACACGTTTACGTGCAGCTTTTTTACGATTTTCCTCAATGAAAGCTTCTTTCTTTTCTTCTGGTTCAATGATTGTTTTATGAACGGTGAAGACTGCGCCCGCTGCAAGAGCGACTGTAGAAAGAATACCTGTCAAGAAACCTTTGCCAAAACCTTTAGCCATAGTGAATTCTCCTTTACTTATGTTATAATAGATTTTAGCGAAAAAACAAAATAATTTCAAGGAAAAAGATGAAAACTAAAGTTATTGTGGTCATTGGACCGACAGCGGTAGGAAAAACTGCCCTTGGCATAGACTTGGCCCAGCGCTACAATGGAGAAATTATCAGCGGTGATAGCCAGCAAGTCTATCGTAAACTAGATATCGGGACGGCAAAAGCTAGCCCTGAAGAGCAGGCTGTGGCGGTTCATCACTTGATTGATGTCCGAGATGTGAACGAGGGCTATTCGGCTTATGAATTTGTAGCAGAAGCCAGATCCCTAATTGCAGACATTACTAGTCGTGGCAAGTTGCCTATTATCGTGGGTGGGACAGGTCTTTACATCCAAAGTCTGCTTGAAGGCTACCATCTGGGCGGGCAGGTTGACCAGGAACAAGTTCTTGCTTATCGGGCGGAACTCGATTGCTTGTCTGACGAGGTTTTGGAAACAATGGCAGAGCAGGCAGGTTTGATGTTCGAGGGAAACAGCCGTCGGCGATTGATTCGTGGGTTAGAATTAAAGAAATTTGGCAAAAACTTAGAAAATACAGAGTCAGAATATGAGCCTCTTTACATCTGCCTGACGGATGACAGGCAGATTCTTTACGACCGCATCAATCATCGAGTAGATAAGATGATGGTGGCGGGCTTACTAGATGAAGTTAGCTGGCTCTACCAAGAACACCCAGAAGCCCAAGCTGCTATGGGAATTGGCTACAAGGAGTTTTTTCCATACTTAGCAGGTCAAATCAGCCTAGAAGAAGCAGTTGATAAGGTCAAGCAAAATAGTCGCCGCTTTGCCAAACGACAATTGACCTGGTTCAGAAATCGGATGCAGGTTCCCTTTTATTCAGTAGGCGAGCCAGATTACAAGTTGCAGATTTTCACCGCCGTGGAGGAATTTTTAAATGATTGAAACGCAGAAAGAACAAGAACGTGCCCTCCTGGTTGGAGTGGAATTACAGCAGACAGACAATTTTGACATGTCCATGGAGGAGTTGGCAAGTCTTGCTAAGACGGCTGGTGCTCTGGTCAAGGGAGTCTACACTCAAAAACGTGAAAAATACGACAGCAAGACCTTTGTTGGCTCAGGAAAATTGGATGAAATTGCCCAGATGGTCGAAGCTGACGAGATTGATACCGTCATTGTCAATAACCGGCTGACGCCCCGTCAGAATGTTAATTTGGAAGAGATTTTAGGTGTCAAGGTCATCGATCGGATGCAGTTGATTTTGGATATTTTTGCCATGCGGGCACGGAGTCACGAAGGGAAATTACAGGTCCACCTAGCCCAGCTCAAGTATATGTTGCCACGCTTGGTTGGACAAGGTATCATGCTCAGCCGTCAGGCAGGTGGTATCGGCTCTCGTGGACCAGGTGAAAGCCAGTTGGAGCTTAACCGTCGAAGCATTCGTAACCAGATTCATGACATTGAGCGCCAACTCAAAACGGTGGAGAAAAACCGATCGACTGTCCGCGAACGCCGTCTGCAATCAGGTATTTTCAAGATTGGCTTGATTGGCTATACCAATGCTGGTAAGTCCACTATCATGAATGCTATGACGGATAAGCGACAGTATGAGGCAGATGAACTTTTTGCCACACTTGATGCCACGACCAAGCAGATTAACTTGGCAGACAAGTTCAACGTGACCTTGACCGATACGGTTGGTTTCATTCAGGACCTGCCGACTGAGTTGATTTCTGCCTTCAAATCAACCTTGGAGGAGTCCATGAACGTGGATCTCTTGCTCCATGTCATCGACGCCTCTGACCCCAATCACAGTGAGCAGGAGCAGGTGGTCTTGGATATTTTGAAAGACCTGGATATGCTGGACATTCCTCGCCTGGCTCTGTATAATAAGCTGGACAAGACCGATGACAGCTTTACCCCTAGTCAGTTTCCGCATGTCATGCTGTCCGCTAAGGATGAAAATGCCAAAGGCCATATTCAGATGATGGTCTTGGCTAAGATTAAGACTATGTTTGAACGATTTGAGGTCAGAGTGCCACTTGCTGAATCTTATAAATTGCATGATTTAGCAACTCTTGCCCTGATAGAAAATCGGACCTACGAAGAGGATGTGGAAGTGGTATCAGGCTATATTGCTTCCGCTAATAAATGGAAGTTGGAAGAATTTTATGACGGATTATCTTGATTTGGCAATCAAATACGGTGGCTTTACCAGTCTGGACAAGGTCTATCTGGCGAAGAAATTAGCTGATTTGACTGACCAACAAAAACTAGACTTTATCACACCACCGCCTTCGGTTATCAACGCTTATTTTGCGGAAATCTACCAGAAACAAGGAGCAGAAGAGGCGACGGACTACTATCTGACACTTTCTCAGCAGCTCTGCCTTTTTCCAAAAGATCCCAGCTTTGAAGAAGACAAGCCCTTTGTCCGTCTGAATTTATCAGGTAAGTCTTTCGGATTGGCCTATGTGTCGGCAGACGGTCTGGCTCAAGTTTTTTCGGAAAGAGAAGAGGAGATCACTGAAGATCTGCTCTTTGAGATAGCTCAAGTCTTTCCCCACTATGTCGTTTTTGTAGAAGATGGTAAGATTTTCATGGAGACCAATGCCTTTGATGAACGTCAGTTGAAAGATGAGGAAACAGATTTTCTGCTAACAGAGGTGGCTAGCTCGGCTGACTTTATCAAAATTTCGGGTCTCAATCAGGAGGAAGTAGTAGAAGTTGCGGATGGTTATTCGGGTCAGCGCTATTTTGCCTGGTCGGGTCGCTCAGCTATAATATATCGATTAGAAAGTAAATAATGCAAATTCAATTTTTAGGTACAGGGGCTGGTCAGCCCTCCAAGGCCCGTAATGTGTCCAGTTTGGCCTTAAAACTTTTGGACGAAATCAATCAAATTTGGCTTTTTGATTGTGGCGAAGGAACTCAAAATCAGATTTTGGAAACCACTATTCGTCCTCGAAAAGTTGCTAAAATTTTCATAACACATTTACATGGTGATCACATTTTTGGTTTGCCAGGTTTTTTATCCAGCCGTTCGTTTCAATCGAGTGAGGAACAAACAGATATTGATATTTACGGTCCTATGGGTATTCGATCTTTTGTTTTGGCTAGTCTGAAAGCATCTGGTTCACACTTACCTTATCGCATTCATTTTCATGAGTTTGATGTTGATACAGTCGGTCAGGTTCTAGAAACAGACAAATTCATGGTATTCGCCGAAAAGCTGGACCATACCATTCCTTGTGTCGGCTACCGTGTCATCCAAAAGGATTTGGAAGGGACCTTGGATGCGGATGCTCTGAGCGCGGCGGGTGTACCATTTGGCCCCCTCTTTGGAAAAATAAAAAATGGTCAGAATGTGACACTTGAGGATGGGACTGAAATTATCGCTAGTGACTATATTTCCCCTCCAAGGCCTGGTAAGGTAGTGACGATTTTAGGGGATACGCGTAAGTGTCATGCCAGTGTGCGTCTAGCTATAAATGCTGATGTGCTGGTGCATGAGTCAACCTATGGTAAGGGTGATGAGCAGATTGCTCGTAAGCATGGGCATTCAACCAATATGGAAGCGGCTCAAGTAGCTAAGGATGCTGGTGTCAAGCGACTCTTGCTCAATCATATCAGTCCGCGCTTTTTGTCCAAGGATATCAGCCGATTGCGCAATGATGCGAGAACTATATTTGAACAGGTCCATATCGTTAAAGATTTAGAGGAAATAGAACTATGAGAACCATTTTAATAACTGGGGCATCTGGTGGTCTAGTACAGGAAATGATTCCTTTGCTGAAAGATGACTTCTTGATTTTGTTGGGGAGAGATGTAGAGAAGATAGAGCAGCTCTATGCCTATCATGAAAAAAAGGCAGTTTTTAATGTGGATATTCGAGACGAAGCCGCATTAATTGCATTTTTTGAAGGATTAGATAGCCAGTTTGGTCAAATCGATATTTTAGTCAATAATGCAGGCTATGCAATTTATGATGACTTTGAAAATTTTTCAAGTCAGCAGGTTCAAGCTATGTTTGACATCAATACTTTTGCTCTGATGACCATGTGCCGTTTAGTGGGTAAACGGATGAAGGCTAGACGGAGCGGGCAAATCATTAATATTGTTTCGATGTCAGGTCTAATCGCTTCAAGCAAGTCTTCAGTTTATTCTGCAACTAAGTTTGCGGCTATGGGTTTTTCAAATACCATTCGCTTGGAGTTGGCCCAGTATGGTGTGACAGTAACAACTGTTAACCCAGGACCTATTGCGACTGGCTTTTTCGACCAAGCAGATCCTGATGGAAGCTATCAAGAAAGTGTCAAAGCCTTTCTCTTGCATCCCGACTATGTAGCTAAGAGAATTGTGGCTGCCATGGGGACGAAGAAGCGTGATATCAATTTACCGTGGTCACTAGCTGCAGCTCATAAACTCTATACCCTTTTCCCAAGAATATCAGATTACTTGGCCAGTACAGTATTTAATTTAAAATAAACATAGAAAAAACGCTGAATTCTTGTTTTACGTTTAACCATCTCTCAAATAGTGAAGTCATATTCTTTACATAGTATACCTGGTAATGAGCACAAGATAAAAAGATTTCTTCGTTATGAGCAAAATCTGTATAAAGTATCTGTTTTTTATTTTCAAAATTTAGATACAATAGGTAGATGTAAATGAAAAAACATAGATTGTGTAGGAAGAATACATCGTTTTAGTGGGATATTTGACTAAAATTTGATATAATAGTTGAAATTTGCAAGGGGGGATGACATGGAAAAGATTTGGAGGATTATTTATAGTCGAACATTTATTGTTCTTAGTTTGATTGCCTTAACAATTTTTGTTATTTTGTGGGCAGTTAGTTCAGCGGCAACTTATTTCCCAGCGTTTGTGACGGTTATGCAACTTTTTTCTCTAGTTGTAGCAGTTTCGATTATTAATCGGCGGATGAATGCTAGTTTTAAGTTAACCTGGATTGTATTTGTACTTGGAATCCCAGTATTTGGAGCTCTGTTTTACTTTATTTTACAGTCAAACATTGAAACCAGACGGTTTCGCAGGACTTTTCAGCGTCAAGCTGAAATATTAAGATTGTATGGGAAGACTTCTGAAAAAGTAATGAGAGGTTTGGCTAAGGAAGACCGTGAGCAACTTAAGTTAGCTCATTATATGAGTGAATATGTGGGCTATCCTTTACACACCAACACAGACGCAGTCTATTTTCCATCTGGAGAAGCGAAATTTGAGGCGTTATTAGAAGAATTAAAAAAAGCTGAGAAATATATTTTTATGGAATACTTCAAAGTCGATTTTGGCTATATGTGGGATTCTATTTTAGATATCTTAAAAGAAAAAGCTGCTCAGGGTGTAGAGGTTCGGTTTATGTATGATGGAATGAACTCACTAAGCACTCTACCTTATAATTATTATAAAACCCTACGGCAGTTTGGTATCCAGACAAAGGTCTTCTGTCAAATAATCCCTGCTCTGTCAACTATTCATAATAATCGTGATCACAGAAAGATTGCAGTAATCGATGGAAAAGTTGCTTTTACAGGTGGTGTCAATATTGCTGATGAATATATCAATAAAAAGGAACGACTTGGCTACTGGAAAGATGCAGCGATTATGATACGAGGTGAGGCCGTATCAAACTTTACCTTGATGTTTTTGCAAATGTGGAATCATGATGAGAAAAAGTCAAATGATGATTTGAAATACTTGAAGGAAGCGCATGATGCTGAGACAGAGACTACAGATACAGAAGGCTATTTCTTAGCTTACGGTGAAAGTCCATTTGATGGAGATGAGGTTGCGAAACGGGTTTACTTGGATATGATCCAGTCAGCAACTGACTACATCTATATTATGACTCCCTATTTGGTTCTGGATGATGAAATGATCGATAATATCACTTATGCAGCGAAACGTGGGGTCACAGTTCGTATCCTTCTTCCTCATATTTACGATAAGCAGACGGCTTATCTGGCAGCACGAACAGATTTTAGAACCTATTTACAATCCGGTATTGAAATCTATGAATTTACTCCTGGGTTTGTTCATTCGAAAGTGGTTTTAGTCGACGATAAAAAGGCAACAGTTGGCACAGTAAACATGGATTTTCGATCTTTTTATCTCAATTTTGAATGTGGGCTTTATGTATATAACCATCGCCAAGTTTTAGAAGATATTCACAAAGATTTCATGCATTCTTTTGAACAATCTGAACGGATTACTTTACTTGGTTTTGAAAATAATTACCCGTGGTATAAGCGTTTGGCAGGAGCGTTGTTAAATATCTTGTCACCTTTACTATAATAATTGTTTCAAAGAAAGAAGCAGGGCGACTCAAATCAATCGTTGAATTCCTCTGCTCCTTTTTTTCTTGGGAAATGGTATAATAGTAAGATAGTTTATACTCGAAAAAATCAATGTTATCAGTGTGGACATTGTTGCAATTATTTGATATTCTTCGAAAATCAAAATTGTCCCTTGTCAAGAGCTTTTTAGCCTGTTACCTTGAAATGTGAATGTGACAGAGTTCTATCTTCGGCTTTATGACGCGAACTCAGTTTTTTATTTTTCTAGTTTTCAACTTTCCCCAAGATTGTTAAAGCTAGGTTACTTTTGGTTTTCATTGAGTATGAGTATTAAAGGAGTTAATAACGTGATCAAACCCAATTATGACTGGCAATTATTGACCGGTTTTTCTGATGAACACTTTATCAAATTAGCTAAAAAAGAAGGGCTGGATCCAGTAGCGGCCAAATTGTTGTATGAGCGGGGCATTCATTCGCAAGAAGAACTGCATTCCTTTATCCAACCAAGTTTAGAAGATCTCCATGACCCATACCTGCTTCACGATATGGACAAGGCGGTAGAGCGGATTCGCCGAGCAATCGAAGACTACGAACAGATTTTGATTTATGGAGATTATGATGCTGATGGCATGACCTCGGCATCGATTCTGAAAGAAACTCTGGAGGAAATGGGGGCAGAAGTCCAAGTTTATCTTCCCAATCGTTTCACAGATGGCTATGGGCCGAATCAGTCAGTTTACAAGTATTTTATCGAGCAGCAGGGGATTTCTCTTATTGTGACGGTGGACAATGGCGTAGCGGGTCATGAAGCGATTGCCTATGCCCAGGAGATGGGTGTCGATGTTGTTGTGACAGACCACCATTCCATGCAGGAAACCCTTCCCAATGCCTATGCGATTGTACATCCAGAGCATCCAGAGGGAAATTATCCTTTCAAACATTTGGCGGGCTGCGGTGTAGCCTTCAAATTGGCCTGTGCTCTTCTTGAAACTGTTCATGCAGACTTGCTGGATTTGGTCGCAATTGGTACCATCGCTGATATGGTTAGCATGACCGATGAGAATCGTGTCATGGTCAAATATGGTCTCTCGCTTCTCAAACAGACCGAACGTGCAGGCCTTCAAGAATTGATGAAAATAGCTGGCATTGATATGGATAGCCTTGATGAAGAAACAGTTGGTTTCCAACTTGCTCCGAGGTTGAATGCCCTTGGTCGACTCGATGATCCAAATCCAGCCATCGAATTACTGACTGGTTTTGATGACGAAGAGGCCCATCAAATTGCTCTCATGATTGACAGTAAAAATGTAGAACGCAAAGAAGTCGTCCAAGCAATTTACGATGAAGCAAAAACCATGTTGCGAAGAGATAGACCTCTTCAAGTTCTGGCTAAAGAAGGTTGGAATCCAGGTGTTTTAGGGATTGTGGCAGGACGCCTACTAGAAGAATTGCACCAGCCTGTCGTCGTTTTGTCGATTGAAGATGGTAAGGCAAAAGGTTCGGCTCGTTCGGTTGAAGCGGTTGATATTTTCAAGGCCCTTAAAGATCATCAGGACCTCTTTATCGCCTTTGGTGGTCATGCTGGTGCAGCAGGTATGACCTTGGCGGTTGACAAACTTGAAGAGCTTGCTCAAACCTTGGCTGACTACATTATCGAAAATAAATTGGATGTATCTAGCAAGTCTTCGCTGGTTTTGGATGAAGAATTGGATTTAGAGGAATTAACCTTAGATACTCTAAAATCCTTTGAAAAACTGGCACCCTATGGTATGGACAATAAAAAGCCTGTCTTCTATCTCAAGAATTTTCAGGTGGAATCAGCAAGAACCATGGGACAAAACAATGCTCACCTGAAAGTACGGATTACAAAAGGGGCTGCTGGATTTGATGTGGTTGCGTTTGGTAAGGGCAATTTAGCCTTGGAATTCTCACAGGCCAAGGGGTTAGAATTAGCTGTTACCTTGTCTGTCAATCAATGGAATGGCAATACTAGTCTTCAGCTCATGTTGGTTGATGCTCGGGTCAATGGTGTTCAACTTTATAATATTCGTGGAAAGCAACATCCTATTCCTGCAGATGTTCCTATTTTGGACATTAATCATCCTGTGACTAGTGAATCTGCTATTGTCCTTGCGACTTTGCCAGAAGATATCAGCAGTCTGCGCAGCTATTTCCAAGAAAAAGAATTTGAGGCCATTTATTTTAAAAACGAAATTGCGAAACCATACTATTTAGATGGGTATGGTAGTCGAGACCAATTCGCTAAATTGTACAAGACCATTTACCAATTCGATGAGTTTGATGTCCGCTACAAACTGAAAGATTTGGCTGGTTACTTAAAAATTAAGGACAGTCTCTTGGTCAAAATGATTCAGATTTTCCAAGAATTAGAATTTGTTACCATTACGGATGGAGTCATGCGGGTCAACAAAGAGGCGCAGAAACGGGAAATTTCAGAAAGTCAGATTTATCAAGAATTGAAACAAACTGTAATGCAACAAGAGTTGATGGTGCTTGGTACCGTTCAGGAAATTTATGAGTGGCTATGTGGACAGAATTAATCACTATTTGGATACTGTTGATCTTCAGTCTGATAGGGATACTGACTTTTGTTGCATGGAATAATAGGCGAAATCGCTTGTTAAATCATATAAAGCAATCGGAGCAAGTCCACGCTGGCTTGATGGAATTGAGCGGTAGAGGGTGGTCGGAAAAGGCTTTGGCAACTGTCTTTTTAAAGCCCATCCTTCAGTTACCCCAAGCAGAAATTCCTGAATATGTTCAACAGTTCGTAACAGAATCGGCTCTCTTTGCTTCCAAAAGCTACTATAGGTTGCTGAGGGCTGAAAGTCACTCGTTGGATCGAGAGAGGGCAGTAAAGATTATAGCCCAAAGCGTGAGGATGTTAGACTTTCCTGAGGAATTACACCAGAGCCATTTGTCATATTTGGTGGAAAAAATGGATTGTGATTGTCCTCCCCACCATCCCTTTTGGCAATACTTTGCTAGACTGGTAGACCGAGCTTTTCCAGGTCAACAGCTTTCGCGCACTGAGTTATTAAACAAGCAAGTTCATCAATTGCGCTATCTAATTTCCTATCAGCAGGCTAGTTGGGTTCGAAAGCATTTTGGACAGGGAAATACCGATTGGCAGGCTATGGTGGCTTATTTGAATCATTTACCTCGCTGGTCGTATCGTCTCAATGAGTCTGCTCGTTTGCATAATAAACGGGGCTTTGGCAACCATAAGGTGGAACCATTACCAGTCAATATAAAGGTACTCATTGGTTTTCACAGTGAGTTTATCCTCAGTCAGCAGGGGCAGTTCGCCTTGATTTCGGATAAGACTCCTCATCGAAATGGCGTAGTAAATGGGGCTTCATTTAACTATGCCAGTGCTAATAATAAGCGTCATACTCAGCTCGATATTGCACCAGTTGGTCCTCACGATCCACAGTTTCGGAAGAAAGTCCTGCGCGCAAAGACAGCCAGCTATTTATCTCCCACCCGTATTCGACATTATCAACGAGGAAAGACACCTGTCGGCTGGGAAACATCTTATTTTAATCCAGATGGCGATTTTTCATTTGCTGGAAATAGCAGAGCGAGATTGGTGTCTCAGTTGAGTAGACAACTAAGGGCAGATATTCATAAGTTGGATTCCTAGTCTGCACTTTTAACTGATTAAAAGCCACTGACACTGAATACAGTTTCTTAGAAAAAATGAGTCTAGCTCAAAGAAAGATTCGCAATGAGTAAAGCAAGGGTCTTTGTCAGGGCTGAAAATATACCAAATGACAATTTCATGGTATAATGAAGAGTAAAAATTATTTTTTAAAGAGAGAAAGAAATGAACTTAAAAGATTACATCGCAACCATTCCTGATTATCCAAAAGAGGGGATTGAATTTCGTGATATTAGCCCATTGATGGCGGATGGAAATGCTTACAGCTATGCTGTACGTGAAATCGTTCAATACGCAACGGATAAACAAATTGATATGATTGTTGGTCCAGAGGCGCGTGGCTTTATCGTTGGTTGTCCAGTTGCCTTTGAATTGGGAATTGGTTTTGCACCGGTTCGTAAACCAGGTAAGTTACCACGCGAAGTTATCTCAGCTGATTATGAAAAAGAGTATGGTGTAGATACATTGACCATGCATGCTGACGCCATCAAACCAGGTCAACGCGTGTTGATCGTAGATGATTTGTTGGCCACTGGTGGTACTGTTAAAGCAACGATTGAAATGATTGAAAGACTTGGTGGGATTGTTGCTGGTTGTGCCTTCTTGATTGAACTTGATGATCTTAAAGGTCGTGAAGCCATCGGAAATTACGACTACAAGGTCTTGATGCACTATTAAGTCATTAACATAGTTTGATTGAATTTTTTTAAGACCTTATAGTTAAAACTTATAACTAAGCCTAGTTTTATTCTAATTGAAATGCTGTTCTTCCTGTTCTATAATAGAGATAAGATCGTCCAGGAGGTTAGAGTATGCCAATTAAAATCGAAAAATCATTACCGGCAGTAGATATTTTAAAGAAAGAGAATATTTTTGTAATGGATAGCGATCGTGCTAGCCATCAGGATATCCGTCCCATAAAGATATTGATTCTAAATCTCATGCCTCAGAAAATTGTGACGGAGACTCAGTTGCTCCGTCTTTTGGCTAATACGCCATTGCAATTGGAAGTGGAATTCCTCTACATGGCGAGTCATGAGTCGAAAAATACACATTCAGACCATTTAGAACAATTTTACAAAACGTTTGAGCAGGTCAAGGATTCCTATTTTGATGGCTTGATTGTAACTGGAGCACCAGTTGAAAATCTGCCATTCGAAGCAGTTGATTATTGGTCTGAACTTGTATCTGTATTAGAATGGTCGAATAATCATGTTTTTTCAACCTTGCATATCTGTTGGGGAGCGCAGGCTGGACTCTATGCTCGATACGGAGTACAAAAACATAATATGAATCGCAAGCTTTCAGGTATTTATAGACAGGATGTTGTCAAAAATACAAATCCATTGATGCGTGGATTTGACGATGATTTTCAATCGCCGCATTCGCGATACACAGAGGTGAAAGCTGCTGATATTTCTCATTTGAATGACCTTGAAATTCTTTCATGTGGTGAGGAAGTCGGCTTATCGATTTTGGCAAGTAAGAACTTGCGTGAAGTCTATAGTTTTGGTCATCTGGAATACGATCGCGATACCCTTGCAAAAGAATACCAGCGAGACTGTTTAGCTGGAAAAAATCCACATATCCCTGAGAATTATTTCAGAAATGATGACCCATCAACCAGACCTGCCCTTTCATGGAATTTGCCTGCTGCTCAATTTTTTACTAATTGGATAAACTACGCGGTCTATCAAGAAACACCGTATGACTGGAAACTATTTGAAGATTCTGCCCTTTCAGCGAGTCTATAAAGAGGATATATGAATTATTCACAGCAATTTCGACAAGGGAATGTAGTCATTCCTGCAGCTCTTTTGTTTCACTACAAAGAATTATTTTCATCAGCAGATGATTTTCTCATCTGGCAGTTTTTCTTTTATCAAAATACCTCACATTTGGAATCTTTAGCCCCTAGTGAAGTTGCTCAGGCCACAGGAAAAACAGTGGCACAAGTCAATCAAGCAATTGAAAACCTGCAAGAATCTGGGCTATTAGAATTTAAAACGATCAGTATCGCAGGAGAAATCGAAATGATTTTTGATGCACTACCTGCACTTGAGAAATTAGATGTGCTATTAGAACCAAAACAACCTGTTGAAATGGTTCGGACTGAAAATGATTTGAAAACCTTGGTTGGAGATTTTGAAAGGGAGTTGGGTCGTTTCCTATCCCCATTTGAAATTGAAGATTTACAAAAAACGGTTGAAGATGATAAAACTTCTGTTGACTTGGTTCGAGCTGCTTTGAAAGAAGCTGTTTTTAACAACAAAACCAATTGGAAATATATCCAAGCTATTTTGCGAAACTGGCGACGTGAAGGAATAACAACAGTGGCACAGGTAGAAGCTAAAAATATAGAAAGAGACATCCAGAATCCTAAGAATGTAACTGTCTCCAGTGATTTTCTTGATGCAATGAACCTCTGGAAAGAGTAATATGGAAACAAAATTATCAAAAAGACTAGAAACAGTCGCAGATTTTGTGCCACAAGGGGCACGATTAGTTGATGTAGGGAGTGACCATGCTTATCTCCCTCTTTTTTTGGTTGAGCAGAAGCGCATTGATTTTGCCATTGCTGGTGAGGTTGTTCAAGGTCCCTACCAGTCAGCACTCCAGAATGTTGAGCTGGCAGGTCGGTCTGATATGATTCAGGTTCGACTGGCCAATGGGCTTGCTGCCGTAGAAGAACAAGACCAGATTTCAGCGGTGACAATAGCTGGTATGGGAGGGCGTTTAATTGCCGATATTTTAGAAGCTGGAAAAGAAAAGTTGGGTTCGGTTGAGCGGCTCATTTTACAACCGAACAATCGAGAAGATGATGTTCGGAATTGGTTGGTTCAGAATCAATTTAAGCTCATTGCTGAGGAGATTTTAGAAGAGAACGATAAGATTTATGAGATTCTGGTAGCACAAAAAGGTTCAATGGACTTGACAGCTACTCAATTGCGCTTTGGTCCTTTCTTATCAATCAAACATTCCCCTGTTTTTCAGAAAAAGTGGCTTAAGGAGTTGGATAAGCTGAGTATGGCTTTGGAACAAGTACCTCATGAACGCCAGGGTGATCGCTCCGCTATTTCCCAAAAAATGGATCAAATAAAGGAGGTTCTTCATGTTAGCAAAGAACGTCATTGAGCGTTACCAATCCTTTTGTCCGCCATTTTTGGCCATGGAGGGTGACGTAACTGGTTTGCAGATTGGAACATTGAACAAGGAAATCCAGCGAGTAATGGTCACCTTGGATATCCGTGAGACGACTGTGGCAGAGGCTATTGATAAACAGATAGACCTGATTATCGTCAAGCATGCTCCAATTTTTCGTCCAATAAAGGATTTAGTGGCTGACAATCCACAGACGAAGATGTATCTGGACTTGATTAAACATGATATTGCGGTCTATGTTAGCCACACTGATATTGATGTAGTGAATGGTGGGCTTAACGATTGGTTTTGCGAGTTGTTAGGTATCCATGATACAACTTATTTACTGGAGACATCAGTGGGTCAAGGACTTGGTCGTGTTGGAACTATAGCAGAGCAGACACTAGAAGAATTGGCCTTGAAAGTTAAATCTGTCTTTGGTCTTGATGCTGTACGTCTAGTGACTTATGGCCATCAGGCACAACAATATGTCAGTCGAGTTGCAATCTGTGGTGGGAGCGGAGGCTCTTATTATCAGACAGCTCTTGATAAGGGTGCTGAGGTCTACATCACCGGTGATATCTATTACCACACAGGTCAAGACATGTTAACAAAAGGGTTGCTGGCTATTGATCCAGGGCATCATATCGAAGCCTTATTTATCAAGCGAGTTGCTGATTTATTGGAAACTTGGAAAAAGGAAGAAGGTTGGGAAGTGGAGATCTTTGCATCGACAGTTTCGACCAATCCATTCAGACATTTATAATCAGTGTCTTGACTTTAGCTTACATCAAAAATAAACAGTCAAGCTACGTTTTTGCGTGGCTTTTTTTGAAAAAAAGCTTGTTTTTTTTTGATAATTAGGGTATCCTAATTATTGTAATATGTTAGGTTAATTTAGAATGGAAGTCGTTATGAATTGGTTTACACACCAGCCTGTGGTTTTACAGGCTCTCTTGGCAGGTTTATTTACTTGGTTTTGCACGATTGTCGGCTCTGCAGTTGTCTTTTTCTTTAGAACGGTCAGTCGGCGTTTGTTGGATATCATGCTAGGCTTTGCAGCAGGTGTTATGATTGCTGCGTCATTTTGGTCTTTGCTTGCTCCCTCAATTAGTTATGCTGAGCAGTCTTATGGCAATCTTGCATGGATTCCTGCGGCAGTTGGATTTGCAGCAGGTGGAATCTTTTTACGTTTGGTTGACGCAGGTGTTCCACATTTGCATTTAGGTAATGACAAAGAGGAAGCTGAGGGTGGAGATGAGCGTGAGCGAAAAAAATTATCAAAGACTGCCCTCTTATTTTTGGCCATTACCATTCATAATATCCCAGAAGGCTTAGCTGTTGGTGTCACCTTTGGTGCCCTTGCTACTAATAATAGCTCAGCAGCATTTATTGGAGCTTTGGGATTGGCTCTTGGTATTGGTATACAAAATATTCCGGAGGGAGCAGCTTTGGCTATTCCGATTCGTACAGACGGTGCATCGCGTTGGAAGGCCTTTTATTGGGGTTCAATGTCTGCTATTGTTGAACCAATCGCAGCTGTACTTGGCGCCTTTGCAGTTACCTTTATGACCCCTATTTTACCTTACGCCCTTTCCTTTGCAGCTGGTGCAATGATCTTCGTTGTCGTAGAGGAGCTTATTCCAGAATCACAGACAAATGGCAATACGGATATTGCAACATTGGGACTCATGGCTGGTTTTATTATCATGATGATTCTAGATGTTGCTTTGGGGTAAAATACAACAAATGATGAATGAGTCTGCTTGCCAGACTTTTTTCTTATGACATCATAGTGAAAAATATGGTATAATGAACTGATATTAATTGATGGAAGGTACTCTTATATGAAAGGTATTATTCTGGCAGGTGGGTCTGGGACTCGTCTCTACCCATTGACACGCGCAGCTTCTAAGCAGCTGATGCCGATTTATGACAAACCAATGATTTATTACCCATTGTCAACACTCATGTTGGCTGGGATTAAAGAAATCTTAATTATTTCTACTCCTCAGGATCTACCTCGATTTAAGGATATGTTGGGTGATGGTTCTGAATTTGGAATTTCTCTTTCTTATGCAGAACAACCAAGCCCAGATGGATTGGCCCAAGCCTTCATTATCGGTGAAGAATTCATCGGTGATGACCATGTAGCCCTTATCTTGGGGGATAACATTTACCATGGAAATGGATTGACCAAGATGTTGCAACGTGCAGCAAGCAAAGATAAAGGAGCAACTGTCTTCGGTTACCAAGTAAAAGACCCAGAACGCTTTGGTGTTGTTGAGTTTGACGCAGATATGAATGCTATCTCTATCGAAGAAAAACCTGAGCAGCCAAAATCTAATTTTGCGGTTACAGGTTTGTATTTCTATGACAATGATGTCGTTGAGATTGCGAAAAATATTAAACCATCTCCTCGTGGTGAGTTGGAAATCACTGATGTCAACAAGGCTTACTTAGATCGTGGTGATTTGTCAGTAGAGCTCATGGGACGTGGATTTGCATGGTTGGACACTGGTACACATGAAAGTCTCTTAGAAGCTGCACAGTACATCGAAACAGTTCAACGTTTGCAAAACGTTCAAGTGGCAAACTTGGAAGAAATTGCCTACCGCATGGGCTACATCACAAAAGAACAAGTGTACGAATTGGCACAGCCACTCAAGAAAAATGAATACGGACAATACTTGCTCCGTTTGATTGGAGAAGCTTAATGACAGAAAACTTTTTCGGAAAAACACTCGCAGCCCGTCCAGTTGAAGGCATTCCAGGGATGTTAGAATTTGACATTCCAGTTCATGGCGACAACCGTGGCTGGTTCAAGGAGAACTTCCAAAAGGAAAAAATGTTGCCACTCGGCTTCCCAGAAAGCTTTTTTGCAGAAGGAAAATTACAAAATAACGTTTCCTTCTCCCGCAAAAACGTTCTTCGTGGTCTTCACGCAGAGCCTTGGGATAAATACATCTCTGTGGCGGACGGTGGTAAGGTCTTGGGAACTTGGGTCGATCTTCGAGAGGGTGAGACTTTTGGGAATGCCTATCAAACTATTATAGACGCTTCTAAAGGTATCTTTGTCCCACGTGGTGTAGCCAATGGTTTCCAAGTCTTATCAGACTTTGTATCATACAGTTACTTGGTTAATGACTATTGGGCTTTGGAACTCAAACCTAAGTATGCCTTTGTCAACTACGCAGACCCTAGTCTCGACATTAAATGGGAAAACCTAGAAGAAGCAGAAGTCTCAGAAGCAGATAAAAACCACCCACTCCTCAAGGACGTTAAGCCTTTGAGAAAGGAGGACCTCTAATGTTTCAAGCCTTTTTGGAAATAGCAGAGCAGTTAAACAAGCTAGGAATTACCCCCTTGTTAATGGGCTCAGTTGGTTTGGAAAGGCGCACAGGGAAGGACTGGCAGGCAGGAGATTTAGATATTCATGTTCCAAGTGATCCACGTGGCTGGGAAGCCACAGATGACGAACGGATCTATCGTGCTGATGAGCTGATTGTTATGATGAACCAAGTAGGTTATGTCCTAGTTGACCGTCACGAACATGAATTTCATAAAGATGGCTTATCTGTTGAGTTCGGAGGCCTACATTCACTGCCTGAATTTGCTGGTGTAGAGCTAGAAGATTTGGAAGAGATAGAAACAGCAGGTGTTCGCTATTACCTACCGACACTTGAACAATACCTGAAAATCTACCAAGCCTCTTCAAAAGATTCCTACCGAGCAGAAAATAACAATCAAAAAGACTTTGCCAAGATTGCTTACTTGGAAGAAGTATTGAAGTAGTCTGGTAATGCAAGAGGGCGAGCAAAGCGAGCCGCTCCGTGTGTCATCGCCGTAGTGAGAAGCTCCTTTGCTTTGCTAAGGAGCGGGGGAAACCATGAGACCTTAGGCTCATGGTTTAGTAATGAAACACCTTGGTGGTTGCTTACGACCCCACTACATAAGATGACACACAAAAAAGAAAAAACTTTTCGGAGAAAAAAATGTCTCAATTTAAAAATATTATCGTAACTGGTGGAGCTGGTTTTATCGGTTCCAACTTCGTACACTATGTTTACAACAACCATCCAGAAGTCCATGTGACTGTGTTGGATAAATTAACATATGCAGGAAACAGGGCTAATATTGAAGCTATCCTTGGTGACCGAGTTGAGCTTGTTGTTGGTGATATTGCTGATGCTGAGTTGGTTGACAAATTGGCTGCTAAGGCAGATGCCATTGTTCACTATGCGGCAGAAAGCCACAACGACAACTCCCTCAACGATCCAAGTCCATTCATCCATACAAACTTTATCGGTACCTATACTCTTCTTGAAGCGGCTCGTAAATACGACATCCGTTTCCACCATGTATCAACAGATGAGGTTTATGGTGATCTTCCATTGCGCGAAGACTTACCAGGTCATGGGGAAGGTCCAGGAGAGAAATTCACATCAGAAACAAAATACAACCCATCATCTCCTTATTCATCAACCAAGGCTGCATCAGACTTGATTGTCAAAGCATGGGTGCGTTCATTTGGTGTTAAAGCAACGATTTCCAACTGTTCAAACAACTACGGTCCATACCAGCACATCGAGAAATTTATCCCACGCCAAATCACCAACATCTTGGCAGGCATCAAGCCAAAGCTTTACGGTGAAGGTAAAAACGTCCGTGACTGGATTCATACCAACGACCACTCGACTGGTGTTTGGGCTATCTTGACGAAAGGCCGTATGGGTGAAACTTACCTGATCGGTGCTGACGGTGAGAAGAACAACAAAGAAGTGCTTGAATTGATTCTTGAAAAAATGGGTCAACCAAAAGATGCTTACGACCACGTGACTGACCGTGCAGGACACGATTTGCGCTATGCTATTGACGCAAGCAAACTTCGTGACGAGCTTGGTTGGACACCACAATTTACAGACTTCTCTGAAGGATTGGAAGAAACCATCCAATGGTATACAGATAACCAAGACTGGTGGAAGGCTGAAAAAGAAGCTGTAGAAGCTAACTATGCGAAGACACAAGAAGTGCTTAAATAAGAAATGGAAGGCTGGGCTTTTGTCCAAGCCTTTCTTAAAATAAGGAGTAGACATGATATTAATTACAGGTGCGAATGGTCAGTTGGGTACAGAATTGCGTTACTTATTAGATGAACGTGGTGTTGAGTATGTGGCTGCCGACGTAGCAGAAATGGACATCACGGATGCGGAAAAGGTTGATGCCTTTTTTGCGGAAGTAAAACCAAGTGTTGTTTACCACTGTGCAGCCTACACAGCTGTTGATATGGCTGAAGATGAAGGCAAGGAGCTTAACTACAAAATTAATGTAACAGGCTCTGAAAATGTTGCCAAGGCAGCAGCTAAATACGGTGCAACCCTTGTCTATATCTCAACAGACTATGTCTTCAACGGTGAGTTGCCAGTCGGTCAAGAATGGCAAGTAGATGACCAACCAGATCCGCAATCTGAATACGGTCGTACCAAGCGTTTGGGTGAGGAAGCGGTTGAGAAATTTGCAGACAAGTTCTACACAGTGCGTACGGCTTGGGTCTTTGGTAACTATGGCAAAAACTTTGTCTTCACCATGCAAAATCTTGCTCAAACTCGAGACACATTAACAGTAGTCAATGACCAACATGGCCGTCCAACCTGGACACGTACTCTTGCCGAATTTATGGTATACTTAGTGGATACTAAGCAAGCATTTGGCTACTATCATTTGTCAAATGATGCGACTGAGGACACAACTTGGTTTGACTTTGCGACAGAGATCCTCAAGGATACCAACACCAAGGTATTGCCAGTGGACTCTAGCCAGTTCCCAGCCAAGGCTAAGCGTCCTTTCAACTCAACCATGAGCTTGGATAAGGCAAAGGCAACAGGATTTGTCATCCCGACATGGCAAGAAGCCTTGGAAGAGTTTTATAAGCAAGGGAAGAAATAGAATAGAGGCTGGGCATAAAGCCCAGGGTCGCTTCTCAGAGTTCGCGTCAACATCTCAGCGCAGTGGTTGATTGGCTTTAACAGTCCAGTGGACTGTTAAAGGTTGGAGATAGGATTTGTGAAACAAATCTCTGAGGTTCGTGTTTTACACTCCAAATCTAACCACTACGGCTGATGCGAACGAGTTCGCTTCATTTCTAACCTCCAACAAGTCACTACTCTGACTGTTGGAGCTGTGCGGGGTTGGGAGTGAAACAGTCTGGGGATAGACTGTTTCAGTTCAACAACTTAAAACAAAAAATTGTTGACGAACTCTTTTTATCTTAGTCGAGTTCTTTCCCACTCCCAACGAGACGATTTTTCAAAAAGTCGTCTTCTTTTTTATAGTTGGGATAAATTGTCACAAAAATGAAAAATTGTAATATTGTTTTAATGCTCCAAATTGTGCTATAATTTATTTTGCAGATTTAGTATTTTTACGGTTTTCCTAATGATCCAGTTATCGTTTGGTTGTGTTTTGAATATAGATTTGAATATGGGATTTGAGGAGGAGAAAGTGAAAAAAAGGACATTATTTTTCTTATCCGTATGCGCGGTCGCTTTAAATGGATATGTTGTTCATGCAGACAGTTTGGAAGCTCCAAGTCAGCTTGTCACTGTACCTAATTTGCCTGGGACTGGTGGCCAATTAACTGTTGTTGAGGAAGCTGGCCAAATGAAGGCGATTCTTTCAAATATTACTGGAGAAATCGTTGGAGTAACTGGTCAGTTTAAGTCAGAAACGAATACTGGAAAAACGATTGCTTTTACGATTGATGCTAGTGGTCAATATGTGGCCTATTTAGACCGGACAAGTTTTTCTGATGAAGATCAGGCATTTACTTTGGCTTTAACTGCCAACCTTATTGATGGTAGTGCTCATAATCTAGATGATTATTCGTTCAACTGGGTTAAAGTAGCTGAAAATACTAATGATGACAGCGATTTGATTGAAAACACTAGCGCAACAGAAGCGTCAAAACCTGTTTCATCTGGGACAGTAGTCGATAGTGTTGAGAAAGATTCTTCATCTTCAGCAAGCGAGACACAAAGTTCTAGTACTGCAAGTTCTTCATTGGCGGCAACTGTAACTGATTCATCGAATGCAACAAGCGCTTCTACACTGACTTCAACACAGACTACAAGTTCAGTTGGTAGTCAATTGCGTTCGGCTTCGTTGATGCGAATTGCAACAAATTCTAGTGCCCAATCTAGTGCTGTTACAAAAGCAAGTCAAATTGACCAGACGCTAGAACTGAAATATACTGGTTCTATCAATAGTGGTGAAGTCATTAAATTTGCGGTGTGGTCAGATGAGAATGGTCAAGATGATATTGTTTGGTATAATGCTGACCAAACTGGCGCTGCTTATGTAGATTTAAGAAAACATAGAGACTACGGCAAATATAACATTCATACATACGTAAACCGTAATGGCAAAATGGTTTATCTGAATGAAATTGTGGTAGATGTGAAGGCGAGCGGTACGGTTACAATTTCTAATGTTGATTCACAAACAGGAAGCTTTGATGTAACAATTTCCAATATAACAGCTCCTCGTGGTCTCACAAAAGTTTACGTACCAACCTGGACAGAAGCTGGTGGTCAGGATGATATCAAATGGTATGAAGCCAATCGACAATCGGATGGAAGTTACAAATTAACTGTCAACAAAGTAAATCATAAAAGTGAGGTAGGAAACTACCAAGTTCATGTATACTATCGTGGTGAAGATGGAAGCATGACAGGAATTGGTGCAACCACTGTTAATTTGCCAGAATTGAAAGCAAGTGGCACGGTAACTGCAATAAATGTTAACGACCAAGCTGGTAGTTATGAAGTAAAAATAAGTAATGTAATAGCACCAAAGGGACTAAATAAAGTATATGTACCGACTTGGACAGAAGCTGGCGGTCAGGATGATATTGTTTGGCATGAGGCAGAGCGTCAATCTGATGGTAGTTACCTTGCGAAGATAACAAAATCAGAGCACAAAAATGGTACAGGAAAATATATATCTCATGTTTATTATCAAGGCTTAGAAGGTACTTTAACAGCAATCGGGGCTACCTCTATCACACTTCCAGAGTTGAAAACAAGTGGCACGATAACTGCAATAAATGTTAACGATCAAGATGGTAGTTATGAAGTAAAAATAAGTAATGTTATAGCACCAAAGGGACTAAACAAAGTATATGTACCGACTTGGACAGAAGCTGGCGACCAGGATGATATTGTATGGCATGAGGCTCAATTACAATCAGACGGGACATACCTGGCGAAAATAACAAAATCAGAGCATAAAAATGGAACAGGAATATACGTTTCACATGTTTATTTCCGAATGTTGGATGGAAGTATGCTAGCCGTTGGTGGGACTCAAGTAGAATTACCTTCAGCACGCTCATACACAATTTACATCGATCCAGGTCACGGGGGAGTAGATTCCGGAGCCTCTTATGGTGGGGTTTATGAAAAGAATTTGGCCTTATCTGTTGCAAATAAATTGAAAGCAAATTTAATTCAGTTGGGATATCAGGTTCTAATGACTAGAACAGCTGATTATAATGTTGATTTCAAAACAGAGCGCTCAAAAATGACCAACCAAAGTAATGCAGACTTGTTTATCAGTATTCACTTTAATTCGACAGGTTCAGCTTCTTCGAATGCCACTGGTATTGAAACTTATTGGTATCAATATGATCCAGAATATCAACCCAAAATTAATGCCACGATGCATAACGATCCAACTAGATTAGCTGAAAGTGAAATCTTAGCTAATCAAGTTCAAACAAGTCTTATAAGCGGAACTGGTGCAGTCAATAGAGGTGTACGACGTGATACTTTTGCTGTATTGCG
>ERZ650312.19-NODE-19-length-59549-cov-6.329596_pt1 | contig 59549 bp, 58 predicted proteins | sample MGYA00376248_ERZ650312 | MGnify/ENA primary metagenome ERZ650312 (study PRJEB26733, sample SAMN07839316) | wastewater metagenome | biome: urban; feature: wastewater treatment plant; material: waste water | place: USA: North Carolina | collected 2016-07-28 ... | reverse complement strand
CAGGGATATAAATGAGAGCAGCAGTAAATGCTTATGCGCAAAACGCAGCAAGGGTAGAATCTCCGGAAAAGCTAGTCCAAATGCTTTTTGAGGGGGTTTTGCGATTTACGTCTCAAGCCAAAAAGGCCATCGAAGACGACGATATAGAAAAAAGGGTTTATTGGATTAATAGATCTATAGATATCTTTGCCGAGTTAATCAACTCACTAAATTACGAAAAGGGTGGTGAGGTAGCCGAGTACTTAAACGGACTATACAGCCACCAGATATTTTTACTCAGTACGGCAAATCTCGAACACGATACGGCTCCTCTGGATACCGTCATAAATGTTACAAGAGGATTAATAGACGCTTGGAAAGATGTAACAGGGGCAAATCAGTGAGCGAATATCTCTCGCAACTAAAATTAGCAGTAATAAATCAAGATTTAAAAAAACTGGAAGAGTTGGCAGATATTGAATTTAAAAGCGAAAATCACGATGAGATAACCGAGGCTCACGCCCTAATCGGAGAAGCTATCAAAATACTGTCTGAGCAAAAAAATAAAACTTTTGAGGCTATGCAGAGCCTCAAAAAACTTCGTTCATATACCGATGAATACTCCAACAATAAGGGCTATCTTTAGCTCATACAAAAACATCTGAGTCTCCCTAGGAGGCTCTGTTTATCCTTTTGATAAATTCGAATGCCTCTCTTATTTTTATAAATTTGGTCGTATATTGCTTAACGATAGCCGGATCCTCACCGTGCACCCTATCTGGATGATATATTTTGACAAGCTCATAGTACCTGCGCTTAATTACATCAAAACTATCGTCACGTTTTGAGTTTAACTCCGAAAAATACCTATTTACCGTATTTCTAAATTCAAATTCAGAGTAACCACCCTTCCTCTTTTTATTTTTAGAGCTTATATGGAGTCTTATTAACTCCTCTTCGTTGTAGGTAAATTTTGTTTGCAATGAGCCTATTTTTATATTTTTTGAAAGAAGTCCACGAAGTGCGTTAAACTCCTCTTGGCATGTTATGGGTACTTTTGCTATTTTTTTTGAATAATCAACCTCAACATGCAAAGCACCGAAATTTTTTCTTAAAAACTCTACCACTCTGTACGTTTCATCCGAAAATCTAAAAAAAACATTCTCCCTATGGCACTTTACCAATACCTTTGAGCTGCCGGAAAACTCTTTAGATTCGGCAAACTCTATAAAAAATGGGAGGTCAAGATTAAAATCAAAACTTTTTTCATTGCCTGAAATTGCTTTATTGAAGTTATTTTGAAGGCAGGAGAGGAAAAATCTCCTTTTACCGATGTCTTCGTTTTTTGGAAAAACCAGTATCGACTCTTGTAGATAGATAAAAAATTTAAAATTTTTCTGCACATACCCTTTTATGTAATCAGCGTAAGCCACGTCTTTGCTGTTTATTCTGGCTAAAATCATATTTTCGGTTTGTGAAATAGAAAAAACCTGATTTATCACGTCGGTCACCAAAAAACTCTAAACTGCCTTATCTGGCAAACTCTGTTACCCTTGTCTCTCTAATAACGCTTATTTTTATTTCGCCAGGATATTGTATCCCGTCTTCTATCTCTTTTGCTATCTCTTTTGCGACAAGAACCGATTCATCATCGTTGATTAGCGATGCATTAACGATTATTCTAATCTCTTTGCCGGCTGCGATAGCGTACGCATTTTTAACACCGTGATGAGAAAGTGCTATTTTTTCTAGCCCCTCTACCCTTTTCAAAAAGCTCTCCAAAACTTCCCGTCTAGCCCCAGGTCTGGCCGCCGATAGGGCATCAGCCGTGCATACCGCCGCACACTCTATTGACTTAACCTCTTCGTGCCCATGATGGGCATAAATTGCATTTATTACCTCGGGAGCCTCTTTGTATCTTTTGCATAAATCCGCACCCAAATCAACATGGCTTCCGGAATAATCATGGGTCAATGCCTTACCTATATCGTGCAAAAGACCGGCTCTCTTTGCCAACACCTCGTCTCCACCGAGCTCAGCCGCAATAATTCCGGCCAAATGCACAACCTCCAAAGAGTGCGCCAACGCATTTTGCCCATAACTAGCTCTATATTTTAGACGGCCGATTAGTTTTATAATCTCAGGATGTATGATACCGACACCGAGATCGGTCACGATGTTCTCACCCTCTTCATACATTTTCTCATCAAACTCCCGTTTGACTTTTTCAAAAATTTCCTCAATTCTGGCGGGCTGAATCCTCCCATCCTCGATTAATAGCTCTATCGTCTTTGTAGCAATCGCCCTTCTTAAAAGATTAAAACTACTGACAATAATCGTATTCGGCGTATCGTCGATTATGATATCCACACCCAGAAGCATCTCCAAAACTTTTATATTTCGCCCCTCTTTGCCGATTATCCGCCCTTTTATCTCTTCGCTTTGAATCGGAACTACGTTTATTAGCCTCTCTGCGGCGAACTCTCCGGCATATCTTGTTGTTGCCTGCGCAATGACATAGTTTGCCCTTTTTCTTGCCTCAGCCTTAGCCTCCGCCTCGTATTTTCTGACTACGTGGGATATATCCTCTCTGCATTTTTCTTTTGTTTTTTCAAGGAGCAACTCCCTAGCCTCACCCATTGTGAGTCCCGCACCTTTTTCGGCTATAGCAATTACGTCGTCAAGCTTGGCTTCGTATATCTTTTTTAGATTGCTAAGCTCCGACATGGTAACTTCGGATGTTTTTTTTAGCTCTTCTGCCCTATTTTTTTTACTCTCAATATTTTTAAGTTCGTTTTTTGTTTTCTCGGCAAACATCTCCTCTTTCTTTGCAAGACTCATAACTTTTGAGTCATATTCGCTTCTTAATCTGGCCGCTTCCATTTCAGATTTTTTACGAAACTCAAGCTCCAAATTCCCCTCTTTTGCTTTTACAGCCTCAAGTTTCAGCTCAGCCTCGTGCTCAATCGCCTTTGCTTTTGATTTTGACTGCTCTATATATATTTGATATTTTGCGGAATCTATTTTTTTTGCCGTCAAAAATCCGACAATACCGGATATTACCGTTGCGGCGGCTACGATTAGCGCAATAGTTAACATTGTTTATTTTGCCTCTTTGAAAAATTTTTCCCTCAGCCGTTAAAAAATCAGCCGATACATCATGTTTTTCGCAAATATCCGCATCAAAGTAGCAAATTTTTTTTTGCGCAAATATAGTAAGCGGAGTATTTTTGATTTTTTCTACAAATCTATCATACATCCCTTTGCCGTGGCCGATCCGTTTAAAATTTCGATCTACGCCTAAGGCAGGAATAATCATTATATCAATTTTATTTATTTTTACAAACGAATTTCTGCAGGTCTGAATATTAAAATCACCCGTAATTTCAGGAAGTCTGTATCTTACCATTTTAAAGCTAACACCTTCTATGAACGGCACATATACGGCTTTTCGTTTAGTCCTTAGAATGCGGATAATTTTTTTTGTATCCGCCTCTATAAAAAGCGGAAGGTATAGCAAAATCGATTTAAATTTCAAAGTACCCAGAAAATTGGCTACCGTGTGCTCAAAAATCTTTTTGCGAGAGTAATTCTCTTTTTTACGGGCAATTTTTTTTCCGACAGCTCTGGCTCCTATTTTATCGGCCGAAATTCCGGCGCAAACACCTTTAGCACTTAAGCCCATAGAGTTTATAATCCTCATCTAAAATAAAATATTACAAAAACAGGGATAGTAAATTATGAAAAAATATATCCTGACTCCTATTTTTGCTGCTCTAGTATCCACACTGTTCGTCGGATGCAAAGACAAAGCCGAATCCGAACAACTTGTTAGCACTAAAAATATGATAAAAAATATTGCCTTTAAAGACCTTGCCGGAAAAAATATTAATATGGTATATACCGGAGAGGGATTCAAATTTGAGGGCGAAGGGGAAAAAAGTACGCTGCTTGTTTTTTTCGCCACATGGTGTCCGCCGTGCAAAGCGGAGATTCCACATCTGATTGAGCTAAAAAACAAATATTCCGACAAATTTAACGTTATATCGGTATTGTTAGAAGAAAACAAAAGCCCTGCCGAGGTCTCATCTTTTATCAAAGAACATAAAATAAACTATTTCGTATCAACAGAGGAGAGCGCAAACTTTGAGGCGGCAAAAATTTTCGGGGTAAAAGGTTTCCCTACAATGTTTTTATTTGATAAAGACGGTAAAAAAATCGCCTTTTATCCCGGTGCCACTCCGGCCGAAATTATAGAACAAGACATCCTCAAAACGGTTGGAAAATAGATGTTTGGGCTACTCAAAAAATCATTAGCCAAAACCGTAGCCGCAATAGGGGAGATAATCGGGGAAAAAAAAGAGTCCATCTCAAAAGACGAACTAGAGGAGATACTGGTAACGAGCGATATAGACTACGACATAGTAGAAGAGATGCTCTCCACTCTCCCCTCGTCAATAAACAAAATAGCATTGCAAAATGCCTTGGCTTCAATCTTTTTGTCCGTCGAAGCAAAAAAGACACAACTTTTTTGTTCGGACAAACCTTTTGTCGATCTGATTATAGGGGTAAACGGAGCCGGCAAAACAACCACTATAGCAAAGCTAGCAAACCTTGCAAAAAAAGACAGGAAAAGTGTCATACTCGGTGCCGGAGATACATTCAGGGCGGCAGCAGTTCAACAACTGGAGATATGGGCAAAAAGATTAGAGATTCCGATAGTCTCCTCGAAATTAGGTGCCGACCCGTCTAGTGTTGCTTTTGATACAATAAATTCTGCAATCTCCAAAAATATCGATTATGCGATTATAGATACGGCAGGGAGACTCCACACACAAACAAATCTGGCGGAAGAGCTAAAAAAAATAGTCAGGGTATGCGAAAAAGCAAAAGCAAATACTCCAAATAGAAAAATAGTCATTATAGATGCTACGGCCGGACACTCAGCCATCAATCAGGCAAAAGCTTTTAACGAGATGATAGGGCTTGATGCTGTTATCGTGACAAAGCTGGACGGAACAGCGAAGGGCGGAGCAATTTTTTCAATCCTAAAAGAGCTGTCTCTACCGATCTTGTACGTAGGGATTGGTGAAAAGCCGGACGATATAGAGGTTTTTGACACAAAAGCTTTTATGGACGAGTTTATCGGCGCAATCTTCAAAGGCTAATATCTTGGCAAAACAAAAAACGCTCTTTGAATGTCAGTCCTGTGGATTTCAAAGCGCTAAATGGCTAGGAAAATGCCCCGGTTGCGGCTCTTGGGAAAGCTTTTTGGAGGTCAAAGAGAAGGATTTGGAGCTTCTAAAAAAAAGTGTATCCCCAAAAAAATCGGTTGCTATAGCGATTACAGAGATAGAGGACTCCGAGGTAGAGAGGCAAAAAAGCGGGGATGACGAATTTGATATGGCTCTGGGCGGTGGAATAGTCGGCGGCTCAATGGTTCTAATCGGTGGCAGCCCAGGTGTCGGCAAATCTACCCTGCTACTAAAAATTGCCGGATTATTGGCCAAATCCGGCAAAAAAGTTTTGTATGCTGCGGGCGAAGAATCAAATCAGCAAATCAAGCTTAGGGCATCCAGATTGTCCGCCGTAGATAAAAACCTATTTTTGCTAAATGAGATAGAGATAGGCTCGATACTGGAAGAGGCGGCAGCGAAAGATTACTCAATGATAATCGTTGATTCGATACAAACCATGTATTCGTCCGCTCTCGACTCTGCGCCCGGCAGTGTCTCTCAGGTAAAAGAGATTACTTTTGAGTTGATGAGATTTGCAAAGACAAACGGTATTGCGGTCTTTATCATAGGTCACATCACAAAAGAGGGTTCGATAGCCGGCCCCAGAGTTTTGGAGCATATGGTCGATACGGTACTCTATTTCGACGGGGACGGCGGCGGAGATATACGAATACTTAGAAGCTTTAAAAACAGATTTGGCTCAACTAGCGAAATAGGTATTTTTGAGATGACATCGGACGGTCTAGTTGCGGCGAAAGATATCTCCTCAAAGTTTTTTTCCAAAGACTCAAAAAACCCCGGATTTGCGATTACTGTGTTGATGGAGGGAACCAGACCTCTTGCCGTAGAGGTGCAGGCGTTGGTTGCCGAAAGCCCATATCCGAATCCAAAACGCTCCTCAAACGGTTTTGACAACTCCAGACTCACTATGATTTTGGCACTACTAGAGCGAAAAATGGGCTTTACTCTAAGTAGATACGATGTCTATATCAATATCGTCGGCGGCATCAAAGTAGCCGAACCCTCCATGGATTTGGCGGTCATAGCCGCAATCGTGAGCAGTCTAAAAAACAGGCCGATAAGCCCTGAGACAATTTTTATCGGGGAAGTTAGCCTAACCGGAGATATCAGAGAGGTACCCAACATAGAAAACAGACTAAAAGAGGCCTCCTCTCAAGGATTCAAAAAAGCCCTCATAGCGAAGCTCCCAAAAAACGCCAAACCGACGATTAAATGCTTCGAGGTATCAGAAGTGGCAAAACTCATAGAATGGATGTAAAAGGTGCACGATAATACACTAACGATAGTTTCCGCTATTATATTTTTTGCAATTATTATAAATATACTGCTAAAGCGGATTGGGATAAGCACGGTAATCGGCTACATTATCACCGGAATAGTAGCAAAAGCCACTTTCGGATTAAGCGGAAGCGAAGAGCTAAGCTCCGTTGCAGAGTTTGGCGTAGTGTTTTTGATGTTTATGCTCGGGCTCGAATTCTCGCTTGAAAAACTAAGCTCAATGAAAAAAGAGGTTTTGGGGCTAGGTTCACTCCAAATAATCCTGAGCGGTCTCATTTTTGGCTTTATTCTTCATCATTTGCTAGGATTTGAGACAAAACTCTCGATTGCCATAGGCTTTACGTTGGCTTTATCATCCACAACGATAGTATTAAAAATCTTGCAAGAGACCGGCAAAATAGGTAGAAATCACGGTAGAAATTCTATTGGGATACTACTGATGCAAGATATTGCGGTAGTCCCTATACTCATACTTGTCACTATCTTGGCAGACAAAACAAAAGAGCTTGACGAACTGCTTTTGCAAACCGGACTAAATTCGCTCGGCGGAATAGTGGCAATCTATTTTTTCGGGAAATATGGAGTATCGTACTTTCTAAAACATGTAGCTGGGGCAAAATCAAACGAACTTTTTATGACCTCGGTTCTTTTTATCGTTTTAACATCGGCCGCCATAGCTCACTTCTTTGAAGTCCCGTACTCTCTTGGGGCTTTTATCGCTGGAATAATAATCTCTGAATCGGCATACAAACACCAGATAGAGGCAGACCTAATCCCTTTTAGGGATTTGCTACTCGGAGTCTTTTTCGTATCTACCGGAATTTTGATAGACATAGGATTTGTCGCAAACAACTTTTTGTTAATTTTATGTATGACGATAGGCGTTATGGCATCTAAAACGCTAGTTATCTTTTATCTCTCAAAAATATTCAGATACTCATCTAGAACAGCAATAAAAACCGCCCTTTTACTATCTCAGGTCGGTGAGTTTTCGTTTGTAATATTCGCATACGCAAAAACGATCAATCTTTTAAATAACGATATGGCTCAGACCTTCATAGCCGTTGCGGCACTTTCGATGGTAATAACGCCGTTTATAGCAAAATATATCGCCGAAATATCGTATAGGTTTACAAAAAGCAAAGATAATGAAATAGTCGAAAAAACATCAGCTTTTAAAAACCACATCGTAATAATAGGCTTCGGCAATACAGGCAAGGCAGTCGCAAAAAATCTGACATCAAGCAATTTTGAATATTTAGCAGTGGAGACACAAAGAGATTTGGTATATGATGGGCAAGCCAGAGGACATAACGTAATATTTGGAAATGCAATGCAAAAAAATATGCTAGAGATGCTAAAAGTAAAAGATGCGGCTGCCGTCATAGTGACTATCGACAAAGAGGAAGAGCTACTAACTATATGCGAGATAATAAAATTTAACTACCCAAAAATAAATCTCGTCGCCAGAACAAGAAATGCGAGAGAGTATAGGCTTATAAAAGCGGCGGGTGTAAATCTACTTGTGGATGAGAGTGAAGAGATCGGTAAAAAACTGGTTGAAATGGGACTTACTTGTCAGCTGAAATAGCTACCGTTTCCTTTAAGCGGAAACGGCTCTATAGAATTAAATATTATGGGTCTTTTTGTATTCCATAATCATATTATAGGCTTCGTCTTTTAGTTTTAACTTCTCTTTTTTCAGCCTCTCAAGCTCTATTTGCTCGATATGCATACCCTCTTTTTCTATTTTGTCGTCAAGCTCGTTATGCTTTTCAAATATTTTTGCGAAATGGGCATTTTCTACTTTTAGCTTGCTAACTATATCTCTGTATTCGTGAAACATCATGGCTCCCTTATAAAACTTGTGGTTTTGTAATAACCGCTTGTTTTATTTTACAACAAATCTCCAAAATAACCGCTTTGTCAGGCGGACGGAATGGTGTCCGACAAAGGCAGTTTGATTGTAAATTTCGCCCCTTTATCGGCATTTTCGACAAAGATAGCCCCGTCCATCTTATTTTCTATTATTATTTTTGAAAGCGAGAGTCCGATTCCGGTACCATCCTCCCCCTTGGTTGTAAAGTAAGGCTCAAAAATTTTATCAGGCAAAAGCGCCCCTTCGATACCGCCGGCATTGTCTATTATTTCTGTTACGGCAAAACGGTGATCGCTATATAACAAAACAGTGATCTTCCTATCGGCATCTGCGGTATGCTTAAAAGCATCGTTGGCATTTGCTATCAGATTTACCAAAACATGTTTAAACTCACCCTCATAACCGTAGCAGTGGATACCTGTTTGTAGTTCTAGCGATAGAGATATATGCATTTTTTTTAGCTGAGGGCTAACTATGGGAATTGTACTTTTAATCGCCTCGCACACATCAAAAACCTGTTTTGCAAGAGACGGTTTGTAAAAATTTTTGAAATCATCTATCGTCTGAGACATAAACTTTACCTGCTCTTTTGTTTTGGCGATAAACTCGTCCATATCCTCTTTTGTTAACTCATTTAGCTCGTGGCTTATTTTTAGATTTTGGGCAGCTATCCAAAAGGTATTGAGCGGCTGCTTCCATTGGTGAGCTATAGCGCCCACCATGGAGCCTAGCTGCGCCAGTTTGTGCTGCTGTATCAGGAGTGATTCGGAGGTCTCTTTTTTATCGGTAATATCCGATATATAGCCATGCCACGATATAACACCGAATGACTCTTTTTTCGGAATTGCACCCCCTTCTACCCATCTTATTTTTCCATCGTTTACTACCCTAAATTCGCAATTCCATGCCGACATTGTTTTGGCCGAAGACTGAAGGCTCTCTTTGAATCTTTGTAAATCAGAGCTGTGTATTTTTTGGAGTATCAAATCGCCGTTTTTCATCGCATCAGCGGGTAAAACACCGAAAATCTGAAAGCTAGATGCACTAATATACGCAAACTCACCGACTCCGTTTTTTTGGAGCCTATACTGATATATAACACCCGGGATAGAGGCGGCAAGCTCGTTTATTTTGTGGACATACTGCATCCTCTCATTAATATCCCTAAAAACAGTCACCGAGCCTATTACATCATTATTGTCTATTATCGGGGCGCTTGTGATGTCTGCAAAAAAAACATCTCCGTTTTTTGTCTTAAAGCTATCCATCCCCTGATAGGTAGAGTGCTGTTTGACTGTTGTCGTATATATCGGACAAAACCTGAATGATAGATTGTTATTTTGAGAGTGGGAGTGGAATACATCATGGGCAATTTTTCCGATAATCTCCTCTTTTTTTAGCTCCAACAGCCTCAAGGCACTCTTATTTATATATGTTGTAATCCCATCGCTATCCATGACATAGAGGCCGTCGGTCATACTCTCCGCAATCAGAGACATTTTCCGTCTCTCTATCTCCAGCGAACGTCTGTTTTTAAAAAGCCAGAATATCACAAATAAAAGCATTACAAAAAAACCGGATAGATAAAAAAGGTTAAAATAAAAATCTCTCTCTATTTTTTCAAGCCATGCAGATCTATAGATACTAACAAGCGATGCAACATGTTTTTGTTCAACGTCAAAAACGGGGGTAGCTACCACCGCAAAATTTTTTGAGTTATTTACAACCTCTAATCCAAAATTTTCACCGGAAGCTAGCCTCCCTAAAAATTCAGAGTTATTTTTCAACAGCCCCGATACACCGATATACTCATCTTTTGGATAAGCGCCGTCATGACTTTTTTCTATAACCCATTTATCGCTAAAAGCACTTTTTTCGTAAAGATCCTTTTGACTATCAAAGATTTTCGGATATATCGCTTCTGCTTTTATGGCCAGATAAGGATTCTTATCGTTGTCTAGCTCTCTCATCTCATTTCTGATAGCCTCAAAAGGCTGGCTAAGTTCTACGCTTCCCAGATGCACGCCGTTATGAACTATAGGAAACACATTTCTAAAACCACTTACGACTCTACCGGTTTCAAACCCCTGAACCGGAACAAGATGCCTATTTGCGATTACAACGGACGGTCTGCTGACATTCAGCGAATCCCCGTATTTTTCAGGTTTATGAAATCTTAAAAAAGAGTTATTGTCAGGATCATGGAAATGTAGCTGCTTTACGTTTCTCTCCCCCAGTTCTGCATATACTTTTTTCAGATCCTGTAAAAGCTTGGCTCTAATTTGCTGCTTGTCAGCTTCGCCACCGTTCAAAGCTTTTGTAAGAGCCAAATTAACGCTATCGGTATTTATATAAGCCTCGTAATAAGCCTTCATCCCCACCTTATGGGTGTTTACGACAGAGCTCCAAACCTTCTTTTGTACTTCAGCCTCTTTTTGCAAGTATAGCCCTTTGTCGCCACTCTCTTCTTTTACTATAAAAAATAAGCCTGCGCTAAAAAAAATAGCAAGCACAATCAAGGTAACTAAGAAAAGCCTATCTCCGAATCTTATTTTTGCTAGCATAATCTCATTCTAAGTATGTTTTTTATTAACTATCCCGCCTTCGCAGGTTTTTATTCATATATTATTTTTTATTTTATAAAACGGCTATAAAAATCAACATATAAATCAAATCGTTTATCGTCCGTGCTATCTAAAATATCTTTTGGGCTAGGTAAAAACTCAAATATTGCACAACCCGTCACAATTTTTGAATCAATTTTCTCCCCAAGTGCATCAAAGGCATAAGCACCACAACCGTATTTAATACTATTTACAGACTCGCCAGTCCAATTTGATACAAAAATCGGCTTGCAGTTTTCTATCGCTCTAGCCCTCAAAAGAAGCTCAAATACCCCTGCTCTCTCGATCGGCCATGCCGCAATACATAAAAAAGCATCAACGTCGTACATTGCAGAAAAAATCTCAGGAAAGCGGAGATCGTAACAAATAAAGATACCGAATTTTTTATCTCCAACCTCAAAGCTAACCAGATTGCTTCCACAGGAAAATACATCTTGTTCGGCAGTTTTGCTAAATAAATGGATTTTGTCGTACTTTGATACCAAGGAACCAAGATTGTCGAATACAAGCGCTGAATTGGTTGTGAGATTATTTGATTTAACGGCTGCGCCGGCTATTATGAAAATCCGATTATCTCTCGCCAAATCACCGAAGAAAGAGGCCGTCTCATCTAACAAGGTCGCATCTTTTGCGAAACGATCAGGATTATAACCGGAGTACGATAACTCTGGCAATACAATAATTTGTGCTTTATTTTGTTTTGCCGTTTTAGTTAGCTTTGCAATAGAGTCTCGAAGTTCGTTGCCGCTTTTTGAAGCATCCAAAAGGGCAACGGCTATTTTCACGGCGTTATTACTCTTGTTATTTTGTGATTTAGTCTTACTAAAATTTCATAAGGTATGGTTTTATATCTGTTGGCAAGCAACAAAGCGTCGTCAAACACGCAGATCGAGTCATCCTCTGAGTCAACAAAAATACAGTCCATGCATACTTTTCCAAGCATCCTTCTCCCTTTCGGAAGGATATAGTCGCCATTCACGGAGATCCTAAAAAAACCGTCGCCGTAGCCGACATCATAGGTGGATATTGTCCCCCCCTGCTCTATGAGCGCAATTCCTCCATACCCGATTCTCTCGCCTGCCTTTACATCTCTAGATGCTATTTTATCCGCCCAAAGCGATAAAACAGGCTTTAGCTGCAAAACACCAAAAGATGGCGGCATATCCAAATAACCGTAAGCAGCAATCCCTATCCTAGCGGCATCAAACTCACCTATACCGTTTGCCCTAAATAATCCTGCCGAATTATAAAGATGAAAAAGGGGTCTAACAACATTTCTACCGTCACAATATGTAATAACACTCTTTTTGATATCTTTAAAACATTGCTCCTGCCAAAAACTCTGGCTACCAAGCTCGTCGCCGGATTTAAGATGAGAAAAAACACCCCTTAATCTCAATGAATTAGACAGAATAAGATCCAAGGCATCTTGTAGCTCCCTAGGATTTATACCGTTTCTGTGCATTCCCGTATCTATTTTTAAGTGCACGTTCACGCCGGACGGCATTCTTTGTATCTGAGAGAAAGAATTGATTGCATAGTGGATATTGTCTTGCTTTACAAAGTCTGCTTTTTCCGCCAAAACTAGTATCGTCTCAAACATATCAGAAACCAAAAGAGCCTCTTCGGTGTCTCTGACAACTACGTTTTTTATGCCGTTTTGCAGACACATAGATCCATATTGGAGAATACCGTGACCGTATGCATTATCTTTTAAGACGATAAATAGCTTATGAAGAGGAGCTTTTTCGGATAGTACAGATATATTATGCTTTAGAGCTGATTGAGAAAGTCTGATTTCGGACATTTATTTTTTCGGATCGATAAAAGTCTCTACGGAGATAAATTTTTGCACATCTCCGATATTTATTTTATACATAGCTTTCCATCTCCCGTAAAAAGGAAGGCTAAAAGACTTCGACACAAATAAGCCTTTTGAATCCCTTGTGAACTCTGTAAGCTTTATATTATGCTCATTTGAATCCGGTCTTGTTATTAGGCAAGTAATATTGGCCTCAACAAAAGAACCTTTTTTGTCTTTTATATCTAAAGATATCATATTATTAGCGCCCTTTGTCAAGGCGACAGTTGTTAGATTTACATCATACATGGAGTCAAATTTTTTTTCGGAAGCAACTATATCATTATAGTTTTTATCAACTTCTCGATAGTTCATCATATATGAGTCGTCCATCTGGACAGGATTTTGGATAGCTATTTTTATCATAAAACCAAGTGCACCAACCAACAAAATACCGAATATTCCTAATGCTAGCGGATAAAAATTTTTCTCTTTTTTCATTTTTGACTCCTACGGCGATATATCATATAGCCATATATAAACAGAGCAACAACAATGGTTCCATAAAAAACTGCTCTCAGTATTTGCATAAAAGTCTTGCTATCCGAACCAATATTGGACTCCAATATAACATTCCTACTTTTGGCAATGCTGTCGGCAATATCTGCTACACCGTTTAGGGCAGCGGCAGAATACTTTGCATCGAGTCCATTTTTATCTTGAGCCGCCAAAATAGGTATTATAGGGCCGCCAGGAAAAGGGCTCAGTACATCATTTTTAACAACAATCGACTTTAATTCATCGGAAATAACCATATCGACTTTTTCGTCTTTTGCAACAAAAATCAAAAAAACATAAGGGCGTGAAATATTGGAAGTTACGTTGTTTTCATATTCCGGTATACCGTTTTCTACTTTCTCCACAAAGTGGGCTACAATACTTACACCGGTTTTTGAATATAACTCTTCGGTTATTTGGGATATTTTATCAAAAGCAGATTGTTTTATTATATTTTGATTGATAATTTCAGGCTTAGAGTGAGCCACATTTAAAAGGAGGAAAAATGCTAAAAAGCTTCTACGGATTAATGTTTTCATCCGTAGAAGTCTAGCACTAAATTACTTTAATCAACCTACATATAGGTGATTTGGCGTAACTACAGCCCAAAGCGTTATAGCCGCAAGTACAACGAGGCCTATTGTTAAAATCATATTTTTATCCATCTATGCCCCCTTACTTAGCGTCAACTACTCTTGATTGAGCGGCTTTATCGATCATTTTAACCTCTTTTTCACCGTCAATTTTGTAGTAGTTAGAAGCATTGCTTTGTTGAACCAAAAGAGCATTTGTTCCCAAAAACCCTACGATCGACAAAAGCAATACGACTGCTATAAGCATTCCGCCTATACCGTTTAGTCCAAACATATCTTTCTCCCTACCTTATTTCTTAGGATTACTCATCTCTGAGTCTATATAAGTAGCAACCGCCATAAACTGGGTTTTGTTCAAAAGACCAGATTTTTCAAAAGACGGCATACTACCGATATGTCCTTTTTTACCTTTTACAAGTACTGTTTCAGCCGTAAATTTAGGTGTACCGTAAGTTGTCAGATCCGGAGCCATTCCGTTCATACCTTTTCCGTCTTCACCGTGGCAGCTTGCGCAAGAAGCGGCATAAGCGGCTTTTCCTTCGGCTATAACAGCAGCATCTCCGCCTTTTTTGGCAGCAGAAAGCTCACCCATTACGTATGTAGCTATTTTTTTGGCCGCAGCTTCATCAGCTAAACCTGCCGGCATTTCACCCATAGGGAACGACAGGCCTTTGGCACCACTTTTGATCGTAGCAACTATACCTTCTTCATTACCCCATTTGGATAGATCTGCAGCTTTACCGTTCATACCGTCACCGGTTTGACCGTGGCATTGAGCGCACTGAGCTAGAAAAACGCTCTCACCCATTGCCTTTAGGGTAGCTGAATCAGCACTTGAATATTTAGCTTCAAATTTTGAGTTATGAGCTTTAACCTCATCGTTATACTCACCGATTTGAGAATACGCATTGACCGGATAACCTGCCAACCAATACCAAGCAGCCCAAATATTCAACATAAAGAATATAGCGAACCAACCGGTTGGAACATCATTTTTATACTCTCTGATTCCATCCCAGTTTTCTTCAGCAAGTGGAGCGCTAGCTTCGCTACTCTCCTTCATTCTTTTTACATAAACACCGACAACATAAGCTGTCGCAACGACGACTACAAAGAACCCCAGACCGCCAAGGAGGGCGACTAGGTCAGAGCCGAAGTCAACTTTTCCCAGAAAACCTAGCATTTTGTTAGCTCCTTAATGTGTTTAGCTTTTTGCAAAACTATGTTTTTCAACAGGTGCGTCTTCAATACGGTCATTCATAGCCATATCTGAATATCTTTCATAGTCTTTCCCACTCTTTTTTTTGGATGTGTACAAGTGATACACATACGCATAAAGTAGAAAAACTAAAAGCACCGTGCTAAAAAAATATGCATAAGCCTGCACGAGACCTATATTCATCGCCCGTACCTATTTTAGTTTGTTAAGATATGCGATCAAGGCAACGATCTCTTTTACTTCGCCTTTATCGAAAGCCTCTTTTACGTCTTTGTCTTTCATATCCGCAACGATACCTTTAGCTTGCTCCATCATATTCTTTTGAGCATCTTCTCTAGAGCCTAGAGGGACACCATTAGACTGATCATAAGGAACTTTGAAGACTGTTTTTACAGTATAAGCTTCAGCATACGCTGTATCTAGGTCTGCATTTTTTGTAAACAGCCATGGATATTTTGGCATAGTTGAACCCGGTACGATAAGCGCAGGATCTTTCATATGATTTTCATGCCAGTCGGTAGTTCTATAGTTACCAACCCTATGAAGATCTGGCCCAGTTCTAAGTGAACCCCACAAAAACGGTCTGTCGTAAGCATATTCACCGCTAAGTGAGTATTTACCGTATCTGTCTGTTTCAGATTTAAACGGTCTGATTAGCTGAGAGTGGCAAGAGTTGCAGCTCTCTTTTATATAAACTTGTCTACCGGCAATTTCAAGCGGAGTGTAAGGTTTTAGCCCTTCAATCGGTCTTGAAGCCTGAGCAAAGTTTGGAATTATCTCTATAAGACCAGCAAAAGAGATAACAACAAAAACACCGACCGCAAAAAAGAACGGATTTTTTTCTAACCAATGAAACATAGTTTTATCCCCCTTCTCTTAAGCGCCCATCGGCGATGCGAATTGAGGCTCTTTTTCGAGCTTCGGTGCCGACATTGTTTTGTACATATTGTATATGAACATACCGAAACCTGCTAGATATAGCGCTCCACCCACTGCCCTAATTACATAGTATGGGAATAGAACTCTAACAGTATCGATAAACGAATATGCAAGGCTACCGTATTCATCAGTAGCTCTCCACATTAGACCTTGCGTAATACCTGCGATCCACATTGAGGAGAAGTAAAGTACAACACCCGTAGTTTGAATCCAGAATTGTGCATCCATAAGTTTTTTCGAGTAGATCTCTCTTCCGAAAAGTCTTGGAGCCATGTGATAGAAAGCAGACATAATCATGAATACAACCCAGCCTAGAACACCGTCATGAACGTGTCCAACAATCCAGTTTGTAAAGTGTGCAAGCGCATTTACGGATTTGATTGACTGAATTGGACCTTCGATTGTTGAGAACATATAGAAAGTCGATGCAAAAATCATAAACTTGATTAGCGGACTGTCTTTTAGTTGTTGCCATTGACCTTTCATAGTAAGAAGGATGTTAATAGCAGATGCCCAAGAAGGCAAGATTAGAACAACAGAAAAAACAGAACCCATTGTTTGCATCCAGTCTGGCACAGTTGAATAAATCAAGTGGTGACCGCCAGCCCAAAGATAAACGAAAAGTAGTGACCAGAAACCTATAAGTGATAGCTTATAAGAGTATAGAGGCTGACCAGCTTCTTTTGGAAGGAAGTAATAAATCATAGCAACGATTGGCACAGTAAAACCGAACGCAACGGCGTTGTGTCCAAACCACCATTGTACTAGAGCGTCATTTGTACCTGCATACATAGATACCGATTTTAGCCAAGAACCATAACCGGAAACTAGCGCAGTTGGAACTTCTAGGTTGTTGAATATGTAAAGCATAGCTATACCAAGGAAACATGCTATGTAATACCACATGGATATATATAGAGTTTTCTCTCTTCTCATACCAATCATACCAAACATTACGATACCCCACATAACCCAAACAACAACAACCATAAGGTCGATTGGCCATTCAAGTTCTGCGTACTCTTTTGAAGTAACAGTACCAGTTAAGAAAGACGCAACAGCAAGGGCCAGAATAATTACATACAGTGGAACCATAAGTTTTGCCACAGTATTTAGAAATTTGCTCTCAGCAAGTGAAACTTTTAAAGTTCTCTGAGCTACATAAAAGAATGTAGAGAATACAGCAGGAATAGTAAAACCGTAAACAACGGCGTTAGTATGAAGCGGTCTTAATCTACCAAAAGTGAGAAATTCTCCACCTAGGTTGCTAAGAACCGGAAAAGCTAATTGGAAAGCTAAAATTACGCCTACCAACATGCCGACAAAACCAAGCACGATGGAAATAAGCATAAAATACTTAGCAACCGTGTAGTCGTAGCTTAGTGTAGCGTTATTTTGCATACACACCCCTCCTTTAAGATTTAGGCCATTAAAGAACCTTGTAACAATGCCTTTTACAAAAGCGTTTAAATTGTATTAGCTAAAATCTGTAATCTTGCTTAAAATCAAGAAAAAAATTAACGTTTTTTTAACAAATCCGCATTATGATACAGGAAAAAACAGCCTTAAGACTCAAAAAAATCCTTCATGAAATTATTTAGTTTGATAAAACTATCAGTATAGATTATAATTATTAGATTTGGGCGTTAAAACTTCTTATTTTTTGGTAACATTACAATTAAAAAAATAAAGGCTATCCGGAATGCATGAATGGGTTAAAATCGGTGTAGAGTATGGAGTTTTAGGGTTTTTGGGGTTTTTGAGTTTTGTTACTATATCTATCGGCATAGAAAGGTGGCTCAGCTACAAAGAGACCGATATTGAAAAATTCGACAACAGACATGATTTAGAAGCTCACCTAACTAAAAATCTGACGCTACTCTCAACAATAGCGTCTAATGCTGTATATATCGGTCTTTTGGGAACCGTATTGGGTATTATGATTACTTTTTACAATATGGGACTAGGGGGTGCAGCTGACCCGAAAAGCTTGATGCAAAATCTATCTTTTACACTTTTGGCAACGGCTGCAGGATTGGTTGTGGCGATACCTGCTACTGTTATATACAATTTTTGCGCCAGAAAAGCGGAAATACTCAGTAGCAAATGGGAATCTAGCACAAGATGAAATTGAAAAAGTTTGACACCATCAATGTAATACCTTTTATAGATGTAATGCTTGTTCTTTTGACAATTACATTGACTGCCGCTACTTTTGTGGCGCAGGGGCTAATACCAATCGACATTCCGAAAGCTGAAAAGACGCAGACAAAACCTCAAAATAGTATTGAGATAACAGTCAAAGAGGATGGTTCAATTTTCTTTGGGCAGATACAAACCGACAAAGAGGGTCTCAAAAAAATGCTTGCGGATTTATCGGTCGAGTCAGAAGTTACGGTTCGAACGGATAGAAACTCAAAGTTTCAAGGCTTTGTAGACGTTATAGATGTTTTAAAAGATAAAAATATAGAAAAGATATCAATAGCAACCACCCTTCAAAACTGAGGGTTGCTATTTTATTATGCGCCCGGCAGTCTCGGTATTTTGCCCAGTCTGCTTAGCTTATAGTATCTCCCCCACCCTTTTTTAATCCAATGACCGACAATCGGCATCGGTATCAAATAATCTCTCTTGGAGTCTCTGTAAACAAGGGAAGCAGAATCACCCATGTCTAACATATATATTAGATTTATTTGCTCTACATAGCTACGTCTTGCATCACTACCGTTTTCCATGCTAAAAATATTAAAGGCCGCATTTCTTGCCATAACCTCGGCCAAATGCCCTTGTTTTACCCTCCAGTCCGGACCGTTTATTGAAGCAACGTCGCCGACAGCAAATACTCTATCAAAACCGACAACTTTACATGTGTCGTCAATCTCTATAAAGCCCGCCGGATTTCTGGGTAAATCAGAATTTTTCAAAACAGAGTGACCACATCTGCCGGATATAAACATTGTCATATCGGAATCCAAAAAAGATCCGTTTTCAAAACGGATACCGTTATCTTCAAAGCCAACGATATTCTCGCCTAGCTTTGTGTTGATTTTTAGCTTTGAAAAAAATCTGCTAAACTCGACTGTCGCCTTTTCGCCTATCTTTTCGCCTATAGTGTTCATAGGGGCAAAAAAAGTCAATTCAAAAGCATCTCTTTTTTTCTGTTTTTTTAAAAAATTATGGATATTAAAAATAAACTCAAAAGCCGGTTCGCCCCTAACCCCCGTAACATCAATAGGGTTACCGGTGAAGCCTGCCGTTAGCTTTCCCCCACCCTTTTTCAAAAGCAGGTCAATCTTATCTCTGAGTTTGATAGAATCTTCAGGCTGCCCACAAATAGAGATAGTGTGTTCCATCCCTTCAATGTGCATCTTTTCGGAACCGAGTGCAACTATAAGATACTCATAGCCGACAATACCTATTTCTGCCAATGTAAATGTAGAGTTTGCCGCATTTATTGAAATAACTTCATCGATTATCAGATCAAATCCGTGAGCTTTCGATAAATCATAAAGAGAGAGGGAGACATCCTCAAACGTCTTCTCTCTCGTAGGAATCCAAATAGACATAGGGTATATAAAAAGATACCCTCTATTAGATACAAGCGTAACGGAAAATCCCTGACTTCTTAGGGATATTGCCGCTTCCAGCCCGGCAATTCCTCCGCCTAAGATAGCTACTTTTTTCATATATTATTTTGCTTTTTGTTTTATAACTTCAAGAGACGGATAGAAAAATACCGCATCCCTCTCTACAACTATCAGATCTTTCTTGTCTACCGCAAAAGCCCTGATCTTGATCGGTATCGGGGTATCTTTTCTGTCATTTTTTACCAGTTCTTTATCGGTCGACAATACAACGACCTTATTGACTTTACTTCCTGGATTCAGCTTGAAGCTCTCTTTTGGTCTTGAAATTGTTATATCTTTGCTACCGATAACTTCAAAATAGTACTCGTGCGGTTGGCTATCTGTATTTTGAAATAAGAACGTGTAGTGATTTTCTATAACGCCTCCATCTTTAACCGCATATAACTCACTAGTTCTGTTAATATTTAAGAGCATATTCTCTTTTTTGGAACCAAGAAGTATCAAACCTGCAAAGGCTAAAGCCAACATGACGATGTAGGCAATAATTCTAAATCTGAAGATTTTTGTCTTTCCTTTTTCCATGGCCTCATAACTCGTCCATTTGATTAGGTTTTCTTTACCCAGACTAGCCATTACAGGGGCACACGCATCGGCACACTCAAGGCAGTTGATACACTCAAGCTGTAAACCTTTTCTGATATCTATATGAGTCGGGCAGACATTGACGCATGCCATACAACCCACACAGTCACCGTTACTAGGTTTATCGGCTATTTTTTTGCCGCTCTCGTCATAAATAAGACCGCCTCTTTTTTCGTCATAAATCTCCATAATTGTATTGTTGTCATACATAACAGATTGGATTCTTGCATAAGGGCAGATATAAACACAAAAGTTTTCAGCCAAGAATACGACATCATAGACCAAAAATAGAGCTATTACTCCCACAAAACCAAGCAATACCTTGTGTTCCGCCGGATTCGCCATATAAGCAAAAAAGTCTTCGGGAGGTATAAAATACCACATAAAGTTGGATGCAGCTATCACCGCAAAAACAGACCATAAAGCTATTGCAATAACTTTTTTTATACTGTTTGTTTTTGTTTTTTGCTTATTTCTTCTAGTGTTCATACCAAGGAGTTTACCCTCGATAAAATCCCTATATAGAACTCTAAAGATTGTTTGAGGACAGGCCCATCCGCACCATACCCTACCGCCAAGCGTTGTAAGAAAGAAAACAACCATAAAGAGCATGATAAGCAAAAAAGGCATTAGATATAGCTCTTGCATATCAAAAGCAATCCCCATTAGATGAAGTTGCTTTTTATCAAACGACAGCAAGAATATATGATTGCCGTTTATTTTTATAAAAGGCAACACCAGCGAGATCAAGGTTATAAAAATGAAAAAGATATACCGTTGTTTAAAATACGGTGTCCACTTTTTCATAAACTCTTTTTTGAAATCTTGTTTGTTTGGATTTTGCTCCATTTAACGACCCCTTCTTAAAGTTTAAGTAGTAGGCGTTTTAGTGGCAGTTTAGACTGTCATATAAACGTCTATTATGAGTTACTTATAAAAGTATAATGCTAGTTAATATTAAATTAAAAACAGATAAATTTTATACTATTTAATTAAAAATTAATTTTAGGCACAAAAAAAGGGGAGAAGGCCAAAAGACCCCCTCCCCTAGCAAAACAGTATAAAAGCTTACGCTCTACCTCTAAGCATACCATACCAATACATTGGAGGCAGTAGATATACTTTAAATACCCACCATAGCCATCTCTCTTGAGCTGGATCAAGCGGGAAGCTCGGCATAGCGTCAGCTTTTGTAATAGGTTCTTTCTTCTCAACTTGCTCTTTGCTATAACCAAACTCGGCAAGCATAACTTTGCCTCTTTTTGTGATTAGCGGGCAAACTGTATAGCCGTTATATTTCCCTTCCATTGCTTTACCGTTCATGAGGGCAATCATATTTTGAACAAGCACCGGGGCTTGTTTTCTTACAGAGCCGCCTGTCTTACCAAATGGCGTACCTATACAATCGCCAATCCCGAATACGTTAGGGAATTTTTTGCTTTGCATTGTTTGTTCATCGACAAACATCCACCCTTTGTTGTTAACAAATGGGCTCTTTACAACCTCTTCTACCGGACTCATCGGAGGCACAATGTGAAGAAGATCGTATTTTTTCTCAACCAATTCGATTTTTTCCTCTTCAATCTCTTCACCAAGATCTTTATCGAATACTTTTACTTTAGTTTTTTTCTCAAATATTGCAATTTTTTCAGTTGGTTTTACTTCAACCAGATTATGGCTAAAGCTTGTATTGATCTCTTTTTCTTTTACAAAGCCTACAACAGCCTCATGATATGCAGGAACACCAAAATATTTTCCACCTGCTGTCATGAATTCTATTTTCGCATCTTTTCTGGTATTGCTATAGTTTCTCATATAATCTTCAGTTAGATACATAATTTTTTGTGGAGCACCGCCACATTTGATTGGAGTTGAAGGGTTGGTGAATAGAAGATTGCCGCCTTTTAATTGTTGCATAGCTTCCCACATAGCAACGGAGCCTTTTGGATCATAAATACAATGTATACCGTCTTTACCGATCATATCGGCAGTTAAGCCTTTGATTTTTGAATAGTTATATTGCAAACCGGCGGCAACTACAAGATAATCATAAGTTAGTGTTTTACCGCTTGCAAGCTTAACCGTATTTGTCTCTGCCACAAACTCTACGGCTTTCTCTTTTACCCAGTTTACGCCGCTCGGTACATAATCAGCTTCGTCTTTAATTAGGCTCTCAAGTGTTTTGATGCCGCCTGCAACAAGAGTTTGCCCAGGTTGGTAAACGTGTTTATCGCTTGGCTCAACCAATGTTATGTTTTCAGGCTTAACGTCAGCTTTTACAAGTCTGGCAGCTACAGTGATACCCGCCGAACCGCCACCGATAATAACGATTTTAGCGTCCATCCCTTGTTTTAGCTTAGGCGTTGCATTTGCATCTGTTGCATTTGTCTCATTGCCGTCGGCAAACAATGAGGTCTCCCCTATCATCAATGCACCTGAAGCAAAAGCAAATACTTTTAGCGCATCCCTTCTACTGAGTTCTCCGTTTTTAACGGCCTCTTCCACTCTTTGTTCTAAATCAGGAAAAATATCCTTATTGTACATGTGTGTCTTCCTTAAATTTGTTAGGGTCGGACATGCCTCACCTTATTTGGGTAGCATAAAACAACATTTAACACAAAATAACATTATAAAATACTTAAAAAATTATCCATAGTTAGGCCTATTATAAGAAAAAACTATTTTATATTTTGTGAGAAAGGCTTATTTGTAGATATCCAAAGATAATTTTCTAAACTATACAAAAATGTATGAAAATATTTTAGAAATAAAATAAAAAGTTTACTTTTGATACATGCTAAGTGATTATAAGTGGAATCGAAGGCGGAAAACCACCTTCGATTTGTGGGAAATTATGCTGAAGCGTTTCTTTTTTTGACAATCTCTTCGGTTACGTTTCTTGGAGCCTCTTCATAGTGGTCAAACTCCATAGAGTATGAACCTCTACCTTGAGTCATAGATCTGATATCAGTAGAATAACCGAACATTTCCGAGAGCGGAACCATAGCCGTAACAACTTTTACGCCATTTCTTTCATCCATCTCTTGAATTTGCCCTCTTCTTCTATTTAGGTCACCGATAACGTCACCCATATAATCTTCAGGCATTTCACATTCAACCTTCATGATTGGCTCAAGAAGTGCAATACCGGCTTTTCTGGCACCGTCTTTGAATGCCATAGAAGCTGCAAGTTTAAACGCAAGCTCAGATGAGTCAACATCATGGTAAGAACCGAATGTTAGTGTTACTTTTACGTCAACAAACGGATATCCGGCTAGAACACCGCCCGTAAGGGTCTCTCTAACACCTTTTTCAACAGCCGGGATAAACTCTCTTGGAATTACGCCGCCTTTTATAGCGTCGACAAACTCGAAACCCTTACCTGCTTCAAGCGGTTCAATCTCAAATACAACGTGACCGTACTGACCTTTACCGCCTGATTGTTTTGCGTATTTACACTCTGATTTTGTAGCACCCTTGATTGTTTCTCTGTAAGAAACTTGCGGATTACCCACGTTTGCTTCGACTTTGAACTCTCTCTTCATCCTGTCAACGATAATCTCAAGGTGCAGCTCACCCATACCTGAGATAATTGTTTGACCTGTCTCTTCGTCAGAACTTACTCTAAAGCTTGGATCCTCTTCCGCTAGTTTTTTAAGCGCAAGACCCATTTTTTCTTGGTCAGCTTTTGTTTTTGGCTCAACTGCGATAGAGATAACAGGCTCTGGGAATGTCATTCTCTCAAGGATAACAGGATGAGAATCATCGCACAGAGTATCGCCCGTTAGCGTATCTTTTAGACCGACCACCGCACCGATATCACCTGCGTAAAGCTCTTTTACCTCTTCTCTTTTGTTTGCATGCATCTTTAGAAGACGGCCTACCCTCTCTTTTTTCTCTTTTGTAGAGTTTTGAACGTAGCTACCGCTCTCTAGTTTACCAGAGTAAACCCTTACGAAAGTTAGCTGACCGACAAACGGGTCTGTCATGATTTTGAACGCAAGTGCAGAGAAGTTTTCATCTGTTGAATTAACAACAACTTCTTCTTCATTTTTAGGATCGATACCTTTTATTTGCGCAACTTCGGTTGGCGATGGAAGGTATGTTACAACTGCGTCAAGCATTTTTTCGGTACCTTTGTTTTTAAACGAAGATCCGCACAGCATTGGAGTGATAGTCATTGCAAGGCAACCTGCTTTGATACCCTTAATTATCTCTTCCTCTGTTAGCTCTTCGCCCTCAAGGAATTTCATCATAAGCTCTTCATCAGACTCAGCAGCAGCTTCTACTAGTATTTTTCTGAACTCTTCCGCTTTTTCTTTTAGGTCTGCAGGAATTTCTCCTACGGTTGCTTTTGCACCGATTTCACCTGTCCAAGTGTACGCTTTCATCTCAACAAGGTCAACAATACCTTGGAAGTTTTCTTCAGCGCCGATTGGTATTTGAAGTGGTACTGGATTAGCTTTTAGTCTTGATTTTACAGAGTTGATAACATTGTAAAAGTCAGCGCCCGTTCTGTCCATTTTGTTTACATAGATAATTCTTGGAACGCCGTATCTATTTGCTTGTCTCCAAACAGTTTCAGATTGTGGCTGAACAGCGCCAACCGCACAGAATACTGCAACAGCACCGTCAAGAACCCTCATAGACCTTTCAACTTCGATTGTAAAGTCAACGTGTCCCGGAGTGTCGATGATATTGATTTGGATATCTTTCCATTGACAAGTAGTAGCCGCAGAAGTAATAGTAATACCTCTTTCTTTCTCTTGTTCCATCCAGTCCATAGTAGCGGCGCCGTCGTGAACCTCGCCTATTTTGTGTGACATACCGGTATAAAATAGGATTCTCTCGGTAGTGGTTGTTTTTCCGGCATCGATGTGGGCTGCGATACCGATGTTTCTAATTTTGTCCAATGGGACTGTTCTAGACATTTTCAGTTCCTTAAAATTTGGATTATTATGAGGTATAAAAGTATATAAACAAAAAAAGGCAAGGGCATTACACCCTTGCCTAACTTTTGATTGTTACCATCTATAATGCGAGAATGCTTTGTTAGCCTCTGCCATTTTATAAGTGTCTTCTTTTTTCTTGTATGAAGCACCTTTTTCGTTTGCGGCGTCCATTATCTCGCCTGCAAGTTTAAAAGACATACCTCTTTCGTTTCTTTTTCTTGAATAATCAATTATCCATCTAAGAGCCAAAGATTGTTGTCTTTTTGGGTTAACCTCTACCGGAACCTGATAAGTGGCCCCGCCAACCCTTCTGCTTTTTACCTCAACTTGAGGTCTTACATTTTCAAGTGCTTTGTCAAATACTTCAATCGCTTTTTCGCCGGTTTTTTTCTCAACTATTTGTAGTGCCTCGTAAAAAATCGATTGAGCTACACTCTTCTTGCCGTCATACATAAGCTTATTAATAAACTTAGTAACAACAATACTGTTATATATCGGATCCGGAAGGACCGTTCTAACTGGAGCTCGTCTTCTTCTCATTGTTTTCCCTTGATTTTAATTATTTCTTTTTACCGGTTGTAGCCGCAGCTTGACCCGGTTTTGGTCTTTTTGCACCGTATTTAGATCTAGAAACTGTTCGTTTTGCAACACCTGCAGTATCTAGGGCACCCCTTACGATATGGTATTTAACACCCGGTAAGTCTTTTACCCTACCGCCTCTTACAAGCACAATAGAGTGCTCTTGAAGGTTGTGTCCCTCACCAGGGATATAGCTAATTACTTCAAAACCGCTCGTTAGTCTTACTTTTGCAACTTTTCTAAGAGCCGAGTTTGGTTTTTTAGGGGTAGTCGTATAAACTCTTGTGCAAACGCCTCTTCTTTGAGGACATTCGGCAAGAGCTGGAGACTTAGACTTTACAGTCACCTTTTTCCTTTCTCTTCTTACCAATTGATTAATTGTTGGCACTATAAATTCCTTTTGCGAAAAAATTTAGGATTGCGATTGTATTAAAAAAGCCCTTAGAGTCCTCTTAAGTGGACTCTAAGGAATGCAGGTTTTTTAGTCGTGTTCTATTTTTACGTTGATTTTTTCAGCCGTATAGATACCGGTACCCGCTGGAATCATCCTACCGAGTACGATATTTTCTTTTAGATCCTCCAAATCATCCATTTTGCCCGCTATTGAGGCCTCTGTTAGGACTTTTGTAGTCTCTTGGAACGACGCTGCCGAAATTATACTGTCGGAGCTTATAGCCGCCCTTGTAATACCGAGTAGCACAGGTGTTGCAGTTGCAGACTTACCGCCCAGTTTTTTGATTCTATCATTTTCTATATCGAACCTATTTAGACTCACCATATCACCGGAAATAAAGTTCGTATCGCCGCTATCTACGATTTTGACTTGTCTTAGCATCTGATTAATAACGACTTCGATATGTTTATCGTTTATCGCAACACCCTGTCTTCTATACACCTGTTGAACTTCACTTACGATGTATTGTTGAAGAGCTTTTTTACCCAAAATTCTAAAAATATCATGGCTTGATACCGTACCGTCTGCAAGTTTCTCACCCATATGCACAAACTCACCCTCGGATACCAAAATTTGAGAATTTGCATCCACCAGATATTCAACATAATCGCCGAATTCATTGGTAATTGTGATTTTCTCTTTACCTCTAACACCTTTTTTCAGACTGATCACACCGTCCATTTCGGCAACAGCCGCCGGATCTTTCGGTTTTCTAGCTTCGAATAGTTCTGAAACCCTAGGAAGACCGCCGGTGATATCTTTTACTTTTGCTACCGCTTTTGGGGTTTTTGCGATAATATCGGCAACCGCAATACTTGCACCCTCTTGCACTAGAATATCCGTTTTTGCCTCAAGCGCATATCTGACCAGTTCGCCTTTTTCACCTGCTATAACTATCGCCGGTTTATAGGAACTTGGGAAATACTCATTTACAACAAGTCTACTCTGTCCGGTCAACTCATCAAACTGCTCGGAAGCGGTAACACCAGGAACGATATCTTCAAGATGGACGACACCTGCTATTTCAGAGATAATAGGATTTGAATAAGGATCCCACTCCGCAATAACGATTTGCTCTTTTTCTATAGGCTCGGCTATCAAAGTTGAAGATTCAACCTTCGCATTATCGTTGATTTTAATCACAGAACCCCTAGGGATATAGTGTCTGATTGCCTGTCTGTCGTCTTCGTCGGCTATTACGGCAAAAAGACCTTTTTCTGTTACCTGATAACCCTCTTTTATATCATGGTTTCTCTCTAGGTAGTCACCTTTTAAGAAGTAGTATTTTAGTGTACCCTCCTCCATTGCCTTAATCTTTGTCGGGCACGGTTTTCCATCTTCTACGAGAAGCTCTGCGGCATACGGAATCCTGTTTGGAACATTCCAACCCTCTTTGATTAGCTCTACGATAGAGTCACCCTCGCCAACCGTAGAACCGGACGGATACGGCATGTACAGTTTTCCGTCTATTTTGCCGCCGACACCGGATAGCTCGTTTGGTTTTGCTATATCCGCTTTTCTAACGATATATTTTTTTACCTCTTTACCGCTATCTACAGTCAGTATAACCTCGTCGTGCATACTCTCTATTTTTAGCGTTCCGGAGATTGGGGTTTTGATTTTCGGTTCAACCAAAAGAACACTCGCATTCCTTTTGTTTGCAACTAGATTTTTACCCTCTTTATTCGTATAGGTGTTTAGATTGTAGTATCTAACAAAACCTTCTTTGTGTGCTACGATCTCTTTTTCTTCCTGTGTTCTTGATGCCGTACCGCCGACGTGGAACGTCCTTAGTGTCAGCTGTGTACCAGGCTCACCGATTGATTGTGCCGCAATAATACCGATAGCCTCACCCGGTCTAACCAGTTTTGCCTCGGCAAGGTTTTCGCCGTAACATTTTGTACAAATCCCTTTTTCGGCCTTGCACGTAAGAGGGCTTCTGATAATAACGGTTTTAATTGCGGCATCAGCTATGATTGCCGCTTCTGCCTCCTGTATCAGGGTTCCTTCCGAGAACAAAATCTCGTTTGTTATAGGGTCGATAACATCTTCCGCTAACACCCTGCCTGTGATTCTATCATCGATACTCTCAATGAGCTCACCGCCGACCGTAATGGCAGACACCTCGACACCCTCGTGGGTGCCGCAATCTTCTACGGTAACCCTTACGTTTTGGCAAACGTCGATTAGTTTTCTAGTCAGATAACCCGCATTCGCAGTTTTTAGAGCCGTATCCGCAAGACCTTTTCTGGCACCGTGTGTAGAAATAAAGTACTCTAACACGTTTAGACCCTCTTTAAAGTTTGAGGTAATCGGCGTTTCGATAATCGAACCGTCAGGTTTTGCCATAAGACCCCTCATACCGGCAAGCTGTCTGATTTGCGCCGCAGAACCCCTCGCACCTGAATCAGCCATCATAAAGATAGAGTTAAAGCTGTTGCCGCCGAGGCTGATTTTTTCCATCATCTCGCCCGCTACTTTTGAGTTTGTATCCGTCCAAACGTCAATGATTTTATTATATCTCTCTTGTTCCGTTAGGAGACCTTGCGCAAACTGAGCCTGAATATCTTTTACTTTTGTTCTGGCTTCATCCACTAGCCCCTCTTTTGTCTCAGGGACAAGCATATCAGCCATAGAGATAGATATACCTGCTTTTGTTGAGTATTTGAAACCTAGATTCTTTAGATTATCAAGGAATCTGGCACTATCTTTATAGCCGCCTTTTTTGAATACCGTATCAACAAGTACACCTATATCTTTTTTCTTTAGAGTCTTATTCCATAGATCATCCGGAATATATGACGGCAGAATTGATTTTATCAGAACCCTACCTGCTGTTGTTACATATACTTTTGACTCTATTTTGATCCTAATAGGTGCCTGAACGTCAACGGCATCCATATCTAGGGCAAGGCTAAGTTCGTCTATGCTCGCAAATAGCTTATGCGCCCCTTTTGCATGGCTTTTTTCTCTGGTTATATAGTATAAGCCTAGAACCATATCTTGAGACGGAACCGTAACGGCTTTACCGGAAGCAGGTAGCAAGATGTTCATAGAGGAGAGCATCAATATTTTTGCTTCAGCGATAGCCTCTTGGCTTAGTGGGACGTGAACCGCCATCTGGTCACCGTCAAAGTCGGCATTAAACGCTGCACAAACAAGCGGGTGAAGTCTTATCGCCTTACCCTCAATAAGCGTAGGGTGGAAAGCCTGAATAGACATTTTATGAAGAGACGGAGCCCTATTTAGTAGAACTGGGTAATTCTCTACGACTTCCGCCAGACACTCCCAAACTTCGTTTGTTTGTTGCTCTATCATCCTTTTGGCCGCTTTTAGAGTGGTTGCATAACCCTTCTCTTCAAGCTTAGCAAGAAGATGCGGCTTAAATAACTCAAGAGCCATTTTTTTAGGGAGACCACATTGATCCATCCTAAGATCAGGCCCGACAACGATAACACTCCTACCGGAGAAGTCAACCCTTTTTCCAAGAAGGTTTTGTCTAAATCGTCCTTGTTTACCTTTGATGATTTCTGATAGCGATTTTAGAGGTCTCTTGTTTGCACCTTTTACCGCATTTGCACGTCTACCGTTATCAAAAAGAGCATCAACGGCTTCTTGGAGCATCCTTTTTTCATTTCTAATAATGATTTGAGGGGCGTCAAGCTCTATTAGCCTTTTTAGTCTCGTATTTCTATTGATAACCCTTCTATATAGGTCGTTTAGATCCGAAGAGGCAAATTTTCCACCGTCAAGAGCGACAAGAGGCCTTAGATCCGGAGGTAGAATCGGTACGTAGTCAAGTATCATCCACTCAGGTCTGTTGTCAGAGTTCAAAAACGCTTCAACTACTTTCAGAGTTTTAACAAGTGTTTTTTTCTTTGCTTCGGAATTTGTGTTTTTAATCTCTTCTTTTAGAGTATGAAACATCTCGGCAAGGTCAAGCTCGCTAAGTAGTTTTTTAACTGCGCTCGCACCCATCTCAGCCGTAAAACCGTCGTATTGATATAGACTCTCTAGCTGTCTATACTCCTCTTCGGTTAGTATGTCGTATCTTTTTACCGGAGCGCTTCCTGCTTCACATACTATATACGCTTCATAATAAAGCACCCTCTCAAGGTCTTTCATTTTTATCCCGAGAATCGTACCTATACGGCTAGGAAGAGAGTTTACAAACCAAATATGCGCCACAGGGGTACAAAGGGCAATATGCCCCATTCTCTGTCTTCTTACTTTTGAACTTGTTACCTCAACCCCACATTTTTCGCAGGTTATCCCTTGGTATCTCATCTTTTTGTATTTACCGCAAATGCATTCGTAATCCCTTACAGGACCAAATATTTTTGCACAAAAAAGACCGTCACGTTCCGGTTTTAGAGTCCTATAGTTTATTGTTTCAGGTTTTTTTACCTCGCCGTAGCTCCAAGACATAATCTTCTCAGGGCTTGCGATCATCATTTGAAGGGCGGTAAAATCCTTCGGCCTATTTTGAGCGTTAAGATCTAATTCAATCAAAGACATCCTATCTCCCCCTTCTTACTTATTTTTTTCTTCATCAAATACTCTAACGTCAAGCCCTAGAGCTTTTAGCTCGTTTACAAGTACGTAGAATGTTTCAGGTATACCGGTTTCAGGTACATTTTCACCGTTTGTGATAGCTTTATAAGCCCTTACCCTACCGTCGGTATCATCCGATTTCGTAGTTAGCATCTCTTTTAGTACATGTGCCGCACCGTATGCCTCAAGAGCCCAAACCTCCATCTCTCCGAATCTTTGTCCGCCGAATAGCGCTTTACCGCCGACAGGCTGTTGAGTTACAAGGCTGTAAGGTCCGGTACTTCTGGCGTGGACTTTTTCGTCTACAAGGTGGTGTAGTTTTAGCATATACATATACCCTACGTTTACACGCTCTTTTAGCTTATCGCCTGTTTTGCCGTCGTATAGCTCCATTTTGCCGTCAGGATCTATTGCGGCGAGCTCAAATAGTTTTTTGAGTTCATCTTCGTTTACACCCTCAAATACAGGAGTAGCAAACTTAACCCCTTTTGCCCAGTCTCTGGCATATGCAAGAAGTTGATCATCATCTAGTGAGGCGACAAAATCTTTTGCATTTACAAGCTTAGCAACATCTGCTACGGTGGCCATCTTCTCTCTTAAGTCTTTTAGCCATTCCCCTTGTTTTTTGTCAAAAATTTCAAGGAGTTGATCGCCGAGTTTTTTCCCGGCTAGACCTAGGTGAACCTCCAGAATCTGTCCAATATTCATCCTTGATGGAACCCCCAACGGGTTTAGAACGATATCGATTGATTTACCGCTTTTCATATACGGCATATCAACTTCCGGAACTATAGTAGAGACGATACCTTTGTTACCGTGTCTACCGGACATTTTGTCGCCGACTTTTAGTTTTCTTTTTGTCGCAACATAAACTTTTACCAGCTTTACAACGCCGCTTGGAAGTATGTCGTCTTTTTCAAGGATAGAGACTTTTTCGTCAAAATCAAATTTCAGCCTCTCTTTTTGTTTTCTAAAGTGAGTTTTGATCTTTTCGTACTCAGCCTGAACTTTGGCATCAAAGCTTCTGACAAGAGTATTGATAGCAAATCTATTCATGTGCTCAAGGTCTTCCGAGGTAATCGTAGAGCCCTGTTTTGCTTCAATATTTGATACGCTTACGTCTGAGACAAGGGTATTCTTTGAGAGCAGAGAGTTGATTCTTAGCATCTCCTCTCTATCTACCATGTTTAGTTTGTCATGGTATTCTCTCTCCATTTTCCCTTTTTCTTCTTCAAAGTGCTTAACAGCCCTCGAATCTTTGTCATACCCTTTTTTCGTAAATATTTTTACGTCAACTACGACACCCTCCATCGACGGCGGGCAGTATAGGGATTTATTTACGACGTGTCCCGCTTTTTCGCCGAATATCGCCCTTAAGAGTCTCTCTTCGGGAGTTGGTTTTACCTCGCCTTTTGGAGACACTTTACCGACAAGTATCATGCCGCCTTTAACGTAGCTACCGATTTTTACGATACCGCTTTCGTCAAGGTGGACAATATCTTCGTCTTTTACATTCGGAATATCTCTCGTTATCTCTTCGACACCGTGTTTTAGCTCTCTTGCCTCAATCTCTTTTTCGTATATGTGGACAGATGTAAATACGTCATCTTTGAGGATTCTCTCGCTCACGACGATAGCATCCTCGAAGTTGTATCCATACCACGGCATAAATGCAACAAGGATATTCTTGCCGATAGCCAGCTCACCTTTGTCCATACTCGGACCATCGGCTATTATCTGCCCTTTTTCGATCTTTTGCCCTACTTTTACGGTAGGCTTTTGGTTAAAGCTTGTATTTTGGTTTGTTCTAAGGTTTTTTTGAAGTGGATAGTGGTCAATAAATACGCCATCCTCATCTTCGCCCCAAATATAGATATTTTGACTATCTACTTTTTCTACTATACCGCCTCTTGAGACCTTCACACTCTCCCACGAGTCTCTGGCAACAACGCCTTCCATCCCTGTTCCAACCATCGGAGCCTCTGACCAAAGGAGCGGCACGCCTTGTCTTTGCATGTTTGAACCCATTAGCGCCCTGTTGGCGTCATCGTGCTCAAGGAATGGAATAAGACCTGCGGCAACACCGACAACAGCTTTCGGAGATACATCAATAAGAGTGATCGTATCTTTTTTAAAGAGGATAATCTCGCCGTCTTTTCTAGCTTCAACAAAGTCTTCTATGATTACGTCGTTCGCATCCAACTTTGCGCTTGCCGGAGCGATTACCTGCCCCTCCTCTTGTGTTGCAGTCAGATAAACGATTTCATTTGTCACTTTACCGTTGATCACTTTTTTGTACGGAGCCTCAATAAAGCCATACTCATTTACTTTTGAGTAAGTCGAAAGGGTATTAATAAGACCGATATTCTGACCTTCAGGAGTCTCAATAGGACAAATTCTTCCATAATGAGTCGGGTGAACGTCCCTAACCTCAAAGCCAGCTCTCTCTTTTACAAGACCGCCTTCACCTAGCGCCGATAGCCTTCTTTTGTGGGTGATTTCGGATAGTGGATTGGTTTGATCCATAAACTGCGATAGCTGACCGCCTGTAAAAAAGTCAAGTATCGTAGTAGTGATCATTTTTGAGTTGATTAGGTCGTGCGGCATCAACTCTTCCATGTTTTGCACTGTAGAAATCTTGTCTTTGATCGCTTTTTGCATTTTTACGAGACCTAGATGTAGCTCATTCGCAAGAAGCTCGCCTATTGCTCTAATCCTTCTGTTTCCGAGGTGATCCCTGTCATCTATATATCCGATACCGTTTTTGACTTTGATTAGATATCTGACGGTTTTGATAAGATCCTCATGAGTAAGAACAGTAACATACTCCGGCACTTCAATGCCCAGCTTGTGGTTCATCTTCATACGACCCACTTTCGTAAGATCGTATCTTTCAGGGTGGAAGAATAGTTTTAGTACGAAATCATGTGCAGCATCTTTTGTTACAGGTTCGCCTGGTCTCATAACCTTGTAAATTCTGATAGCCGCAAGGTCGTTTTCATCCTCTACACCTTCCGTTTGTTTCAGAAGTTTTAAAGACTCCTGATCGGAAATAAATGAGTTAATAACTGAATTGTCTACTCCAGGTGCCAAGTCGTTTGCTATATCAAACTCGTTAATCCCTAGTTCGATGATTTTTTTCAACCTGTTTTCGTCAACCTGAGTCAATGTGTCAAAGACCACCTCGCCGGATGAAGCATCCACAATAGGGGTTGCCAAATATCTGGAGAATAGAATATCCAACGGATACTCTACAAATTCAAGCCCTTTTGCTTTAAGCTCTTTTGCCTTTCTCTCGGATAGCCTTTTTCCAGCACCCATAATCAGGTTACCCTCGGCATCAACCAAATCATACTCAAGTCTTCCGCTGTACTCATCAGGATTAAACGGAACTAGGAATTTATTGTTTTTGATTTGGATTTTGAGAACCGGATAGAATAGTTTGATGATATCTTGTTTTGAGTACCCTAGGGCTCTAAATAGTATCGTTACGGGAATTTTTCTTCTTTTGTTGATTCTGACATACAATACATCTTTTGCGTCGTACTCAAAGTATAACCACGCACCTCTATCAGGGATAATCTGAGCAGTATAGATTAGTTTACTGGAGGCAGTCATAGCCTCCTCTTCTTTGAAGATAACGCCCGGACTTCTATGTAGCTGATTGACAACAACCCTCTCTACCCCGTTTATAATAAACGACGTTCTCTCGGTCATCATTGGGATTTCACGTACAAAGATCGATTGCTCTTTTATATCTTTGACACCTTTTTTCTCTCCGGTTTTTTCGTCCCTTTCCCAAAGAACTAATCTGACCTTTATCTTAAGAGGTATAGAGTAGGTAAGCCCTCTCTCCATAGACTCCCTCACGGTATATTTGGGTTTTCCGAATTCGCTTCCCGCATATTCCAGACTTAATCTGTTTTGCGTATCGTGTATAGGAAAAACCGACTTAAATACTCTTTCAATACCTGCGTTACTTCTTTCATCTTCATCGACCATTAGAAAGTCGTTATAGCTTTTTTGTTGAAGTTGAAGCAAATTTGGAATACCCAGAACCTGAGGAGTTTTTGAAAAGTCAACTCGGAGTCTATTTCCGGACTTAAGGCTGTTTAGCATATTGCGGTACCTCTTATGAAGTTTGGATGAAAATTTTTAGTTAGAGAAAATTTAGACAGTGGAATTACCAAAATAAAAGGTCGCCGAAGCGACCCATGAGAAAAATTATTTAACTTCGACTTTAGCGCCAACTTCTTCAAGTTTAGCTTTGATTTCGTCAGCTTCCGCTTTAGCGATACCAGTTTTAACAGTAAACGGAGTCTCTTCGGAAGCTTTTTTAGCCTCAGCAAGACCAAGACCTGTAAGCTCTCTTAGAACTTTAATTACGTTGATTTTTTTCTCGCCTGAGCTTGCAAGGATAACATCAAACTCAGTTTTTTCTTCAACTGCGGCAGCAGCAGCACCTGCTACGGCACCAGCCATAACTACCGGCTGAGCAGATACACCGAATTTTTCTTCGAACTCTTTTACAAGTTCAGATAGTTCAAGTACTGTAAGACCGGCTATGAATTCTATTACTTGTTCTTTTGTAACTGACATTTCAAAATCCCCTTCTAAAATATATTTTAATTATATGCCGAATAGAGCAAAACTCTTTAGGCTATGTTGGCCGCTAAGGGCACATAAAGTGCAACATAAAATTATACCGGCAAAGCCGAGTACAAAAGCTATTCGCTAAGCAACGGATATAGCTATATAAAATGTATTATTAAGCACTCTCTTTTTGTTTTCTAAGTTCGTCAAGCGCAGTTGCAAACATTCTGGCAGGCGCTGTCCAAACAGACAGTAGCATACCGATAAGTTCGTTTTTGCTTGGTAGCTTAGACATTGCGATAACAGTTGACGCATCAACAGCTTTACCGTCAAGGTATGCTGATTTGACTACTAGTCTATCTTTGTAGCTATCGGCAAATTTTGCTATCAGTTTGCAAACATCAAGTTGATCCGGACCCCAAACAACTATGTTTGTATCTTTGAGTTCAAGACCTTCTATATTTGCTTTTGACAACGCAATAGCAGCCAAAGTGTTTTTTACTACTTTAACTTTTAGACCGTTAGCTCTTGCTTCGTTTCTCATGGCTTCAAGTTCTTTAACGGTTACGGCTCTATAGCCAGCAACTGCGATCCCTTGACTAGCGCCAAACTCGGCTGATAGAGTTTCGATTAGATTGCTTTTTTGTTCTCTAGTCATTTTTTTCTACTCCTTTCCAGACCGAAGACTTCAGACAGGATTTATGGAAAGATCCACCCGTCATCATCAGTCTTAAGATAAATTATCTAATATCAATAAGTTCAGAAGGCTCAAGTTTTACAGACGGTGATTGTGTAAGTGAAAGATAAGCACCTTTCATATATCTACCTTTTGCACCGGCCGGTTTAAGCCTATTTAGAGTTTTTACAAGTTCATAGGCATTTTCAAGCAGATCTTCTGTTGAGAAGCTTACCTTGCCGATACCTGCATGAATGTTACCTTTTTTGTCAACTCTAAAATTAACTTGACCGCTTTTTGCATTATTAACAGCTTTTGTCACATCCATAGTTACCGTACCCGTTTTAGGGTTCGGCATAAGACCTTTTGGCCCTAGGATTTTACCGATTTTACCGATAATACCCATTGTATCAGGAGTAGCAATAACTATATCAAAGTCAAGTCTGCCGTTTTTGATCTCTTCAGCCAAATCTTCGTCACCGACTACGTCAGCTCCGGCAGCTTTTGCCTCTTCAGCTTTTTGGTTTTTTGCAAAAACTGCAACTCTTACAGTCTTACCTGTCCCCTTAGGAAGGACAACGGCACCTCTAACCATTTGATCCGCATGTCTTGGGTCAACGTTTAGCTGCACGCATAGTTCAACCGTTTCGTCAAATTTAGCACTTTTTAGTTCTCTAACAAGCGCCATACCTTCTGCGGTAGAGTAATTTTTTTCTATATCAACTTTAGCTTTAAGAGCCTCAAGTCTTTTTGGTGTTTTTTTTGCCATATTATTCTCGCTTTTAATTTTTTAAGCTACCGCTATTTTAGACGGATGCGGTGTTCCGTGAGTTTGCCGAATTATTCGGCTATTACGATACCCATGCTTCTTGCGGAACCTTCTACGATTCTAGCAGCAGCATCTTTATCGGTTGTGTTCATATCGACGATTTTTCTCTCGACGATCTCCATAACTTGAGCTTTCGTCAACTTACCGACTTTGTCTTTAAGTGGATTAGAGCTACCTCTATCTATTTTTGCAGTCTTTTTGATAAGCTCCGTCATTGGAGGTTGCTTTGTTATGAAGCTGAAGCTTTTATCCGAATAAACAGTAATAACAACAGGAAGTCTCCAACCCATTTGATCTTTGGTTTTTTCGTTGAACGCTTTACAAAACTCCATAATGTTTACACCTCTCGCACCGAGAGCAGGACCGATAGGCGGCGCAGGGTTAGCTTTGCCGGCTTCGATTTGCAATTTAATTTCGCCAATTACTTTTTTAGCCATTTTATATCCTTTCCTAAGATTAAACTATTTTTTCTACTTGTGTGCAAAGTATCTCTACCGGAGCACTTCTACCGAAAATCGAGACATTCAGTTTTAATTTTCCGTGAGCCATATCATACTCTTCTACTATTCCGGTAAAGTTTGCGAATGGACCGTCAATAATTCTAACAACCTCTGCAGTAGAGAAGTTGATTTTTGGTTTTGGGGCACTTTTATTATGAGCTTTCTCAAGGATAAGCTCAATATCTTTATCCGATAACGGTGTAGGTTTTTTTGCTTCACCGATAAATTTTCCAACCCTTGATAAGGACTGAATTTTTTGCCATAAACTAGTGTCTAAATCTAGCTTAGCAAATACATATCCAGCATAAAGTGGTCTTTCGACTATCTTTTGCTTCCCTTTTTTGAGCTCGATTACATCTTCCATAGGGACAACTATATCGGCTAGCTTCTCTTCTATTCCTTGCTCATTTACTAGAGCTACAATCGCTTTTTTTACGCTGACTTCGCTACCGGAATAAGCTTGTATAGCATACCATCTGTGAGACATTTTTCTAACCTATAATGTGTTTTATCGAGAAAGACATAATCCAGTCTACAAGCGCCAAATAGAGTGAAACGGCGGTTACGACTACTAAAACAGCATAAAATGCAGTTTTAACCTGTTGCTTAAGAGGGAATATCACCTTACTTAATTCAACTTTGGAAACCCTTACGTAATTAATAAATTTTTCCATCTTTTAACTATTCACTTTACATCAAATCGATACATTTAAAGCTTCCGATAATAAAAACCTTAAAGATTTCGATGTGGCAGGGCAGGTAGGATTCGAACCCACAACATACAGTTTTGGAGACTGTCGTTCTACCATTGGAACTACTGCCCTAAGAAAAAGAGGCCTCTAATTAGAGTTTTGCCTCTTTATGTGTAGTATGCTCTTTGTCAAATTTGCAGTATTTTTTAAGAGCAAGTTTTTCAGTTTGCGTTTTTTTGTTTTTAGTAGTGTGGTAGTTTCTTCTTCCGCACTTTTCGCAAGCTAGGTGTACGATCTCTCTCATATCAAACTCACTTTAAATAATTAAAAGGCGGGAGAGGTAAATCTCCACACCTTTTTAAATCGTAGATTAGGCGATTATTTTAGAAACAACGCCGGCACCAACAGTTTTGCCACCTTCTCTGATCGCAAATCTTGTACCTTCTTCGATAGCGATTGGAGAGATTAGTTTAGCAGTAACTTTGATGTTATCGCCTGGCATAACCATCTCTACGCCTTCTGGAAGTTGGATAGTACCTGTAACGTCAGTAGTTCTGATGTAGAACTGTGGTCTGTAGCCTGCAAAGAATGGAGTATGTCTACCACCCTCGTTTTTGCTTAGTACATATATTTCAGCTTCAAACTCTGTATGAGGAGCGATTGATTTTGGTTGGCAAAGAACCATACCTCTCTCAACGTCTTCTTTTTTGATACCTCTAAGTAGAAGACCGCAGTTATCACCTGCTTCACCTTGATCCATCTCTTTGTGGAACATTTCGATACCTGTAACAGTTGTTTTTTGGATATCTCTTAGGCCAACGATTTCGATCTCAGCGCCAAGTTTGATGATACCTCTTTCAACTCTACCTGTAACAACCGTACCCCTACCAGAGATAGAGAAAACGTCTTCAACAGGCATTAGGAAAGGCTTATCTGTCTCTCTTTGAGGAGTTGGGATGTAGCTATCAACAGCCTCCATAAGAGCTTCGATTTTTGCAGTCCACTCATTGTTTTCGCCTTTCATAGCAGCGTCAAGCGCTTGAACAGCTGAACCTGTGCAGATTGGTGTATCGTCACCTGGGAAATCATAAGTGCTTAGAAGTTCTCTAACTTCCATTTCTACTAGTTCAAGCATTTCAGCTCTGTCAGCAGCGTCAAGCATATCTTCTTTGTTTAGGAAAACAACGATGTATGGAACACCAACTTGTCTTGCAAGAAGGATGTGCTCTCTTGTTTGAGCCATAGGACCGTCAGTAGCAGCAATAACAAGGATAGCGCCGTCCATTTGTGCAGCACCGGTAATCATGTTTTTAACATAGTCGGCGTGCCCTGGGCAGTCAACGTGAGCATAGTGTCTTGTAGAAGTCTCGTACTCAACGTGTGAAGTATTGATTGTTATACCCCTTGCTTTTTCTTCAGGAGCGTTATCGATTTGATCATAACCTCTTTTTTCAGCAAGACCTTTATTTGCAAGAACCGCAGTAATCGCAGCAGTTAGCGTAGTTTTACCGTGGTCAACGTGTCCGATTGTACCGATGTTTACGTGTGGTTTCGTACGAGAAAACTTCTCTTTTGCCATCTCTCTTCCTTGGATGAATTTTTTTTAAGCTCTTGGCGTTTAGCATTAGGTCATTTTAGTAATGGAGCCCATAAACGGGATTGAACCGTCGACCTCTTCCTTACCAAGGAAGTGCTCTGCCACTGAGCTATATGGGCATTATAAGATAAACTAAATAAAACATAAAATAAGTAAGCAGGAGATGTCCGGTGGAGCGGGAGACGGGACTCGAACCCGCGACCCTCAGCTTGGAAGGCTGATGCTCTAGCCAACTGAGCTACTCCCGCACCTGGTGGTGGAAGAAGGATTCGAACCTTCGAAGGCATAACCAACAGATTTACAGTCTGTCCCCTTTGGCCGCTCGGGAATTCCACCAGTTTAACATTTGTTTTGGACTATCTTTTTAATTTACTTAAATCGCGATTAGTAGTGGAGCCGGTGAAGGGATTCGAACCCCCGACCTGCTGTTTACAAAACAGCTGCTCTGACCAGCTGAGCTACACCGGCATTTACCATTCAAAATGGAGCTGAAATTATAGGCAAAAAAAAACGTTTTGTCAATAGCAAAACGAAAAAATTTTCAAAAAGTTTTTATTTCGTAGAAAACGACATAATCTGAAAGGTTTTTTACCTTGTTTACATCCAATACGATTCTAACGGATTTTGACTCTGATGGGGCTATTTCCTGCAGAAAGTGGCTTTTTTTGGATATTACCGGATTAAGCAGCTGTATGTACTGGAGTATAGAGTTTTCCTCTTTTTTAACGAGCTTTAAAACTAAATACTGCTTATCCGATTTTATCCCACCGTCATTTTTTATATCAGCCGTAAACACTATCGCCTTACTAAATTCCAATCTGTGTACCGTGACGTTTTGAAGTGATGAGGGGCGTAGATATGACTCCAGAAAATACCCACCTACCGGAACACCGATGCTAAATCCAAAAAATGAGAGTCCAAAACACAAAAGTGCCGCCCAGAGGTGTCGCCTTAGGATAACACCTAAAATCATCATGGCAATAGTTAAAAATGAAGCAACCCCAAAAAAGACATAGTGGTATATTAGTAAGGATCTAAAAAACTCTTTTAAATCAAATGCAAATTCCACTATTCGCCTCTATTGTTTTTCTCGGCAATGCCGCTCACGCCGAAACGCCGTCTAATCTCTGTTTTTACTAACTCCGGAGACACCCCGCTAAAACTTAGCCCGACCAAAGCATGGTATGCCAGATCGGCCGTTTCGTATATTACCTCATTTTTATTTTTATCTTTTATTGCAAAACACAACTCCGCAGCCTCTTCGGCTATTTTTTTGCAGATCGTATTTTCACCTTTTGAGAATAGTTTTGCTGTATACGAGACGGTAGGATCGCCGAATTTTTTTGACTCTATCTCATGAAACAGCGTGTCTATGACACCGTATATCTGTGACGTATCCACCTCTGTTTCCAAAACCCTCTCGTTTGTCTTTATGCTCTTAAAAAAACAGCTTCTAGCGCCGGTATGGCAAGCAACACCGATTTGCTCTACAATATACAACACGGTGTCATTATCACAATCGGTCAATACATCGGCTATTTTTTGCAAATGTCCGCTCTCCTCCCCTTTTTTCCATATCCGCTGTTTGCTTCTGGAATAGTAGTGGGCATAGCCCGTAGTAAGACTCAGATTTACTGCCTCTTCATCCACAAATCCGAGCATTAATACCTCTTTGGTATTTGCGTCTTGGGCGATTGCAGGGAGTAGCCCTTTTGAAAAATCCAACTTTAGAGAGTCGCTCACTTGCCTACCGCCGCTGATTGTTTTGCCGGTTCTTTCTCTTTGTCTTTCATATCCATCCATACAGAAGGCATAGCACCGTTAGGGGTCAGGAATACTTTTGCATCTTTATTTTCTTTTAGAGCCTCATTGAATTTTGCCTGAGCCTCTATCTGTTTGATTTTAACCAGATTAGAAGTTAGAGATTTGCCTATCAGCTCATTTGCTTCTGCTTGTCCTTTGGCCTCTATTATTTTAGCCTCCGCATTACCTTTTGCGATTTCAGCCGCTTTTTGAGCCTCCTGTTTTGCCCTTTCAACTTCGTATTTTGTCCTCTCAGCCTCTTGATTCGCTATCTGAACTCTCTCTATCTGCTCTTTGACTTTCTCCGGAAGAGTTATATTTCTTAGCTGAATAGAGTTTACTGTTATCGGTTGATTCTTTATCTTTTCGATAGCTTTTTGCATATTTTGGGTTATATGAGCCGCTATCTCATCTCTCTTTGTCGGCAATTCTTCGGCTTTAAAATTTCCTATAACCGAACGGACGACATCCCTGATATTCGGATGTATGGTTTTCTCTTCCCAGTTAAGACCCAGAGTCGCTATGGCATCTGCCGCTTTTTCAGGTGCCAGGCTGTACTGAATAGTTAGCTCAACCTCAACCGGAAGACCCCTTGAATCCAAAACCTGAATAGGTGCCATTTTGGCAACCCCTCTCTTGTCCACCGCCCCTGCCGCATCTTCTACGGTGTAATTGATGATTCTGACTTTTGAGTCAACAACGATTACTTTTTGAAGCAGAGGCATAAATAGGTGAAAACCGGGATACATCGGCTGTTTTTCGTATTTTCCTAGCGTTACGAGTATACCCGTCTCGCCGGAATTAATTATGACAAACGGTCTAAAGAGGGCTAAAACGAGTATTACCCCGATTGCCATATAAACAAAATTCATTTTGCCGCCCGATAGGAAATCCGGCATTTTAGGGGGGACAAATTCGCCGCCTGGTTTTTTATCACCACCGTTTTTTTTGTTGAAATAGTCGTTCATATCGACTGCCATGGATATCCCTTAGTTTATGTATGTTAGGTGTTTTTCGTAATCGGCATCCTTGCCGTTTACTATATCAAAATATTTTTTCTGAATCTTCTCCGTCATAGACCCCATTCTGCCGATTCCGACAACTCTTGCATCGACTTCCCTGATAGGGGTTATCTCGGCAGCCGTTCCGGTCAAAAACGCCTCGTCGGCTATATATATCTCTTCTCTGGTAATTCTACGTCTAACAACTTCGATACCCATATTTTTTGCAATCTCTATGACGGTTGCCTGAGTAATAGACTCTAGTGAGTTATCGTTTGGCGGTGATATCAGCTTGCCGTCTCTAACAATAAAAAAGCATGCCCCGCTAGCCTCGGCAACATATCCCTCATCATCTAGGAGTAGCGCTTCGTCATAACCGCACTCTACCGCCTCGTATTTGGCCATTTGTGAATTCAGATAGTTCGCACTTGCTTTCGCTTTACCCATAGTCGATTTGTTGGAGCTTCTGGTAAAGGACGATATTTTTAGCCTAATACCGTTTCTAAGTCCCTCTTCACCCAAGTATGCGCCCCACTCCCAAGCAGATATGGATACTTTTACCGGAGCGTTTGCATGATAAAGCCCCATAACACCGTAACCCAGATAAACAAGTGGCCTTAGGTATACACTGTCGCCTTTGAAGCCGTTTTTCTTGATCAGCTCCACCTGTGCCGCCTCTAGCTCTTCGAGCGTAAAAGGGACATTCATCAATGTCATTTTCGATGAGTTTAGTAACCTTTGGGTGTGCTCTCGTAGTTTGAATATTGCATACCCTTTGTCTGTTTTGTAGGCTTTTGTCCCCTCTATTGCGGCGTTACCGTAGTGAAGAGAGTGCGACAGGACGTGAACCTTTGCATCTTCCCATGCGACAAATTCTCCATCCATCCAGATAAAATCAGCGGTGTTCATTATTGGTTGTTTCCCTATTTTATTGATTTAGTTTGCATTAATTTTAGCCTAAGCGCCATTAATTATAGAGGCGATAGCTCAGGTGTATATAGATCAAAATATCACGGTCTTATTGTCGTAAACAAATATTTTATCCTCCAACGCAAGCCCGATAGCCTTTGCCAAAACCACCTTTTCGATGTCTCGACCCAGATTTCTCATCTCCTCCCATCCGTAGCTATGATCCACCTTTACGATGTCCTGGGCAATGATAGGACCCTCATCCAGATTGTTATTCACAAAATGTGCCGTAGCCCCTATAATCTTTACCCCTCTCTCGTAAGCTTGCTTATAAGGATTAGCACCTATAAAAGCAGGGAGAAACGAGTGGTGGATATTGATTATTTTACCCTCAAACCGTGAGACAAATTCGGGGGTCAGAATCCTCATATATTTTGCAAGCACTAACAAATCCGGAGAGAGGCTCTCGGTAAGCTCTATCACTTTTGCCTCATGCTCTTCCCTGCTTAGCCCGTCGGCAGAGATCAGATAAAACGGAAGCTCGAACTTCTCAACCAAAGACTTCAGCGTATCATGGTTTGCAACCACCCCCAATATGTTTGCATCCATCTCGCCGCTATGATATCTAATTAATATGTCGCCAAGACAGTGAGACTCTTTTGTTGCAAACAATAAAACGTTTTTTTTCCGCTCTTTTTCGATTATCCTGAGGTTTGCATCTTTAGGCAGGTCACGCCTCAATAGTTTCTCCACAAGCTCGAAATCGGCCTCTCCGCTAATTTCGGTCCTCATAAAAAATCTATTTTTCTCTTTTTCTACAAACTCATCGTTTTTTTCTACGTTTAGTGAGTTTTCAAAAAATATTTTGCTTATTTTGTATATCAAGCCCGTGCTGTCTTCGCAATCTATCAAAACTATTTTATGCATACAATCCTCTTTGAATATTTTTTTCGTATCTCCTCTGCCCGTCTGCGTCTATACTCAGACCCTATGGCACCCGACACAAAACCCTCTTTTATTACCGTCTCATACGTTGTCTCGCAGACAAATACACCGTCATACAAATGGAGCTTTTTTGAGCCATCGGCCACCCCTTTTTTGTAGGAACCTAGCCACTCGGATACAGGCGTACGAACAGCGATTCCGGCCAAAAAACGCTCCGATATTTTTTTTGGAATTTCGGTGTTAGCGGCTATAATCTTTCGATACTCTTTCGGGGCGGAAATTTTATCCAAAAAATGTTCTTTTTTGACAAAACGGCTCGAGAGCAAAATAAACAAAAATAACCCTTTTTTTGAGCCAAAAAATGCGTAAGCGCACCTAAGCTCTTTGCATAGTCCCAAAAATTGGATAAAAGCGATCCGGAAGCAGAATATTTTTTCGGCGATACCTAGTTTAAAAAAATAATAAAGCCCAATCCACGGATAATCTCCGCTAAACATCTTTTCAAACTCTGCAAATATCCTAGATTTCGATATATCGTCAAGCGGTATCCGAAGGCATATATCGACCGTTTTTTTGTCTATCCTAAAACCAAATCTTGCCGCAAACTGCATCCCGCGCAAAACCCTTAGACTGTCATCCCCAAAGCTGTTTTGATCGGTCATTCTAATTGTTTTTTGCCTCAAATCCTCGACGCCGTTAAAAAAATCAAAAACCTCCAAATCAGTAACACGGATTAAAATGGAATTGATAGTAAAATCCCTTCTCCTGCACGCCTCTTTCATGTCATCGGTCACCTCGGCACTAAATCCGGTGTGTCCGTAACCCGTCTTTCTCTCAACTCTGGGTAGCGATATATCGAAGTTTTTGTATCTGTAGACAAAAAAGCTCTTTCCGACTCCGTCTGCCCCAAAAAAGCCCATAAGTTCTTCAAACTTTTGCGGGGTTAATCCGTGAATCTCAATATCTATATCTTTCGGTGTTTTTTTAAGGAGTATATCCCTAGCCGTCCCTCCGGCAAAAAAGGGGACGGCAGCAGTATCTTGTAGTAAGCGAAGGAGTTTTTTTAACGTCTCGTTTGAGTCGTTGTCTAAAAATGGAAAAACAGGTTACTCCTGTGATTTGTCCAGTTTTTCGTCAATGCTGGAAAGTAGATATTCCATAAAGTTTATGATAAGGTCTAGCTTTTTTTCCAAAAGCAACATATCGTTTTTGTTGTCTTGTTCTATGGTTAGCAACCCCTCAAACAACACAAGTACCCTCTCTCTGAGGTTTACCAAAAACCTCTCCAACGTAGGCTCCCGAGAGTCATTGTCTCTAAAATCCTCATAAGCGGCCATAGCCTCGCCGCTCATCAGATGTCTAATATCCTCACGTCTATTATCTCCGGCAAAATTCTCTTCTATCTCCGCCAATGTGGAGAGTACGGCATCTTTTAGTTCCATAGTCTAACCAACCACCTTTCAAGCTCTTTAAACTCTATGTCGCTTTGCATATCGACAAAAAAATCCCTCATCTGGGTATTTACGCCGCTGTATTTTTTGTGTATTCCTGATAGCCTTCTGATCGCCGCTATAGCCTCTTTGTTGCTAGGGTCTTTCATCAAAATCTCTTTGTAGATTTTGAGTGCATCCTCTTTGTGCCCCTGAAATTCATATATCGAAGCTAAGGTTAGAGTCTTTAGGCCTAGCATTTTACACCCTTGCCGCTATTTCGTCGCCCATCTCGGAGCAGGTTAGAGTCCTAACACTACCGAATCTGGCGGTATCTTTTGTCCTTAGACCCTCTCTCAAAACCGTCTTGACTGCTTCATCAACCTTGTCGGCCAACTCAGTTTCATTTAGTGAGTATCTAAGCATCATAGAGGCGCTCAAAATAGTAGCCACAGGATTTGCTATATTCTGTCCCGCAATATCCGGAGCGGAACCGTGTATCGGCTCGTATATGGCGTACTTATCACCCAAAGATGCGCTCGGCAGTAATCCGATAGAGCCAGTCAGAACGCTTGCCTCGTCCGATAGTATATCGCCGAATATATTTCCGGTAACAACCACGTCAAACTGTTTTGGGTTTGTCACAAGTTGCATAGCCGCATTGTCTACATATAGGTGTTCCAGTGTCACGTCCGGATAGTTTTTGGCGACTTCGGTCACCGTCTCCCTCCAAAGCTGTGACACCTCAAGGACGTTTGCCTTATCGACGCTCGTCACCTTGCCTCTTCTTTTTCTGGCAGACTCGAACGCTACTTTTGCAATTCTCTCGATTTCAGGCTTTGTGTATACCATCGTATTATAGCCTCTATTCTCGTCCCTGCCTCTAGGCTCCCCAAAATATATACCGCCCGTTAACTCCCTTACTATCAGAAGGTCAACCCCTTTTGCTATTTCTGGTTTTAGCGGGCTAGCCTCCAGTAATTCGTCATACACGGCAGCAGGACGGAGGTTTGCATACGTACCCAGCTCTTTTCTGATTTTAAGAAGCCCCGTCTCTGGTTTTAGCTCTCTAGGGAGAGTATCCCATTTGTAGCCTCCGATAGCGCCGAAAAGAACGGCATCGGAAGCTTTTGCCCCCTCTATCGTAGCATCAGGTAGCGGTGTACCGCACTCGTCAACGGCGCACCCACCCATCAGATACTCTGAAAACTCAAATAAAACACCGTATTTGGAGCCTAGGGCTTTTAGGACTTTGACCGCCTCATCTACAATCTCAGGGCCTATCCCGTCCCCTTTTATTAGGGCTATTTTGTAGTTTTTCATACGCTCATCCTTTTTACCTCTTCTTTTGCATACTCCATCAGTCCGCCCGCACTAAGCAACTCCATCATAAAGGGGGGGATCGCATTAAACGGATAGCTCTCGTTTTTTGTCAGGTTCCGGACGGTTCCGGCGGCCAGATCTATCTCCAGCTCATCCCCCTCCGCTATTTTGTCGGCCTCTTTTACTTCCAGTATCACAAGGCCGGTATTAAACGCATTTCGATAAAAAATTCTGGCAAAAGATTTTGCGATAACTGCCGATAACCCGGCATATTTGATGGCAACAGGGGCATGCTCTCTGGATGAGCCGCAACCGAAATTCTCTCCGGCTACGATGATGTCGCCTGATGATATTTTTTTGACAAATTCAGGATCTGCATCCTCCATGACGTGTTTTGCAAGCTCCGTAGGGTTTGAAGTATTTAGGTATCTGGCCGCAATAATCAAATCGGTGTCGATATTGTCGCCAAATACGAAAGCTTTTCCGCTCAAAGTGTTATTCATTGTGTTATATCCATAAATATTTACTTGTGATTAATGATGTATAAATTATAGCTTAAGAACGGTTAAGGGTCAGTATATCCAAAGCGGCTTTTGGAATTTTTGACGGCTTTGCATCTTTTAGAAAAACGAGTTTTACGTCACACTCAAAAAGCGGCTCCCCGTCTCTATATATTTTTTGGGACAATAAGGCGGATGCCCCTTTTAACTCCGATAGCTTTGTCTCGACATCCAAAATATCGCCGAAACGGGCAGATTTTATGTATTCGGCCTTTAGGCTTTTGACAACAAACGCCCCACCCTCGATGATAGGCGACACCCCTCTCTCAAAAAACATCTCGCTTCTGGCTCTCTCGCAAAATTTAAGATAATTAGCATAATACACCACTCCACCGATGTCGGTATCCTCGTAATAAACCCTGACTTGCATCACAAACCCCTTTATTTTATAGAGCTTCTCCGATGCTAGAATCGCCCTCGTAACAAAAATCGTAACAAAAACTATGGCTATTTTTGAGCCATGTCGCCTTAACTAGAACTACCACGCCATATTAATGATTCATATAGCACATATAATTTGTCATAGTGATTACGAATCATACATCGTTAAGCCCTGGCCACATTCTCAATTTTATTCAAGTCAACAATACCTTGCTTCAAAAGCTTTAGGACAATATCTAGAGGTTTACTCTGTATAACCTCTCCGGTTTCATATTTATGAAAAGCCCTGACTCCGCCGCCAAATATTTCTGCCGCCTTTTCTTGCGTCAAACCTGCTTTTTTTCTAATGTTGCGTATTTCATCAGAGCTTAATAAACCATCTTGCTTTCTTTTGAAATCTGAAAGTTCTCTCTTTGTCGCTTGTATATCTTCGTGAGACAAAAAGCCCTCACGGCAAGCCTCACAATAGTCTTGCGGTTGATTGATTGTTATAGTGGCGTTTTTGTAGGTATACGGCGTTAGTATATTCTTTTTAATTACTTTACCATTGCATAGTGGGCATTTTTTCATTTTACAGCTCCTTAAAAGAGATTACAACGGCCTTATCAACCAGCTGCAGTTTTATATAAAGTTCAAACTCTTTATATTTTGTTCTATAGACATCTTGCCAAATCGTATTATCCACATTCACTGTCATGGATTTGTGCAGATCTTTTGAATTCAAACCACAAACCGCTTCTACAATATCTTGCTCATCCATGCCAAGCGCAAAAGCACCCTGCATTGCGGAAACCGTAATTCTTCTGAGTGAGGTTTGTTTTATGGCATACTGAATTGTTGCAAGGGCGTAGTGTGCTTTTTTCTTTTCCATTGGGCAATATTAACCAATATGGTGAATATTGTCAACATCCATTTTTCATTAAAAGCCGGAGCATAACTCTGCAACCGAGAGGCCGCATCGGCGGACTCTATAAAAAAGGTAAGGACAAAGTCCTTCCTATGAGAGAGATTAGTTAATGAAATTAACTAATCGGTTGGGTGTTTATTAATCCCTGCTAACACACTGCTAACAGTCGCGGAACAGCGATGAATATGAGCTTTGAGGATTGCTGTATTACTGCTAACAAAAATAGATATAGTTTGGTTTTTGATGTTTTTGGCGTAAAAAAAGACGGTTCTGTGTGCCAAAACCGTGTGCCAAATCTAAGTAAAAAATTGATTTTTAAAAGGAAGAGAGAGGCAGCGGAGCCTTATTCTATCGAGGATAAAAATTTATACGACAAATCGTAATAAACCCTGACTTGCATCACAAACCCCTTTATTAAAACCGTAAGTTTACCTCATAATATCCGTCTGCATCGCTAATTTCATACAAAAACCCAAGCTCCGAGGATACCCTTTTTAGTATTCTTTCGCCAATCTTGGAGCTGAACATATATTTCTCTCCACCTTTTTGGTTTTTGATACCGAGCGTCCGTTCGCTTTGATTTAGCGTTATTTCGATTTTACTGCCCTCCTTGGCATACGTGACGGCATTTTCAAGCAATGCCGCAAAAAGCTTGCGAAACATTTTTTTCTTCGTATCCACAAACATAGTTTCGCATTTCGGCTCAATATTAATATTACGTCCGCTTGCCAGCACATCTATCCTGCCGACCGTTTCAAGAATCAGGCTACACATATTAAACTCTTCGTTATCCTCGAAGTCAGAGGTCTCAAAAAATAATACATTTTTGAGCTCAGAAGATAGACGCTCCAAATCAGATGAAAATTCGGCAACAAACTTACTTTTTTGATATGCTTCATCGCCTTCGTATACATCTAGCCTTGCACGCATAATGGCTAGGGGAGTCTTTAGCTCATGAGCAGCTTCTCTAAACAGCTCTTTTTCTTTTTTTCTATACCCCTCCAATCTTCCGACAAGTGCATTAAAGGCATTTGATACCGAATTTATCTCACTTGGATATGATTCGGTGCCACTCAAAAAAGCTCCTCCGTCTTTATAGTCTCTACATTTTGCGGCTATATCTTTTAGCGGAGCCATGAGTTTTCTCAAAACCAAAATGCTAACAATCAACATAACAACCAAAAAAACAACATATTTTAGCAATAGCTTTTCAGAGTATTTTATAAGCGAGGCATTTATTTTTGCGTCCAAGCTTACAAAATTTAGATAGTTGCCGTTGTCAAGCCTGATATACTCGGCGATTTCATTTTCAAGCGGCACATGAGGGGTTTTAGAGATTGAGATTTTGAGCGAATCAACCTCCGAATCACCGAATATAGAGATATTGTGCGGGACTTCATACAGATACGACAAATCAAGCTTATCGTCCGGATTCGACGGGAGATACTCGTCTCTGGTTTCCTCCATTGCGTGAGATAATACTTTCCTTAAATCATTTATCTTTTCGGCTCTTAGCGTATGTATGGCAATAGCTAGATTGAGGGCAAAACCGCATCCGATTATGACAAAAATCAAAATCGCTATTTTACCCCTTAGTGAGGCGACAGGATTAAATCTCAATTACGAAACCCCTTGTTTTTACCGTTTTTATAACATTTGAAGATAGTTTTTTCCTGACCCTTGCCACCAGTTCATCAATAGTGTTTTGCATCTTATCTTGAGGGTTTTCGTATATTGCATCCATAATCTCTTCTCTTGACGCTATTTGACCGTTTTTTGACAATAGATAAAATAACAAAGCATCTTCGTTTTTGCTCAGAGAGATACTTTTGCCGCCTTTTAGCACGTTTTTTGATGATATATCGATCTCTATGTCGTCTATTTTTACGCTTTTTACCGCATATCTTCTGGCTAGCGCTATGATTCTGGCTTTCAACTCTTTCGTATCAAACGGCTTTTCAAGATAGTCGTCAGCCCCAAAAAATAGTCCTTCCACTTTATCGTCTACACTACCAAGGGCGCTGAGTATCAAAACCCCGCAGTTTGGATTTTTCTTTTTTGAGTACGCCACGAGTTCCCTTGCCATATCGACGCCGTGAAATGTCCTATCAAATACGGCAACCTGATAACAAAACGCATCGAGACAGGCCTTCGCCTCATCGGCATCCGAAGCAGTATCTACTATAAAATCGTTTTTCAATGAGACCGACAACAAAAATAACAACTCTTTTTCGTCGTCCGCTATCAAAATCCTCATCTAAAAGAGCCTCTGGGCGTCATAAACGAACATCCTGACATCCTCTTTCGTAAACTTCCCTTTTATTGTCTCGAAAAAACCATCAAAAACGGCAAAATCTACAAAAATTCGAAACATCCCAAAATCAACCCTTCCGCTCACCTTCTCCTTGTCGCTTCTGAGAAGCGATGCCATAGAGTACCTCTTGCAGTCAAAATAATAAAAGTCGGAAATCTCGTTTTCAAGTAAAAAATCGACTAATAAATCTTTGATATCGGCGTTAAAATACAAATCAACGATTTTTTTATCCATTGTTTTTTACCCCTCTGTTGTAAAGCATTCTAAATGCCGGCGGTAATATCAGCAAAGTCAGGGCGGTCGATGTCACTAGTCCGCCCAAAACTACGGTCGCCAAAGGCTTTTGTATCTCGCTTCCCACGCCCGAGGCAAAAAGTAGCGGCAAGAGCCCTAGAGCCGCTATAAAAGCTGTCATCAGAACAGGTCTAAGCCTTCTTTTTGCGCCCTCTTTGACCGCATCGTCTATGGAGTAGCCCTCTGATAGTAAAGATAAAAAATAGCTCACCATAACGACACCGTTAAGCACGGCTATACCAAATAAAGCGATAAAGCCCACCGAAGCCGGTACGGAAAGATATTCTCCCGATACAAACAGCGATATGATTCCGCCCGTAACCGCAAAAGGTATGTTGAGCAAAATAAGCAAAGTTATCGGCACCGACCTAAACGTAAAGAACAAAATCATAAATATAACCGCAATACTTATCGGAATTACTGTCATTAGTTTTGCGGAGGCTCTTTGCTGATTTTCAAACTGTCCGCCGTATTCTATTTTATACCCGTGCGGAAGCTTTATTTGTGAGGCTATTTGGTGTTTCGCATCTTCGACAAACCCCACCAGATCTCTCCCTTCTACATTTGCACGTACGACACTCACCCTTTGCATATTTTCCCTGTCTATCTTGACCGGCCCCTCTACCTCCCTTATATCTGCTATGCTCGATATAGGTACCGACAATCCATCTTCAAGAGGAACCTCTAGCGCCCGAAAGAGCTGCGGATCGTTTGATATGTTTTTATCCATTCTGACGACAACCGGTATCCTAGAGTTGCCAGTGGATACATAATCCACACCGATTCCCTCTACAGATGCTTTTAAAAATTTTTGTAGCTCGGTAGTGCTAACGCCTGTTTTTGCGGATTCAATTCTATTTGGTTGCACCACCAGATAGTTAACACCCTCGTTTAGCGTGGTAAACACCTCCGAAGCACCGCTTGTTTTGCTAAGTATCTCCTCTATTTTTTGGCTGAGTTCGTTTAGCTTTTGTATATCTGTTCCGTATATTTTTACAGCCAAATCGCCGCGTGAACCGGTAAGCATTTCGGATATTCTCATCTCTATGGGCTGCGTAAAGCTAAAACTTATGCCCCCAAAACCGGAGAGCGCCTTTTTTATTTTCTCTTTTATTTCATCTTTATCGTTTGCTTCCCACTCGCTTTTCGGTTTTAGCGAAATAAACGTATCTGTCTGATTTAGACCCATCGGGTCAAGCCCAAGCTCATCCGAACCGCTGCGGGCGACTATGGTTTTGACCTCCGGCACATTCTCTTTTATTGCTTTTTGGACTGCCAGATTTAGCTCTTTCGATTTTTCAAGCGATATGGACGGGACGGTCTCAACGCTAAGTATCAAATCACCCTCGTCAAGCGTCGGCATAAAAGTCTTACCGACAAAAAAGAATAGTCCAAAGCTAAATACCAAAAATACGACAGACATAGTGAATAGTTTTTTTGTTTTATTCATCGCAAAGAAAAGCATAGGCTCGTACGCCTTGCTAAAAAACATTGAGAGTTTCGTATCTTTGTGTTCGGCAGATTTCAAAAGCACGGAACAAGCTACTGGAATAACGGTCAAAGAGAGCACTAGAGAACCAAACAAGGCAAATACTATAGTCATAGCAACCGGGGCAAAAAGCTTCCCTTCAAGCCCCTCTAGCGTCAGAAGCGGCAAGAACACTATGGCTATAATTAAAATACCGCTAAACACGGCGGAGCTAACCTCTTTTGACGCTCTATAAACAAGATGAAGTTTCGGCAATTTAGCATCTTTTGAGTCGAGCCTGGAAAAAGAGTTTTCGACCATAACCACCGCCGAGTCGACCAACATACCGACAGCTATGGCCAGACCTCCAAGGCTCATCAAGTTGGCAGTAATTCCAAAGTACTTCATCATCACAAACGCGAAAGCAAGAGATAGCGGCAAAATAATACTCACCGCTACGGCCGCTCTAATATCCCCTAGAAATAAAAGGAGTAGCACTACTACCAAAACAACGGCTTCTAAAAGTGCTTTCGAGACTGTATTCACGGCCTGTTCGGTCAGATGACTCCTATCATAAAAAGGCTCTATGTAGACGCCTTTCGGTAGCGATGATTTGAGGTTTTCTAGAATTATCTTGATTTCACCTATAGTCTCTTTTGCGTTAGCCCCTTTGAGAGTAAGCACAAGCCCCTGCGTTGCCTCACCCTCTCCGTTTTTTGTGACAAAACCCATTCTGGTTAGCGAATCGTCGGCAACTTGGCAAAAATCGCCTATACGCAAAAGTCCGTTGTGCGAATGTATCGTTATATTGGCTATCTCTGATGGACTTTTGACTCCACTCTCGACTTTTACCAAAAACCCCTCTTCATCTTTTGTCACCCTGCCGGCTCCGTCATTGGAAAGGTTTGCCTGCAAAGCTTCTTCAAGTGCGCTTACTGTAACGCCGAGCTTTCTCATAGCGGCAAAGTCCGGCTCGACGACTATCGCCCTAGCTTCTCCGCCTAGCGAATTGACATCGGCGACACCTTTTGCGCCCCTGAGGGCGGGCCTTATGACAAAATCAAGCAATTCTCTTTTTTGTTTTTGGCTTATATTGCCCTCGACGGTAAACATAAAAGCTTCGCCAAGCGGCGTAGTAATAGGGGCCATGCCACCAGTGACGCTCTTTGGCAACGAAGATAGAGCAGAGGATAGTTTTTCGGAGACTTGCGCCCTTGCTCTGTATATGTCCGTACCGTCGTTAAAATCTATGGTAATATCGGCTATCCCGTATTTGGAGGTACTTTTGAGAAGTTTTTGGTTTTCAAGCCCCAAAAGCTCAGCCTCCAAAGGCTTCACCACCCTGCTCTCGACCTCTTCGGGGGCCATGCCCGGAGCTTTTAATATGATTTTTACCTGTGTTGAGGATATGTCGGGGAAAGCGTCTATCGGTATCTTAAGAAAAGAGTAGACGCCAAAGCCAAAAAGAGCCAAGGACAGGAGTATTACGACTATTCTCTGCTTTAGCGAAAATTCAATGATTTTATTTAGCATCACTCAAAACCCATTCCGCTAAGGGCGCCTTTTAGATTTACAATGCCTCCTACCGCCACGCTCGCCCCATCCGCTATATCGTTGTTTTTGATATAAACACCGTCTTTCGTATCTTTGACCACCGAAACTCTTTTAGGCACAAAGCCGTCTTTTGTTCTAATAAAACATACGTCTGTATTTTTGTATTTTGTAACAGAAGATCTAGGGAGCATCATTAGGCTTTTCGCCTTAGGGGTTGAGATGAAAAATTCGTAAGCCGTGCCGGCTCTGAAACTTTCGTTTTTAGCCGTTATCTTGGCGACGGCTCCCGCGGAATTCGTAGTTTCATCCACCCCGCCGGAAACCGCAATCAAAACACCAATCTTATTTGAAGTCCTATCTGTTACGATAGCCCCTTTTTTGATGTTTACAAGTTGGGTCGGAGGTATCTTGATGTAGGCCGCAAGAGATGATGATTCGGATATTTTCAGATATGGGATAAACGGTTCTATTTTTTGCCCTGCTTTCTTAGGGGCCAAAGAGAGCACGCCGGAGGTTTTGGCTTTGACGGCGAACATCCCGTCACTGCTTGAGCTGACTCCCGCCACCGAAAATCTACTTTCAAGTTCTGCTACCCTGGAGGCTAGCATTGAGGCTTCGAATGCGCTCTTTTGATACTCTCTTTGCGATATGACGCCGTCTTTATATAACGCTTCATCTTTTTTTGCGTTTGCGTCTAGTATTTTTAGCCTTGACCTAGCCTCTCTTAGCTCAAATCCGTTTGCAGCAAGTTCTGCGGACGATATGATACATAGCACGTCACCTTTTTTGACGGTATCTCCGGCCATTTTCACGCTTCTTACGACGACCCCGTCAGAGGGCAATATGTAGTTCTTGCTCTTGCTGTCGTCAAAGTCAAAACTCCCGACAAAAGGACCGACGGTTTCGCTATTGACCAAAACGGCGGTTTTTAGAGCTATCCCCATCTTTTTCATCTCGGAATCGCTCATTTTTATATCCGCAAATAAACTTGCAGCCATGAAGGCAAATACGATAAATTTTTTCATTTAATCACTCCGGTAAAGACCTTTTCAAGCTTGGCTATTTCTTCGACATACTCTTTTTTGTAAGTTATTGTTTTTGCCAAAGCATCAAAATATCCGTTTTTTGCGTTTAGATATTCAAATACCGAGACAACGCCGTTTTCATAACCTTTTGCGGTCATATCAAATACGGATTTATATAGACGCTCGCTTTGCGTGGATACAGATATCTTCTTTTCAAGCTCTCGCAGTCTTTGCGTCTCCGCTTTTGCCATCATAGTTAGCGTATCTTGTATGATTTTTTGTTTTTTTGTTATAGCAAAAAGCTTGGCTCTTGCCGAAGCCTTCATATTTTCATTTTTTCCGGTTATATTGAGCGGAAATGAAGCCCTAAAATCAACACTTCTTTGAGCAGCCTCTTTTGTGTAACCGATACCGAACTCTACTTTGTCCACAAGGGCATATTTGTATGTCCCAATCTCAGCCTCTAGCTCTTGTTTTTTTGCCTCTAGCTCTTTAAGCTGCAAAGACTCTTTCGCAAAACCCCCAAGCTTCTCCTCCAGATTTTTATAAAATACAAATCCAAGGTCCGTTATCACAATCTCATCGTGCGACAATACCATATGAGACAAGGCGTGATGTAGCTCTTCTTTTTGCGCCGAGGCAGATGAGAAATCTATCTCGCTTTGAGAGAGCTCGGCATCAAATCTAGCAAGCTCCATATTTGATATACGTCCGCTTTCAAACTTCTTTTTTGCGGCCTTATATGACGCTTCGGCTATATTTTTCTTCTGAGAGTAGATATTCTCAAGTTCATCAAAAAGCAAAAGCGATATGTAGAGTCTTTTTACTTCGCTTTTTAGGATTGTTTTTTGAAGCTGCTCGGAGATAAGCAGCCCTTTTTCTTTACTGAGATAAATCTTTTTCTCGCTTGCCCTAAGCCAAGGCATTTTTGTTGAAAACCCAAGCATAGCCGAGCTTTCTTGCTCTTTTTTTGACTCATCCGTCGTTATTCTTCTGTTGCCAAACTCCAAGCTCAGCGGCTCAAAAGCCATAGCCGCTTCTTTGTCGTATTTTACGGCAAGCTTCTCACCTTCGATGTCAACGACGAACAAATCGTGTTTATAAACCTCATCACAAAAGCTCTCAAGCGTATACGCGAAAGAATTAGAGGCATACACAAGCAAAGCCGCCAAAATCAAGCTTCGCATTTTTTAGTTTGCCCTCTTTTCAAGTACTTTTGCGTTCCCAGCGTCTATATATAGTTTATAGCTTTTACCAGACTCGTCTTTTGCATATACCTCATATACAAGCTCTTGATGCAAGTCGATTAACGAAACGGCGGTTGCGGACATTTTGTCCTGAGTGATTATTTTTTTTATCTCATCTTTTGAGAGTTTTGCCAAAGAGGCGAAGTATCGCTCTCCCTCTAGTCTTATCGTAGGGTGATTTTTTTGGTTTCCAAGGGTGTATTTTTGATGTTTGCCGTACGGTATGTCAACCGAGGAATCGATATCGGCAAAAGCCGCAACACAAACAAGAACAGAAGAAAGAACAAATTTTCTCATAGAAAACTCCTCGTTTTTTTAGAGGAATTTTATGTATATGCTATGAGAAAATCTTGAGAAAACTAAGAGGTTTTTCTAGTCGAAAAGCTCACCCCAAAAAGACTCTTTTTTGTGGTATTTTGGTTTGTGGTCGTCGTACTTTCGGCCGTATAGGTCGTTTTGGTATTGCTGCTGCGGTCTTTGTTGCTGTGCGGCAGCCCCTTCGGCTCTCTCTATAATTTTGTCGAGTTCGCCTCTATCAAGCCAGACGCCTCTGCATTTTGGGCAATAATCTATCTCTATCCCGCTTCTTTCGCTAATAACAAGTCTTTCGTCTTTACAAACAGGACAATACATAAAAGGCTCCTTATTTTGAAATTAGTTTTTCTTTTTTAGTTTAGAGAATATACTTACCGCAACAAGCGCCAAAATACCGGCAGCTACACCTATCGCCGCATCCAAAAGCATCACCGCCAAAGTGCCGACAAAAGGTATCGCCTCCAAGACATGGGCAACATCGGCTACAAAAGAGAGTCCGTGTGCCAATATGCTACCGCCGACAAGAAACATAGCGGCTGTCCCTACAACGGATAAAACCTTCATTAAATAAGGGGCTCCGCTCAAAAGTGCGTTTCCTACTGCTTTTTTGATACCGCCCTCGGAATTTGTAACCAGATACAGTCCGGCATCATCCATCTTGACAATCATCGCCACTATACCGTAAACGCCGATCGTCATAATAAGAGCTATAGCGCTCACAACGGCTATTTGCGAGCTAATTGCTGCACCTTGAACGGTTCCGAGGGCTATGACTATGATTTCGGCAGAGAGTATAAAGTCGGTCTGTATGGCGCCCTTGATTTTATCTTTCTCAAACTCGACCATATCGATGCTCTCATCGCCAATAGCCTTCGCAAGCTCGGCGTGATGAGCCTCTTCATCTTTTTTGTGAAATAAAGCGTGCGCTATTTTTTCGACACCCTCAAAGCATAAATAGATACCGCCTATCATTAAAAGCGGTGTTATTAAAAAAGGGAGAAATGCGCTCAAAAGTAGAGCCGCAGGCACCAATATCAATTTATTTTTGAATGAGCCCTTAGCGACGGCCCAAACAACCGGAAGCTCCCTATCGGCTCTAACTCCGGCCACTTGTTGGGCATTTAACGCAAGATCATCGCCCAAAACGCCGCTTGTTTTTTTGGCGGCGACTTTGCTCATGGCTGCCACGTCGTCCAGAACAGCCGCTATATCATCAAAAAGTACAAAAAAGTTACCTACGGCCATACTTTATTCCAGCGTTACGAGAACTTGCCCGCTCTCTACAGTACTTCCTTGCTTAACATGTATCGCCTTGACTATCCCGTCGGCAGGAGCTTGCACCTCCATCACCATTTTCATAGCTTCAAGTATCATCAGGTCTTCACCGTCTTTGACCTCGTCACCGACTTGAACCAATACTTTGATAACTTCCGATGGAAGCGGAGCGTGTATATGGATATTGCCGTCCGCATCCACACCGCCTTCCCCGGTACCGCTATCGGCTTTTGCTTTTTTCTCTAATTTAAACTGTATTTTTTTGCCATCCCATGATTTTTCAAGCATCTCCGACATAAGGGGAGACGAAGACACTTTCAGCTCAACGTCTGCCGCGCTAACCGAATACAAATCAAATCTCTCAAGCATATCGTGACATATTTTTTCGTCTGATGTCTTAGGGCTAGACTCTGACGCATGATGGTCTACTTTTCTTACGTTGACTTTTGCTTCGCCCTTTAAAAACGCTATACCCTTATCCGCACAAGTTCCGACGATAAATAAATTCTCTTCCGTAATAGGGAGATTGTGATGCCTTAGCTGCTCCTCAAAACAAGCGAGACTTTTATTAAAATCCCTATCTGCTACATCAAGCGGATTTTCAGTTGTAGGCTCAAGATTTAGCTGCTCTTTTGCTATCGCAACAAGTTCTGCATCGGGAGCAACGGGAGTCTTACCGAAATACCCTAAAAGCATTTTGCCGTAGCCGTCGGCTATTTTTTTCCAAGGACCGAATACCACATTATTAAACGCTTGTTGGAAATAAAACTGGCTAACAGGCGTAACGGACGTACCGAAGCCGCCCCTTGCAACCACCTCACCCATCGCCTCTAGCGCGGCAGGGAGCTTGTCGAGAGTCTTTGTATCTCTCATCATTTGCGTGTTTGCCGTTAGCGCACCGCCGGGCATAGGAGAAAAAGGTATCAAAGTACAAACTTCTTTTGCCTCAGGCGGTACAAAATAGTCTTTTAGGCACTCTTTAAGAACTTTTTGAGCCTCAAGAAGTCTTTTTGCC
>ERZ650312.17-NODE-17-length-60796-cov-6.809190_pt1 | contig 60796 bp, 75 predicted proteins | sample MGYA00376248_ERZ650312 | MGnify/ENA primary metagenome ERZ650312 (study PRJEB26733, sample SAMN07839316) | wastewater metagenome | biome: urban; feature: wastewater treatment plant; material: waste water | place: USA: North Carolina | collected 2016-07-28 ... | reverse complement strand
ATGGAAAAGATAGTAAACGGGCTAAAAAACGGAGATACGATACTCTATGTAGGCATGGGGATTTACGAGGGGGCGGAGTTTTCGGACGGTTCGGCTGTCCCTTTTGATAGCGATTCGATGATACTGGCAATGAACGATGGGAGGGCGATGGCTCCCAGACTGATGTACGAATACACCAGGGCCGCTATGAGTATCGAGCAAAACAGGGGGCGAAAATTTTTGGAGCAAAAAATGTCTTTTTTGTTTGCCAAAGCGCCGCAAAAAGTAAAAGTTTTGGAGCTTGTCGAAAAGCTAAAACCAAAATATATTATCGATATGAACTACGACTTTGAGATCCCAAAAATGTACTCAAACGAGCCGCACTACGTCATAATCGGCAAGGCCAGAATCGGGGCGGAACTGGATAGATTCGAGATTATGGAGTGGGATAACGGGGCAAAAAAATACGAAAAGGTAGACAAAGAGTTTTTGAGGCTTGATATGCCGATAATCTTTAAACCGATGGGCTCCATATCCCCAAACCCTACTTTTATCATCTCCGATGCCGATTTTGTCGATTGGCTCACCGAGGCCATGGGTGGGTTCGCCGTCCCACCGTCGCTCAAAGAATATAGAGATGGGAAACAATACCTGATGTTAGGGCTTGGATTTGCAAAAGACACCGAGAGGATGGTGGCAAACGAGCTAACTCTGGGGTTGTCGGGTGGATATTTCGTATACGCCAAAGAGCCGACAAAAAACTGTCTAAAATTTCTAAAGTCGCACAATATGGAGCTAATAGCTGAAAATCCAAACGACTTTGCGGCGAAGCTACTTGAAGTAGTTTAAAATCCGGTTATCAAAAAATCTATTGCGGCTATTATTTCCGCTCTTTTGTCTTTAAGCGAAGTCACCTTGTCGCCAAGTATGGACAATGGGGCACCCACAAGTTGCGATGTAGACATTGCAACTTTTTTATTTTTTACCTCAAACACAGGGTTGAGATGTTTTGCCGTTTTGGACTGTATGACCAGCGGCACAATAACTCTTGTTTCAAGTGAGGATAAAATATCCGCCTGAACATCTAGCAGATACGGCACTTCTTTGTTTGTGTTCGGATTTGGATTGGCGTAAACATCAAACTGCGCCATTAAAAACTCCTAAAAGAATCACCAAAAGCGCCGTTTTTACGGATACGCTCGTTGTACTCCTCGATGGCTGCTTTGTTCTCTTTTTCCCACTTTGCCGCCTCTTTTTGCCTTAGCATCTCGGCGACTTTTTCTTCCAAAGCTTTTGAAAGATTGATTTTATACTCTTTTGCCAGAGCCAAAATTTCACTATTTATGCTGACATTTGCCGCTTTTTTTGGAGCAGACGGATTATAAAAACTTGTACTCACTGCATACTCCTAATGCGCATTTAATATGCGCATATGATACATCACTTCTTCCCAAAAAACCTGTCAAAAAACCCAGCAATGTTCTTTTGCGGTGTGCGGGAGAGTGCCAGAGAGCCGCTCTCTACGTTTTTGGTTACCGTAGTGCCTGCCGCTATCATGGTGTTGTCCTCTAGTGTGACGGGGGCGACTAACTGGGTGTCGGAGCCTATAAATACGTTTTTGCCGATGACGGTCTCGTATTTTTTTACCCCGTCGTAGTTGCAGGTGATTGTCCCTGCTCCGACATTTGTCCCCTCGTCTGCCGTGCAATCCCCCAGATAGCTGAGGTGTCCCGCTTTTACGCCGTTTAGTCTGGCGTTTTTACACTCTACGAAGTTGCCGATATGTGTCCCTGTGATGTTCGTTTTCGGTCTCAGCCTCGCCATCGGCCCACAGTCGGAGTCTATCATTACGGCATCCTCTACGACGCTTCCGGCTTTGATGATGCTTCTCTCGATCCGGCTAGCTCCTTTTATGACACAGTGGCTCTCTACCTCACACTCTCCGACAAACTCTACGGAGTCGTCTATATAGATAGTTTGCGGGAGTCTCATGGTTACCCCCTCTCTCATCCATTTTAGTCTTATTTTGTCTAGCATCAGCTCTTCGGCATGCGCCAGATCTGCTTTTGAGTTTACCCCCTTGAACTCCTCTTCACCGACCTCTACCCATTTGACGCTTTTGCCGCTTTTGACCCCATACCCTATCGTATCGGTCAGGTAGTACTCTTTTTGGGCGTTGTTTGAGTCTATTTTGCCTAGCGCTTCAGCCAAAAAACTCCCTTTAAATGCATATACTCCGGCATTTACCAGCCCTATTTTTTTCTCTATCGCCGTAGCGTCTTTCTCTTCGACTATCCTTACCACCTCGTCGCCGTCGGTCACTACTCTGCCGTAGCCGCTAGGGTTTTTGAGGCTTATGGCGCACATCACGGCATCGGCATCATAGTCTAGTAGCGGCATTATCGCTTCTGCCGTTACGAGCGGCATATCGCCGTTTAGGACTATCACTTTGTCGTATTTCGGGAGTGCGGCCATCACGGCTCCGGCTGTCCCCGGATAGTTTAGGTGGTCTTGGAGGAAAAAGCCGACATCGGGAAACTCTGCTTCAATCTTTTTTTGTATCATCTCTGCTTGATGAAATAAAACGACCTGTACGTCGGAGCTTATCTTTTTTGCCTCTCTGACGGCGTAGTAGAGCATCTCTTTGCCGCATATCTTGTGGAGGACTTTCGGGAGGCTTGATTTCATTCTGGTGCCTTGTCCGGCGGCCATAATCACAACGGAAACAGACATTTTAAAAAACCTTTTTGAATATATTGAAGCATCGGGTTGATTCTCAAATTTTGAGCAAAGCCAAAAATTAGGTCTTCAAAGCGAGCGCTCTCACAACTAGTTGTTATGTGTTATTTATGGTAAATTTTAGACAAATTTGATTTAAAGGCGGTGGCTTTAACCGTCTGTTGGTTAAAATCTTTGTTATGAAAAGATTTTTAGCGCTCTTTATTTTTATCGGCTTTTTTGCTATTGATATCCTATCGGCGGCACCACTGACACCACAAATCCCTATCGTGGATTTGTCGGTAAACGCACCGGAGAAGCCGGCGCAACTCGTAAAGAGCCTAAATATTCTCCTGATTCTCACCCTTCTTGTCCTTGCTCCGTCTTTGGTGATGGTGATGACGAGCTTTACGAGGCTCATCATCGTATTCTCATTTCTTAGAACCGCAATCGGAACACAGCAGATGCCGCCTACTCAGGTGCTTGTCTCTTTGGCTATGGTGCTCACGTTTTTTATCATGGAGCCTGTCGGCAAAAAGTCGTACGACGAGGGGATAAAGCCGTATATGGAGGAGCGGATAGGGTATGACGAGGCGTTTACCAGATCTGTTACCCCATTTAAAAACTTTATGATCAAAAACACGAGAGAAAAAGATCTGGCGCTGTTTTTGAGGATAAAACACCTCCCGAATCCTAAAACCGTAGAGGATATCCCGCTTACGGTGATTATCCCCGCTTTTATGATTAGCGAGATGAAGACCGCTTTTGAGATTGGATTTTTGTTGTTCTTACCGTTTTTGGTCGTCGATATGGTCGTCTCCTCGGTACTGATGAGTATGGGTATGATGATGCTCCCTCCTGCCATGGTGAGCTTGCCTCTAAAAATCCTACTGTTTGTTATGGTGGACGGATGGACGCTACTGATCGAAAATCTCGTGGCGAGTTTTAAATAAAATATGCTTTGTCCCCATTTTGGCGTATGTAACGCCTGTATAAATTATGAAGGCGGCTACGAGGCGCAGCTAGATAGAAAGCTTCAAACGTTAAAAGCCGAGTTTGGATACATATGGGACGGCGAGATAGATGTATTCAAAAGTCCTGAAGCAAACTTTCGGGATCGTGTGGAGTTTCGGGTTTACAAAGAGGGGGATGAGAGGCTTTTTTTTGCCCTTACAAACCGTGAAAAGAAGTTTTTTGAGGTGCGTGAGTGTGAAATCCTCTCAAGGCCGCTAAATACCCTCGTAAAAACACTCCCGAAAGCACTCAACGATGCGAAGCGGCTTAGAGAGAAGCTATTTTCGGCTGAGCTTTTGGGTAACGGCGGTAGCGATGCTGTCCTCAACCTTGTTTATCATAAAAAGCTGGATACGGCGTGGGAGACAGAGGCGGAGGCTCTATCAAAAGAGTTTTCTATTTCGGTCACCGGACGCTCAAAGGGGGAGCTAAAAGTAATCGGTAGAGATTATGTCACAAGAACCTTTGAGGTCGGAGGCGAGAAGCTACGCTATATAATCAAACAAAACTGCTTTAGCCAGCCAAACGGTAGCGTCAACGAAAAAATGCTCGGTTGGGCGCAAAACGCCGCCAGTGGGACGGGGGATCTCATTGAACTTTATTGCGGAAGCGGGAACTTTACGGTAGCGTTTGCAAAAAAATATAGACGGGTGTTTGCTACGGAGGTCGTCAAAGAGGCTATAGATGCGGCAAAAACAAATAAAGAGCTAAACGGACTTGAAAACCTCTATCTCGGGCGGATCTCGGCGGAGGAGGCTACGCAGGCTCTGGGTGGAGAACGGGAGTTTAACAGGTTGTCGGGAATCAATCTGCAAGATTTTGATTTTCACACTATTTTTGTCGACCCTCCAAGAAGCGGACTAGGCCAAAAAGGGAGAGAGTTTGCGGCGGGATATGATGAGATTATCTACATATCGTGCAATCCGGTAACCCTAAAAGAGGATCTGGAGTCTCTGACAAAAACCCACAAAATAGAAAAATTTGCCGTATTTGACCAATTTGGGTATACAAACCATCTCGAATGCGGTGTAAAATTAAATCGTTTATAAAAAAAATACGCTAAAACGGGCAAAGCCCGTTTTGCTACGCTAGGCGCTATGCCGCTAAGAGCCGCTAGCGGCGAGGGCAGTCTGCCGAAGACCTAATTTACGGCTCTGCCGGAAATTTGAGCATAAATAAAAACATAAGGCGGCGAGGGCAGTCTGCCTAGACCAAAATTTACGGCTCCGCCGGAAATTTGAGTATAAATAAAAATGGAGCAAAATATGGAATGTACAATACCTGTACCGTTTGGAGCAAATGAGTCAGAGATGATAAAAGAGATTTTGGCCTCCTCAAAAAAAATAGCGATTGTCGGTTTGTCGCCGGATGAGACAAAAGATAGCCACAGGGTTGCAAAATACCTCCAAAGCGTCGGATACGAGGTGATTCCGGTCTATCCGAAAGAGGATTTCATACTTGGGCAAAAAGTTTATAGATCTTTGGTGGATATAACCGGAGGGGTCGATATCGTAAATGTCTTTAGAAAAGGGGATGCCCTCTCCGGTATTATAGAGGAGTCGGCAGGGATAGGAGCCAGACTCGTGTGGGGGCAGATAGGGTGTCATAGCGAAGAGGCTGAGGGCGTCGCAAAAGAGTTGTGCGTAAAGCTCGTAGAAAACAAATGCCTAATGGTAGAGCATAAAAAATTTTTTGGAAATTAGAAAATATGGTAAGTTTGCAAGATGTACAAAAAGCGGCCGAGAATATAAAAGAGGTCGTAGCCAAAGTCCCGTTTGTAAAATCGGATTACCTCTCCGCCTCAAAAGAGTATGAGGTTTGGCTAAAAAAATGTTGCCTCCAAAATACGGGAGCTTTTAAGATTAGGGGGGCATATAACAGAATATGCTCTCTCTCAAATGAAGAAAAAAGTGCCGGAGTGATTGCAGCCTCAGCCGGAAATCATGCACAAGGGGTGGCCTTTAGCGCAAAGCAATTCGGGATAAAGGCTGTTATCGTAATGCCTGAATCAACGCCGCTACTCAAAGTAAACGGGGTAAAAAGTCACGGTGCGGAGGTTGTCTTAAAGGGGAATAATTATGATGAGGCGTATGCGCATGCCAAAGAGATAGCCTCTAAAAACGGTATGACGTTTGTCCACCCGTTTGAAGATGACGAGGTGATAGCGGGGCAGGGGACGATAGCACTTGAGATACTTTCCAAAAAACCGGACATTGATACGATAGTTGTTCCGGTAGGGGGCGGCGGTCTAATCAGCGGGATAGCGATAGCGGCAAAAGCTCTTAAGCCGTCAATCAGAATAGTCGGCGTTACGGCAAAAGGGGCTCCGGCAATGCACGATTCATTTTTTGCCAAAACCCCTATAGACTCCACATCGGTTAGGACTATAGCCGACGGGATAGCAGTTCGGGATACCTCGGCAAAGATGCTCTCTTTCGTCTCCGAGTTTGTAGATGAGATGATACAGGTGGATGACGAAGAGTGTGCGAGTGCGATATTGCTGTTGATGGAAAAACACAAAATTGTAGTCGAGGGGGCCGGAGCCGTCGGCGTTGCCGCTTTGATGCACGATAAAATAGCAACATCAAAAGATGAAAAGGTTGCAGTGATATTAAGCGGCGGAAACATCGACGTAAATACCCTCTCTCTAATCATAGAAAAGGGTCTTGCAAAATCAAACCGAAAAATAAAGCTTGTAATCACACTGATAGACAAGCCGGGGAGTCTGATGGAGCTTACCGGAATATTCAAAGATACGGCGGCAAATATCGTCTCCATAGACTACGATAGGACAGCCTCAAATCTGGCTTACGGAGATGCAAACATCATCATAACCCTTGAGTCAAAAGGAAAAGAGCATCAAGAGACAATAAAAGATGCTTTGAGAGAGAAAAAATTTAAATTTTCCGTAGTGGAGTAACATATGAAGCTAGAGGGATTATATGCTATTACCGACTCCGTACTGACTCCGTACGGCGATATAGAGAGGTATGTATCGGAGGCTATCAGGGGCGGGGCAAAAATATTACAGTTAAGAGATAAAGAGCTAAAAGACGAAGAGCTATATCCGGTAGCCATGAGGCTGAAGCGGCTTTGCGATGAAAACGGTGTCTGTTTTATAATAGACGACCGTGTAGTTCTGGCAAAGGCCGTCAATGCCGACGGGATACACATCGGGCTGGAAGATATCGACCCTTTGGATGCGAGAGAGATAATCGGCAGCGGCAAAATCATCGGGGTATCTTGTTATGGAGATTTGGAGAGGGCAAAAGGGGCAATAAAAAAAGGGGCAGACTATGTGGCTTTCGGCTCTTTTTTCCCATCCCCAACAAAGCCTCATGCAAAAGTAGTCGATAAATCAGTTTTGAGTGAGGCAAAATCACTCGGTGTTCCGGTTTGTGCGATAGGGGGAATCGGCATAAATAACGGGGGTGAACTGGTGACGGCCGGAGCCGATATGTTGTCGGTGATTAGCGCTCTGTGGGTCGGCGATATTTATCAAAATGCCTCCTGTTTCTCCTCTTTTTACAAAAATTTATCCTAATTTTACGCCGAGCCGCTATAATTACCTGTTATAAGAGTAATAAAATACGGGTTTGATTATGAAAAAAGCGGCTCTGATTATAAGTTTTTTAAATGTATTTTTATTTGCGTTCAAAGAGATTTCATCTGATGAAGTAGCGATGTTTGCAGGTTCCGGAGATGTGGTTTTGGTAGATGTCAGAACTGCTCCGGAGTGGGTTGAGAGCGGGGTCATCGAGAGATCGCATCTAATCACTTATTTTGACAAAGATTTTAGGCCTCTAAAAGATGAATTTATGCAAAAATTCTCAAAAGTCTCCGGTGGAGACAAAAATAAACCGATCGTCGTGATATGCAGAACAGGGCAGAGAAGCAAACTTGTAGCCGGTATATTGGATAGAGAAGGGTACAAAAATGTCTACAACTATAAAGAGGGAATAATCGGATGGCTAACAGAGAAAAAACCAGTCGTAAGAATCAGATAAGTTTATAAAAGGTCGTCAGGTGACGACCCGTTTTTTAGTTTCCTAGAGCCTCTCTTTTGAAATACTCTTTGCCTACTTTGCATAGTGGGCATGCACCCGGTGCTTTTTTCCCTCTGTGTACGTGTCCGCACACCTCACAAACCCAGATCTCTTCGTTTTCATCACAGAAGAAGCCGTCTTCTTTCATTGCGTCCTGAAGCGCTTTATACTCTCTCTCGTGCTCAACTTCTACTTTTGCGATTGCATTAAACAGGCGTGCCAGCTCTTTGTGTCCCTCGGCCTCGGCAATTGTAGCAAACTCCGGATACATCGTGGTGTGTTCGTAGTTTTCTCCGGCCATTGCACTATCAAGGTTTTTGAGGGTTATCTCGGTCTCTGCGCCGTCGATTAGCTTGTGATAAGCTTTAAACTCAGCCCTTGCATGCCATTTTTCGTTTTCGGCCGCCTCTCTAAAGTGTCTGGCTACCGCATGCCAACCCTCTTCTTCGGCTATGTCGGCAAACAAATCATATTTGTTTCTAGCTTGCGACTCTCCGGCAAAAGCTTTCATCAGGTTTACTGCCGTTAAGTTTGTCGTGACGCACTCCATAGCCTCGCCACAGCATACCAACTTGCCGCCTCCCACATTTTGAACCTCTACTTCGTTACCGCATTTATTGCATTTGTACGATTCGTATTTTCTCATTTTCTCCCCTTTTTAAATTTAAAGTATTAAGATTTGCGGCATTTTTTGCAAACACCGTATATATTTACCGCTACAAATGACGGTAAAAGACCGTTTTTTTCAGCTCCCGCTTTTATATTCTCAAGATACCCGCCGTCCATATCGGTATCAATTATATCCCCGCATTCCGTACAAACCAAATGTGCATGTTGGTGTTTTACCGTTTCGTAGACGTTTTTTTGGCTGTTTAGAGCCACCTTGCTAATTAGCCCCTCTTTTGCCAGTTGCTCCAGATTTAGATATATAGTGTTAAGCGATATGGACGGAACCAACTCTGCCATTTTTTGGTATAACCCGTCGATATCTATATGTCCTGCCTCTTCTATCGATTTTAGGAGCATTACCCTTTGGGCGGTTGATTTAAGCCCTTTTTGTTTTAGTGTCTGTTTAATCGTTTCCATAGCGGTATTATAGCTAAAAAGATTATTAGTTAGTAAAAATTCCTAAAATTATCCTCCAATATACACTAAAAACCCTCTTTCTTACAAATCCAGAATAGATTTTTTACTGTTTAGTTTTATGATTTCTGGTTTAATTTAAAAATATTTTCGGAGAGATTTGGATGCTTTTTGCAAACAGGTTTGCCCTGACGGCTTTGGCGTTTGCCGTTTTTGGCGGCTTATGTTTCGGGGCTGACGACGAGTACTTAGATAAATCTGAGACAAAAAAATCAACTTTTGAAAAAAGGCTTTACTACGGGCTTGAAAAAACAGACGGGATTACCCAGATACAAAAAGAGAAAATTCTAACCGCTTTAAAAGATTTTCAGGCAAAAAAAGAGAAGATAAACGCTAAGAACACAAAGCGGTTCCAATCGGACGATATAGACGGTGCAACCCTTAGACAACTAGCAGACGGGAACTGCGAAAGTACGGTCGGAGCAAGGGCGGCGCTACTGGGTACAATACATGGCGTAATGAATCCAAAACAGCGAGAGCAATTTATAAAAAGATTCCAGGGGAGTATGGAATGACAAAAATACTATTGATTGAAGATGACAAAGAGATAGGTGAGCTACTAAGCGAGCACCTAAACGGCTACAGTATGGAGGTAGTGTGCGCAGATAAGCCGTCAGAAGCGTTTGAGGCACTAAAAAAAGAGAAGTTTGATCTGGTGGTACTAGATTTGATGTTGCCGGAAATGAACGGTTTTGAGGTTTGTAAAAAGATAAAAAGCGAGTACGACCTCCCGATTATTATCTCTTCGGCAAGGGGCAATACGAGTGACAAGGTTTTAGGGCTTGATCTCGGTGCCGATGACTATCTGACAAAAGGATATGAGCCGATAGAGCTTGTAAAGAGGATAGAGGCGGTACTAAGACGCTACAAAAAAGAGCTAAAAGAGTCTCAGGCGGAGTTTTCCGTAGATGAGAGGGCTATGACTATAAGATTTAGGGGGGAGCCGTTATCGCTCACAAACTCTGAATACGAACTTATGAAGCTCTTTTTGAATTCCAAAGGGAAAGCCTTAAACAGAGACGATATAGCAAATGCTATAGAGTTTTTAAACTGGGATTCGACTAGTAGAAACGTGGACGTTTTGGTCAGCAAGCTAAGAAGCAAACTCGACGATGATCCGAAAAATCCGAAATATATCAAGTCGGTATGGGGAATCGGCTATAAATTTATAGGCCAATGACCCAAAACTCTCTTTTCGTCAAAGTAACTCTGCTATTTTTGACCGCAATTTTTTTCCTCTCCTTCATAGCCTACGACGTTATAAAACAAAACGCCGTCAGGCTAGAGACCCTAACAGTTAAACGTTATATCCAGATAGCCTCATCCGTCAAAAAAAATATCCTTGAAGAGGATTTTGAGGAGCTAGAAAAAGAGCTAAACGCAAGTTCTTTGGAGCTGATATGTGTCGGAAAAGAGTGTGAGATAGACCCCGCAAGGCTAAAGCTAATTGGAGCGGTAACAAAAAATTTCGACACGATAGAGATATACAAAGAGGACGATGGGCACACGTTTATCAGGCTTGATCTTCTGGGTAGGCAGGTAGTAATAAAAGACAACATCTCAAGACAGGGCTTTTTTGAGAGACACGGGGTGCTTTTGCTTTTTTCCGGTGCCATCGTATCTATAGTCCTTTTGTATCTTGTTGTTATGAACCTCTTTTCTCCGATTAGGAGATTAAAGCAGAGGATGGAGGATTTTGCCGGAGGGGATTTGACCGCCAGAGCCGGATTGTCGTGTGAGGGGGAGATAGGGGAGCTGGCGTGCGAATTTAATACCGTAGCCGATAAAATGGAAAAACTCCTCCAAGAAAAAGAGGAGTTGCTAAACGACAAAGAGGAGCTGTTGGCAAATATCAGCCATGAGCTCCGTACCCCTATTATGAAAATCCGTTTAGCTCTCGGCTTTATCGACGGCTCTAAATACAAAGAGAGTATCCAAAAGGCCGTAGAGTCGATGGATAGCCTCACTACGATGCTTCTGCAAAATGAGGAGATGTCGTTTGCAGCGCTCAAAAAAGAGCGGATCAAAATGTCGGAACTCTACAAAAAAACCCTCTCTCTTATGCCTGATAACTCCGATACCATAGAGGTGATAAAGGATGATTTTGAGATTGAGATAGATGTCAGATATTTTACGATGGTGTTAAAAAATCTTCTGGAAAATGCGATTAAATACTCAAACGACAAAAAAGCGGTCTTTGAGGCGGCAAACTCCAAAATGTCGGTTATTAGCATGGGCGATCCTCTCGAAAAAGAGCTGTCGTACTACGTCGGGGCGTTTACAAAAGGGGACAAGGCAAGGCTATCAGGCGGATACGGCCTTGGGCTCTCTATCGTGGCAAAAATACTACACAAGCATGATTTGGAGTTATCTTATTTACATGAAAACGGCAAAAATAGATTTTTTGTAGATTTTGCAAAAGAGACGGCGGTTTTATAATGAACGGTTTTTTGGATAACCTCTCGGCGGAGCTTGGCGGACTTGTTTTTATCGGGGTTTTTTTGTATCTAATTGTTAGAATTTCGGGCTATATTCGGAAAAAAAGAGGTGACTTGTGAGCGCAAAAATAGTGCTAGCTACTTCCAACAAAGGCAAAGTCGTTGAGATCAAAAATATGATGTCCGGTTATGAGGTTGTGAATTATACGGACATTATACCCCCTTTTCATATCGAAGAGGATGGAGATACGTTCAAAGACAATGCAATCATAAAAGCAAAAGCGGTATTTGATGCACTAGGGGACGATGATACGATAGTCCTCTCCGACGACAGCGGAATATGCGTAGATGTTTTGGGCGGTGAGCCTGGGATATATAGCGCTAGATACGCCGGAGCCGGAGCAAACGACAAAGAAAACCTGCAAAAACTGGTCGATTCCATCAAGGCCGTAGGATGTGCAAACTCTCCTGCGCACTACACTGCCGCAATAGCGATAGCGACAAAAGAGGGGATATATACCGTTCACGGACATATGTACGGAATAGCAATTACGTCACCTAGGGGCGACAAAGGTTTTGGATACGACCCGATGTTTATCCCTGAGGGTTTCGAGAACACGCTGGGTGAACTAGACGATGAGGTAAAAAACAAGATTTCACACAGAGGCAGAGCGCTAGAGCTTGCAAAGATGATCATCGGGGTTATCGGTAGATGAAAATCCTACTCCTCTCCTGTGGCGGGACGATAAATAAGTTTTATGACGAGACAACAGGGGATTTGCCTGTTGACGGCTCTGATTTTGTAGCACAAAAGCTGACATGGTCCGCAAAGGCGAATATTGATTTCGAAATACGAATAGTCGGAGCCAAAGACTCTTTGGAGATGGATGATGGCGATAGAAAAAAACTAGCCGATGAGGTAGCCTCATCCGGATGCAAAAAAATAATCATCCTGCACGGTACCGATACGATGGACAAAACAGCGGCTTATCTTGCAAAAAAAATCAAAGACAAAAAAGTTATTCTGGTAGGCTCGATGTCACCATATAGATTTGCTCCGGAGGAGGCGGTTTTTAATTTTGCATGCGCCGTCGGGTTTTTGCGGGCAAAACCGAAAGATGGGGTCTACATCTCTATGCACTCGCTCGTATCAGAGCATGATGCAATCTATAAAGACAGAGTTGCCGGAGCTTTTAAATCTCTTAAATAATTCTTAAATTAATTTCTAATTAAGTTTTAATCGGCTACAATCCCGCTTCAACTTTGAAAAAGGACACTATTTATGAAAACCACAGTGATGGTAAAACCTAGCGAGGTTAAAAGAGAGTGGGTACTTATAGACGCATCTAAAAAGCCTTTCGGTAGAATAATCACCGAAATCGCTACAATCCTTAGAGGCAAAAATAAGCCGTCTTTCACCCCACACGTAGATTGCGGTGACTATGTAATCGTTATCAACGCAAAAGATGCGGTATTTACCGGCGCTAAAAAACTAGAAGACAAAATGTACCACAGACATACCGGATATTTCGGCGGTGTTAAAAGCGAAAAACTGGGTGAACTAATCGAAAAAAACCCTGAAAAACTTTTCAAGCTTGCCACCAGAGGTATGCTACCAAAAACTACGCTTGGAAGAGCGATGCTAAAAAAACTAAAAGTGTACGCTGGGGCTGAACATCCTCATACTGCGCAAATAAAGGCTAACTAATGGCGAAAAAAATAGTTTACGCTACAGGCAAAAGAAAAACGGCGATTGCCAAAGTATGGCTTACTCCTGGAACCGGAAAAATGGAAATCAACGGTAAAGATCTTGACGGATGGCTAGGCGGCCTTGAGGCTCTAAAGATGAAAGTCGCACAACCTCTAAACGCTACAAAACAAATTTCAAGTGTTGATATCAAAGCTTCTACTCTGGGCGGCGGCGTAGCTGGTCAAGCGGAAGCACTAAGACACGGTATATCAAAAGCTCTTTGCATATTCGAACCTAGCTTTAGAGAGATCATCAAACCTCTAGGTCTTCTAACCAGAGACTCAAGAGTTGTTGAGAGAAAAAAATACGGAAAAAGAAAAGCGAGAAGAAGTCCACAGTTCTCAAAAAGATAATCCGTTATCTGCTCTCCATCTTCTCCTATCGGGGCTTTTGCCCCGTTTTTTATCCCTTTTTATCTACAATCAAAACAAAAATTTTGGTTTATCTCTTATGAAAAAATACATTTTTACAGCATTGTTGTTAGCCGATGCGGTTTTTGCCTCTACCCTTAGACTCTCATATTCTGCCAATGTCGGAAGATTAAACCCTGTTCTTGCTACGGATTCGGCATCTTCGGAGATTAGCGACTGGCTGTTTGATTCACTCCTAAAATACGACAAAAACGGGCAAATATCGCCGCAAATGGCGAAGAGCTACCGTTTTACAGATGATAAAACACTTGTTATAGAACTAAAAGAGGGGCTAAAATGGTGGGACGGGAAGCCTGTAACTGCAAAAGATGCGGTATTTACCTATGAGTTTACGAAAAATCCGAAAGTTTTTACACCGTACGCAGAAAACTACCGAAAGGTGGAGTCCGTAACGGCAAAAGACGAAAAGACAATTGTCGTAAAGTACAAAGAGCCGTATTTTAAGGCCTTAGAGGTTTGGCTTGGAGCGATTTTGCCGTCCCATATTCTCTCAAACGAGAAAGAGCCGATGACCTCAAAATTTAATTTTAATCCGGTCGGCAACGGCACATATAGGCTAACAAAGCTTGAGCAGGGAAAAGAGATTGAGCTAACTGCCAACCCGTCGTATTTTGAGGGGGAGGCAAAGATTAAGAGGGTTCTATATCAGTTTTTGCCGGATTCATCTACCCAGTTTTTGATGCTAAAAACCGGAAAATTGGATATCGGGAGCTTGACACCGATGCAGTTAGCCAAACAGATAGATAGCAGTTTTAGACAAAAATATCAAATTATTCAAAACCAAGGCTCCAACTACACATATCTGGGATTTAACCTCAAAAATCCGAAATTTCAAAATAAAAAACTTAGAGAGGCACTCTCGCTTGCTATCGACAGACAGGAGATTATAGATCTGCTGTTTTTCGGTAAAGCCAAAGTCTCTACGGGGCCATTTTTGCCGGGTTCGTACGGATATGACGGAGATGTCAAAAAACCGTCAAGGGATATCAAAGAGGCAAAAAGACTCTTAAGGGAGCTAGGATACGACGAGAAAAACCCTTTTAGGTTTGAGATTTCGACAAACTCAAACAATCCATTGCGGATGTTGTCGGCCGAAATAATCCAGCAGCAGCTAAAAGATGTTGGCGTGGATGCAAGGATAAGGGCAATGGAGTGGCAGGCGTTTCTTAATACCGTAGTAGATCCGAGAAGGTTTGAGGCTGTTTTGATGGGGTGGTCGATGCCGCTCTCGCCCGATGCATATTCGATATGGCATAGCTCGCAGATAGAAAAAAAGGCGGGGTTTAATTTTTTGGCATATAAAAACGATAGGGTTGATGCTCTGATAGAAAAAGGGGAGAAAACCATCGATAGAAAAGCTCTTGAGGGTATTTATAAAGAGATTTTTAGGGTTATAGCCGACGACAAGCCGTGTCTGTTTTTGTATGCTCCGGATTCGATAGTTGCAGTGAGTAAAAAGATAAAAAATATAGAGCCGTCCATCATCGGGATTATGCACAACAGGACAAAATGGGAGTTTGAGGAGTAGAGGGAGAGAGGTGCAAAACTGCACCGGTCTCGTTGAAATTATTTTGCTACTTGAGTCTCTTTGTCTACAACAGCCATAATTCTTCTATTTTCGGCTCTGCCTTTTTTGGTTTTATTTGAAGCTATAGGTTTTGTTTCGCCGTATCCGACCGCTTTTAGTCTTTTTGAGTCAACTTTGTACTCTTTTATTAGGATATCCATAACGGCATTAGCTCTTTTTTCGGATAGTTTTTGGTTGTGTGCATCGCTGGCTGTACTGTCGGTATGTCCTTCAATAACTACGTTTACCGGTTCACTTTCATTTAGGAATTTGGCAAATGTTTCTAGTTTTGGCATATACTCTTTTTTCACAACCGCTTTATCGGTATCAAAATTAATCATCAGGTTTGCAGAGTGGAAGCACCCTTTGTCGTCAACTTTTAGACCTTTTAGGGTATTTGGGCACATATCTTTAGAGTCTTTTACGCCATCGCCGTCTTCATCGCCGTCAACCACCGGAGCAGGCTTAGGAGCCTCTACTACTTTTACAGGCTCTGCTTTTGGGGCTTCAACCACGGGAGCCGGAGCTACTACCGGTTTTTTGGCGCCGATTACATATGCAAGACCTACAATGGCTTTAACATCATTTTTTCTGGCAGGGATGTAGTTGTCGCTGATTTCCGCTTTAAGATTCCATGCTTCAGCCAGTTTGTATTTTAGACCTACAAGGGCGTTTGGTCCGATTGCACCGTTGTCACCGAAGTTTCCGGCGACACCTAGACCTGCATAGGGAACCCATTTGCCCATATCGTAGTTTTTGATAAGGTTTAGGCCGTATGTACCGAGATTTTGGTCGTTATCATTTGATTCTTTATCTGTTTTTACATACCCCAAAGAACCGAGAACGGCTATTCCGCTGTTTGTTAAGGCTTTTTCAAGGCTTAAACCTATTTCGCCGGTATTTTTAAGGTCTCTGTTTTTGTTAAAAAAATGTCCGCCAACATACGGAGCTACCTCGATATCACCTGCAAATATAGAGCTTGCAGCAACCGCACAAGCGACCAAAGAAAGTGCAACTTTTTTCATACTTCTCTCCCCTTTTAAATCTTAAGTTATCTTTTGATTATACCTTTAAGACGATTAAATGGCTCTATTTGTTATAAATTTACAAAATTTTTTTTGTTTGGAAAATTTATGAAAGCTACTGTTTTATTTGATTTGGACGGAACTCTGATAGACTCTACGGAGGCTATTGTGGAGTCTTTTTGTTATGCATTCGATACATTCGGAGAAAACCCTCCAAAGAGGGGAGCTATTTGCGAGAGGATAGGGTATACGCTGGAGGATACTTTTTATTACCTGGGTGTAGACAGAGAGCATGTGGACGAGTATGTAAAAACATACAAGGAGAACTACAGGAAAATCTCCAGAGAGAAAACATTTTTGCTAGATGGGGCAGCTGAGGCTATAGAGTATGCCTCGTCGTTTGCCAGACTTGGGATAGTAACAACAAAGACGGCCAGATATTCAAAAGAGCTATTGGAGCACATGAATGTAATGCGTTATTTTGAGACCCTTGTGGGCAGAGAAGATGTTGTAAACGTAAAACCGCATGAGGAACCGATACTTAAGGCTCTGTCAAATTTAGGGTGTGATTTAGTACAAAAAAGTGACGTTTGGATGATAGGTGATACTTTTTTGGATGTCGATGCCGCAAAAAATGCAGGGATAAAGCATGTAGCCCTTATGACCGGTTACGGGGACAAAGAGCACCTAAAAAACATCTCCGACATACTGGTGGATAATGTATTAGAGGCTGTTTGTGTTATAGAAAAAAATTATCGCTAATACAAAATAAGACGATAAAAATCAAAAAAGTCAAACATTTTTTTAGCAATAAATTTAAGCGATTTTGAAATAGAATTGACTACATTTCAATCGAAAGGGAAAATATGCTTCAGATTAGATGGCATTCAAGAGCCGGACAAGGCGCCGTAACGGGAGCTAAGGCTCTAGCTGAAGTGCTCGCTGCGGAAGGTAAGTTTGTTCAGGCGTTTTCCGTGTACGGAGCCGAAAAAAGAGGCGCGCCTATGAATGCTTTTAACAGGGTCTCGGATGAAGAGATCATAGACCACTCAAAAGAGATGTTTCCGGATTATGTTTTGGTTATCGACCCGTCTCTTGTGTTTTCAGGCAATATCACTAGAAATACTAAAGATACTACTAAATACATTATTACAACAGACCTCTCAAAAGAAGAGCTGTTAAAACAGGCTCCATTTTTGGAAGGGAAAGAGTTTTACGTCCTTGACTGTATCAAAATCAGTATGGAGACGATAGGTAAGCCGATTCCGAATACTCCGATGCTAGGCGCATTGATGAAAGTATCAGGTATTTTTAGTTTGGAAGCTTTTTTGGAAGGTATGAAAAAAATACTAAAAAAATTCCCGCAAAAAGTAATAGACGGCAATAATCAGGCGATAGCCAGAGCCTACAACGAAGTTAATTAAGGAGAATTTAGATGGCTACTCCGGATCATCTATTAAAAGACTGGGACGGCTTTGTCCCTGGGGCGGTACTAACATCGTTCTCAAAACCGCAAGAATGGGTATATAGCGACAACAATTCACATACGTACAGCGTTGCAGATTGGAGAGTCGAGAAGCCTATTTTTAACGAAGAGCACTGTATCCATTGCCAATTTTGTTGGGTTTATTGCCCGGATACCTCTATTATCTCAAAAGATAAAAAGTTTTCGCATGTAGACTATGTACACTGTAAAGGGTGCGGTATATGTGCCGAGGTATGTCCTACAAATCCGAAATCTCTAATTATGTTTATGGAGAGAACTCCGGACGAGGAAGCATTGGCTAATTGGCCTAAAAAAGAGAAAAAATCTAGCGAGGAGAATAACTAATGGAACTTGAAGCTAGAGTAGTATGGGACGGTAATACGGCTGCGTCTCAGGCTATGAGACAAGCGCAATGCGACGTTGTGGCAGCCTATCCGATTACACCTTCGACGCCGATAGTACAAAACTATTCGCAATATGCGGCTGATGGCGATATAAACGGCGGCGAATTTGTTATGGTTGAATCCGAACATGCCGCTATGAGTGCCTGCGTCGGTGCTGCCGCTGCCGGCGGTAGGGTTGCTACGGCGACAAGCTCACAAGGTTTTGCGTTGATGGTGGAGGTATTGTACCAAGCTAGCGGTATGAGGCTCCCTATAATCCTGAACGTCGTAAACAGAGCTCTTGCGAGTCCACTGAATATTCACGGTGACCACTCTGATATGTATCTGGGTCTTTTAAGCGGATGGTTAAACGTTTGTGCGTTTAATCCGCAAGAGGTATATGACATGAACCTTTGCGCCTTTAAAATAGGTGAAAATCTAGGTGTTAGGCTTCCGGTTATGGTTCATCAAGATGGATTTTTGACAAGCCATACAAATGAAGTTGTTACGCCGATGAGCGATGAAGAGGCATATAAATTTGTAGGCCCTTATATTGTTCACAACGCTATGCTTGATTTTAAAAACCCTATAACATACGGTGCGCAAACAGAAGAAGAGTGGCATTTTGAGCATAAAGCAAATCAAAATGCGGCAATTATGAGTGCAGATTCTGTAATCGAAGAGGTGTTTGCCGAATTTGAAAAACTAACAGGCAGAAAATACAAATTTATCGAGTCGTATCAAACAGAAGATGCGGATGAGATAGTAGTGGCTATCGGTAGTGCGACCGGAACGCTCAAGCTGACCGTGGATAAGCTCAGAAAAGAGGGTAAAAAAGTCGGTCTTGTCGCTATTAGGGTTCTTAGACCGTTTCCGAAAGCAGAACTTGCCAAAATCCTTAAAAATGCTAAATCCGTAGCCGTCCTTGACAGAAACGCACCGATGGGTACAACCGGCGTAATGTTTAACGATGTGTGCGCTGTAATGTTGGATAACGGTATCTCCGTTCCTGTCCTAAACTATACTTACGGCCTCGGTGGTAGAGACACCACTATAGCCCATCTATCCAAAGTGTACGAAGATTTGGCAGAGTGTACAAAAGCCGGAAAAAGAGTTAAGCCGTTGATACAGCATATCAACCTAAGAGGCAAAGAACTCAGCTTTTTTGATGCGAAATAAAGGGTAAAAAATGAGCGGTATAAAAGAAATAAAAAATCTAAAAGAGTTCTCTACCTCATTAGAGAGATTTGAGGGGGGGCACAGGTTGTGTCCGGGATGTTCTCACTCTATTATCGTTAGAGAGATTCTAAATGCTACCGACTATAACCTTGTTGTGGGTTATGGTACGGGATGCCTTGAGGTGTGCACATCTATCTATCCGTTTACGAGTTGGGATGTTAGCTCTATCCATATAGGATTTGAGAATGCCTCTACTGCCGTAGCGGGTGCCGAGTCTATGTATAAAGTTTTAAAAAGAAAAAATAGACTTCCGGGCGGAGATGAGAGACCTACAAAATTCATAGCTTTTGCAGGCGACGGCGCTACATACGATATCGGCCTTCAGTGGATTAGCGGATGCCTTGAGAGGGGTCACAATATGGTATATGTATGCCTTGATAACGAAGGGTATATGAATACCGGCGGACAAAGAAGTTCATCGACACCTATCGGCGGTGCTACTACAACATCTCCTGCAGGTAGAGAGTCGTACGGTGAGAAAAACAAGAAAAAAGATATTATAGGTATTATGGCCGCCAGCGGCGCAGAGTTTGTTGCACAGGTATCTCCGTCACACTGGAAAGATATGGTAAAAAAAGTACATAAAGCTTTTGAAACCGAAGGCCCTACGTTCCTTAATGCTGTCAGCCCTTGTCCTACCGAATGGAAATTTGAGCCGCACAGAGGTATGGAGCTAAACGAGCTTGCCGTTGAGTCATGCGTATTCCCGCTTTTCCAAATCGAATACGGTACGAAACTAACGGTAACCTATAAGCCAAAAAACAAAATCGCAGTAAGAGATTATCTTGGCGAACAAGGGAGATTTAAGCACCTGTTTAAATCTGAAAATGCCCATATCATCGAAAAACTACAAAAAGACGTAGATGAGAGATGGGAATATCTCCTAAGAAGAGAGGAGGCGGGGGTATAACCCCTCTCCCTCTCAACTAGCTACTTTTAAACACTTCTTGCTAACCCATCTAAGAATTAATCAGACTAAATACCTGTATATCTTCTAATAGGCATAGATGCCATTTCGTTATATGCTTTCATCGCTTTTTTCTTTGTTAAATCGACAAATTCAGTTTGCGTCTCTCTTCTTTCATCCAGTCTTGCTTTTGAGGCCATCATTATTGCTGTCGTAGCTACTATGAGATTTTGTGTTTCAAACTTTGGAAAAGCTTTTGCCGGATCTGTAGCGTTTTGTTTTTCGGTTTTAGCAGAGTTTAATGCGGTGGTCTGATTTTGCTTGGAAGTATCTTCTTGCTGTTTTTCCTGTTGTTTTCTCTCTGGTTGAACGTGTTTTACAAACAGTTCGTTTGATTCAGTGCCGATGAGGAGCTGTTGTCTATTTTGGTTTTGTTCATCGACTTTTTTTTGCTCCAGCTCTTTTGACTGGAGCTGCGGGAGTATTTTTTTTGAGACATAGTCGTCAAACGACCAGTTTTTGTATTGGGTAGCCGCCTTGGTGTCGGTTCTCTCTAGTATATTCGGGTAGTATATAAACTTAGCAAAACTCGGATGTATCGGCGACATATTTTTAAAACCTAATTAATTATTCAGTCCAAATCAACAATCTGCCATTTTCTTAAAAAAGAATCGTCGCACTCTATGATCTCTTTTTCTTTTAGCAGCCCTATAACGTTTTTATCACAAACAGTATCTTTTGGCCACCCCCTTGCATAGCCGTCTTTTTCGGTTTTTGCGGTAGCGTCAATTAATATAACATTATTATAAACAAAAATATCTCTTTTTGCGTCAATATTATTTAATAATCTCCAAAATAACATATATGGATTGTCTAAATCGTTATTTTTATTATCGAATAAAACAAAAATCTTTCCATATCTGCTAAATTGCGAAATATTTTTAAATATTTCGTCTGCACTTTGGCTTCTCTCAAGCTTGATACATATCGTCTTGTTAGGTGTATCCTCAAGATATATTTTTGTCTCCCTTACCCCGTCTATCGCTTCGCTGAGCAACTCATTTAGTTTTGTCTCTTCGATTTGTCCGAAAGTTTCCGTTTTTATTTTTGTCTCGGTTAGGTCAATTCCCAGTTTACCGCCGTAGGCAAAATCGTTACTAGAGTGATCTAGTGCGTCCAAGACACCTTCCGATACAAGGAGGTTGGTGATATCAAAACGGTTTGCAATGTAATCAACAATTTTCGGATAATCTCTCAAATTTGGGGCATCTTTTGGGAAAAATACGGCGTGCTTTACAAAACTCATCTGTCCGACACCCCAAAAAGCGTGCATAGTTTGTTTGGCATGGCCAGGATATAGCGTATCTATTTTTGCCAAAATCAGGTTATGAAATACACCGTTTTCCGGCATTGCATAATCGGTTACGTCCGGTGCAGTTGTTTTGATTAACGGCAAAAATATCCGCTCGGTTGCGAATCCCATATATTTATCTTCAATGGGCGGTTTACCGACGACCGTAGCGTAGAAAATAGGATTTTTTTTACTTGTTACGGCTGTAATATCCAAAAACGGATACTCCTCAATAGGTGTGTAATATCCGGTATGATCGCCAAAAGGTCCCTCAGCTCTTGTTTTTGAGGTATCGACGAACCCTTCGATAACAAAATCGGCATCGTATGGAACATCGAGGTCTACGGTCTTGCACTTTACGGTTTTTGCACTCTCCCCTCTGATAAGCCCGTATAGCATCAATTCAAAAAAACCTTTTGGCATAGGGGCAGTGGCGCACCATGTATATAGTGGGTCTCCACCGATTGCTATTGCGACCGGCATTTTTTTGCCGGCTTTTTTGTATTCGTGAAAAAAGTGGTTTGAGTCTTTGTGTATCTGCCAGTGAAGTCCTAGGGTGTTATCGGAAAAAAGTTGAAGTCTATACATCCCGACATTTTTCATATCCCCGTCCAGACTTTTCGTATAAATCTGCCCCATTGTAATAAAGGGGCCGCCGTCTTCGCTCCATGTGGTTAGAATCGGCATAATCTTTGATAGTTCATCCGGTTTATACACAACTTCCTGACACGGAGCCGATGATGCTTTTTGCGGGAATACATGGCGGAGTGAGATTAGCTCTTTTAGTTTTGCTATCTTTTCGGAAAATGTTTTCGGTTTTTTAAACTTTAAAAGTCCATCGATTTTTCTTGCTATATTCTCAAAATCACCGCCAAAGACTATTTCACATTTTTTTTGGCTACCGAAAATGTTTACCAAAACGGGAACCTGAAACTCTATCCCTCTTTTTTTATCTATCGGATTTGTGAATAAAAGAGCCTTCGGATTCTCCTTTTTCATCTCGACGTAAGAGGCGTGGGCAATCTCAAGGTATATATCCGTTTTAGCCTCTATTACTTTGATTTCATCGTGTTTTTTTAGGATTTCGATAAAAGCTTGCGAGTTCATTTTTTCCCTTTTAAAAAATCTTCTATTTCTATTTTTGTCCGCTTGTAAATTTGCAGGTAGATACCGCCTATCTCGACCGCTTTTTTTGCATAAATGAGTGCTTCGGAGGGTTTGTTTTGTCTAAGAAGAGAGTTTGCCAGATTGTTTAGATTCTGGGGGTTTTGCGGCTCATTTTTTAGTATCTCTTTGTACATTGTTGTAGCCGATTGATATTCACCCTCTTCATAATACAGATTTGCAAGCGCAAACATCACGTTTGTATCTTTAGGGTATTTTGAGAGGAGTGCAGTGAGGGCCTTTTTTGTCCCAAAAATATCTTTTGTGCCGATTTTATATTCGTCGATGGCTGAAACTATATCTTTACGGCCTATAGAGGTTGGAATTGTATTTTGCGGGAGTGCCAATATGGCTATTTTCCCACTTTTTTCAAACATTTTCTCAAATCTTGAAAACTCAAACTCTATTTTCCCCCCTTCCGGAGAGGATAAAAAAATCTTTCCACGGACGGCATCGTATCCGAATGCTACCGAGTAGTGCCAGACCGGAAAGCTCTCGTTTCCAAGGTTTAAGAGTAAAACTACCGGATTGTCGTTTGAAAGCTCAGATAATACCCCCTCAAAACTATCCGGTTTGTATATTATGAGACCGTAGCTTCTGAGTGTTGCCGAGAGTTCGTATTCCAAAGAGCCTTTTAGTTTCGGGGTGAACATAGAGCCGATGATCTCCTGTTCGCTAAACGGGATCTGCCTGTGCTCCAAAATTGAGTATACGGCTGAGGGGCCACATAGATATTGCTGTTGCGGATATAGTTTTACCGGAATCTCTTTTGTTTTGCTGTGTAAGGTTTGGGCAATATGGGAGTAATCTTTGTGTGTGCATCCGGCAAAGAGGAGCGCCGCCGCAAGCAGCGCCGCAAACTCTTTTTTTATCTTGTAGGCCTTGTAAAGCTGAATATGTCTGTAAAACCTAAAATATCGGTAATAAGGAGCAGGACAAAAATAGCCGCCACAACCACCACGGCATCGCCGCCGGCAGGGAGTTTGTCAATTTTGTCGTTTAGATCCTGAAGCTCGTTAGGGGTTAGCCTTGCTATCCTGTCTTTTATGATGTTTTTTTCTATCCCGAGAGAGGTTAGTTTTTCCTCTAGCTCTTTTGAGGCAAGTACAGCTTCTACCGATGGTTTTTCGGTGATACCGAGCGATTGTTTGGTTGTTACTATTTGGGCAAAAAGAGAGCTTGAAAACAGTGAAACGGAAACCATGAGTGCGATGAAGAGTTTTTTCATAGCCTTATCCTTTCAGTGATTTGCTTCTTGAGTGCACATACGCCACTAGCTCTTTGGCGTTTTCGGCCGGAAGGTCGGGTATCATACCGTGCCCTAGATTAAAAATATGCCCGTTTTCGTTTTTAAACAGTTGCAGTAAATCTTCGGCTCCGGCTATCATCTGCTCTCTGTCGTATAGTCTGGATGGCTCCAGATTACCCTGAAGGGCATATCTATCAAACACCTTTTCCTTGGCGAGTCTCATCGGAGTCCCCCAGTCAACGCCGAATACGTCAAATTGGCCGTAGATTTTGTCCATATAGGTTCCAACACCTTTTGAGAACAAAATAACCGGAACGTGCGGCCTCTCTTTTTTGATAAATTCACTGATTTCAAGCATATATTTCCAGCTAAACTCAAAAAATTTATCCTCCTCCAATGCTCCGCCCCAACTGTCAAATACCTGTACGGCATCGGCTCCTGCATCTATCTGATTTAGGAGATATTTTTTTATGCTCTCCGTTAGCATAGAGAGGAGAGCTTTCATAAAATCCGGATTTTTATAGACCTCTTTTTTGATTTTCTCAAAAGTTTTGCTACCCTGACCCTCTACCATATATGTGGCAAGCGTCCACGGGCTTCCGGCAAAACCGATTAGGGCTTTATCCGCAGGAAGGCTTTTTCTGATTGCGCTTACCGCTTCGTATACATAGCCTAGATTATCCTCGGGTGCTTTGGAGAGTCTCTCCAGATCCGAGATAGTGGCTAGCGGATCATGAAACACAGGCCCTTTTTTTTCGATAAATTCTAGCTTCATCCCCATCTCAAGCGGAATTACGAGTATATCGCTAAATAGTATTGCCGCATCTACGTCTAATATATCAATCGGCTGAAGCGTTGCCTCTGCCGCCAGATCCGGACGTCTGCAAAAATCTATAAAATCTTTTGCTTTTGCCCTTGTGGCTCTGTATTCAGGCAGGTATCTACCGGCTTGCCTCATCATCCATATCGGGGTATGTTTTGTAGGTCTTTTGAAACATGCGTCTATAAAAGTCATTAATGCCCTCCGGCTTTATGTAGGAAAAACAGTGCCAATGATAGGCCGAGAATCGAAATAGCCAGATATAGCATCTCCAAAGCGCCGTTAAACGACATATCGAGAACCATTTGGAAGTACTTGACGATAAGCACCATGATGATAACTTTTGCTATCTTGTCTTTTAGTTCATCAAGAGAGTGAATTTCCAGTATCTGTGATGATTCGCTCTCTTTTGCTTCGTCAATTTGCGATACAAATAGCTCATAAATACCGAAACTAAAAATAAGTAGGACGACGGCTATCAGATATAGGTCTATCGCTCCGATAAGCTCTCCTACGACTTTTGCATGCAAATCGTAGCTATGATCGCCTAGAATGTAATATCCCCACGTTTTTAGCAGTACGTCTATCATGTCCAGTGAGCCTATGATAAAAAGCACCATGGAGCCTAGTAGGCTAGAAATTACTGCCAAGATTACCAGAAGCCTACTTCTCCAAAGCGTCCCCTCAAAAATATTTTCAATCCAAGAGCTATCTTTTGCATCTTCAGCCCTTGCCTTTTCGAGGTGCTTTTGTTGTTCTTCTTGTGTATGCTCCATTATTTCACCTCCTGCATTGCTATCCACTCTTTTGCTATTCTAACGGCATTTGTCGCAGCTCCGACCCTGAGGTTGTCTGCAACTATCCATAGGTGTAGTATGTTTGGATTGAAGTTATCTACTCTGATTCTCCCGACATAAGTATCGTTTTTGCCGGATACTGGACGAGGCATAGGATACACGGATTTTGACGGCTCGTCTTCTACTATGATCCCGTCCGCTTTGCTTAGTGCCTCTCTGGCTTTTGCGGCATCGACGGGCTTTTTGCATCTGATAGTTACCGCTTCGCTGTGCCCCCTAAGCACCGGAACTCTGACGCACGTTGCGGAGACCTCCATGTTTTTGTGCATTATTTTTTGGGTCTCATTGACCATTTTCATCTCTTCTTTTGTGTAACCCGTGTCAAGGAAGCTATCTATCTGAGGGATGAGGTTTAGGGCTATTTGATGGACAAACTTTTGCGGTTTATACTCGTCCAATTTGAACTCAAAAAACTTTTTCATCTGATCGACTAGCTCTTCCATGGCTTGCATGCCTGCACCGCTTGTCGCTTGATAAGTGGCTATGTCGATTCTCTCTACGTCAAATAGCTCATCGAGAGGCTTTAGAGCTGTTACCATCTGGATTGTGGAGCAGTTAGGGTTTGCGATTATTCCGGTTTTCCCCCACTCCTTGATGTCCTCTTTGTTGACTTCAGGGACTACTAGCGGCACATCCTCTTGCATCCTAAAATGGCTAGTATTGTCGATGACTACTGCTCCGGCTTCTGCAGCATACGGGGCGTATTTTGCCGATACGCTTCCTCCGGCACTAAAAAGGGCGATTTCGACACCCTCTTCTTTAAAGACACTCTCAGTCAACTCTTGTACCGCTATCTCTTCGCCATTATACTGAACAGTTTTGCCGAGGCTGTTTTTGCTCGCAAGCGGTACCAGTTTTTTTATAGGAATTTTGAACTCCTCTAACACCTCTATCATCTCTTGCCCTACCGCTCCGGTCGCTCCGGCAACGGCTACGATGTACTCTCTCACTCGTTTATCCTTTTTAGTTTATAGGTTTTGTAAAATATCGTCGGTATCTATCGTGTCGCCGTCGGTTAGTATTGCTACCCGTTCGCATACCGAGATTAGCTCTCTAATGTTTCCGGGCCAGTTGTGAGCTGTGAGAGCCTCTTTGGCCCCTTCGGTCAAGGTGTGTTTTTTGACCCCGTATTTTATAGATGTTTTTTCAAATACAGCCTCTGCTATCGGTACGATCTCCTCTCTTCTATCTCTTAGCGGGGGTATTTTGACCGGAATCGTATTTAGTCTGTAGTATAAATCCTCACGAAATAACCCGTCTTTTATATTTTTGTCAATATTGACGTTTGTGGCGGAGACGATTCTGACATCTATTTTTATCGGCTTTGTACCACCCAGTCTGGTGATCTCTTTGTCTTGCAATACTCTTAGGAGTTTTGATTGTAGCGGGTATGGCATCTCTGCTATCTCATCCAAAAACAGAGTTCCCCCCTGTGCCATCTCAAATCTTCCGACCTTGCTAGTTTGAGCGTCGGTAAAAGCCCCCTTTTCGTAGCCAAACAGCTCACTTTCTATGAGATTATCGGGAATCGCCGCCATATTAATAGCAATAAAAGGTTTATCTGCTCTACTTGAATTTTTATGGACAAAATTTGCAAACACCTCTTTACCGACCCCGCTCTCTCCAAGAAGGATAATTGCCACATCGGTCATTGCCGCTTTTTTGGCTACGTCTATAGCTTTTGAGACTGCTTGCGACATAGCGGTAAAACCGTCATTTTGGCTACTATCCTTAGTGGCCTGCTTTGACTCCTCTTTTGTTGTCGGAGAGGGGGCTAGGATTTGGGTTGTCTGCTGTGCCGAAGCCTCTTTATTTTCAGAGGCTTTTTGGATAGCGCTAATTAGCGTTTGGATCTCAAACGGTTTTGTAATAAAATCCCTCACTCCAAGCCTGATTGAGTCTATTGCACGGTTTAGAGTAGCGTTTCCTGTTATGATAATAACAGGAAACCTTCCGCCAAGCTCTTTTACAAACTCCAATCCATCCATGCCGGGCATTGTAAGATCCGATATGATCAGCTCGAAAGTATCGTCTAAGGATTTTAAAGCCTCTTTGGGGTTTTTGAAAGTTTTTAGCTCATACTCCGGATAGCACAAAAATGCCATTTCCAGAGATTTTCGCATATTTATATCGTCTTCAACTAGCGCAATTTTCACGCCAAAAGCCTTATTTATTGATTCTCGTATAGTCCGATAATAGCAAAATCTTCTTTAAAATCAACGTTTACAAGGGTTGGAGAGGTTCTTAGCGTGGCACTCTCTTGTGCCGATAATGATGTAGCTTTGGTATCGGTTTTTGTAAAAGCTTTGTTTTGCAAAAGCAACAATACAATCTCTTCCTTGTGCTTTTCGACAAACTCCTTTTCATTGTTGGCATTTTGATCGTTTAGAAGGGTAAAAAAACGGATTGGCTTTTGTGTGTCGGCCGTCATTTTTTTGGAGATTACAATTTTATCTTTGTAGGCAACTATGTTTTTTGATTCAAAAGTGTAAGTGAAGTAGTATTCGCCCCCGAAGAGGGCGATGGAGATTATTTGTAGGCAGAAGCCAATTCTGGATACCATTTATTCCCGACTACTTTTAGTTCCATTTCAACTTCGCAAAAATCTTTTGCGCATTTTGTCTCTACGATGTTTGCATGTTTAATCATGGATGCTACGCAAGTTTTTACTTGTGATCTTTGAACAACCATGTTTTTTACTATATCGAACCCTTCAACTTTTACGCCGTTTAGCTTTTCAGCCAAAAGTCTATACGCATCTGCTATAGCCGCTTTTTTGGCAAGAGCCAAAGCCTGATAGTTTGATATAGTATTTTCAGGCGATACACCTTGACCTATAACCGATAGAGTTACCGAGTTATTGTTGTTAAGTACTACGCTTTTTTCCTCTACTACTACATCCGCTTTTGCGTCTGCCGCAGGGGTGCTTGCAAATAGAGACGAAGCCAACAATGCCGCAAGAACTAGCTGTTTTTTCATCTTTTTATCCTTTATTTTTATTCGCTTGGAACTGTTTTGTAATCGCCGCTTGTATAATTAGGGCACTCGGAGTTATCATTGATGATGTACTTCGTCTTTTTGATAACTTTTTTAGGTTGCGTAACTTCAGGTTGCTTTTCAGCGCAACCGGCAAAAAAGATTCCCATACAGACCGCAACGGATATGTAGAATAACTTCATCGTAACACCTTTTATAGTCTTGTTTCCGGCCCACAATTATTGATTTGAATCATAGGCTCCGAGCCGCCGGAGTTTTTTCTAAGTAGCTTACTATCAACCTCCGCCTTAAAACTGCATCCAGCAAAAAATGTTCCTAAAAATGCCGTAACCGCAATCAAGATAATTTTTTTCATATTTGTGTCACTTTTTTTATGGAATTAAAACTATTTTATACAAGTTCGTTTGAATTTTCGCTTTCATCGCCCGACTCTCCGTCCTCGGCTTCTGCTTTAGGGCATCTGGCGATATCTACTACAAAATCGTTTTCATCCACTCTGACTATCATTACACCGCTTGCATTTCTGCCTGTTTGTCTGATTGTTTGCATATCTACTCTAATCATTTTGCCGCTTGAGGTTAGCGCCATTAGCTCCATCTCCTCGTCGGCTATCACGACACCAACCATATCGCCGGTTTTTTTGGTCAGCTTCATCGCTATAACGCCTTTGCCGCCTCTGGATTGATGTCTATATTCGTTTGCCTCGGTTCTTTTTCCAAATCCTCTTTCGCTAACGGTCAAAATCTCTTCATTTTCGTTTTTGAGGGCATTGGCCCCGACTACATAGTCTTCCCCGACTTTGAATCTAATTGCCGTAACACCCCTAGCGCTACGCCCAAGCTCTCTGACGCCGCCTTTCCCTTCCAAGTCGGCTCTAACGTCAAATCTGATGCACATACCTTTTTTGGTCAGGATGAAAAACTCTTTGTGCTCGGTATTTACGATAAGGGCGGTGATTAGCTCATCGTCATCGTCAAGCGTAATAGCCCTGATTCCAACGTTTCTAACGTTTGAGAATTCGCTTAGGTTTGTCCTTTTGATGATGCCGTTTTTGGTAAAGAACGCTAACGATTTTTCTTCACTAAAGTCGGTGGTCGGAATTACCGCTTTTATTTGCTCTTCCGGCTGTAGATTTAGCAGGTTTACGACCGCCTTTCCTTTTGCTGTTCTTCCTGCTTCCGGTATTTTGTAGACTTTTAGCCAGTAGAGTTGCCCTTTGTTTGTTACAAACATGAGGGTGTCGTGTGTGTTGCAGACAAAGAAGCTTTCGATAAAGTCGTCTTCGTATGTGGTAACGGCCAGCTTCCCTTTGCCCCCCCTGTTTTGTCTCTCATAAGACTTCAGATTTACCCGCTTGATATACCCTCTGTGCGTCATCGTAACGACCATAGGCTCATTTGGAATTAGGTCTTCTACGTCGATATCTTCGTAGTCTTCCGTAATTTCCGTAACTCTTTTTTGGCTAAATTTGTCGGCTATCTCTTGGAGCTCCTCTTTGATTACGCCGTTTAACAAATCTTCGCTTTTTAGTATGGATGATAGCCTCTCTATCTCTTTCATTAGCTCCGCATACTCGTTTTCTATCTTGTCTCTCTCAAGACCGGTTAGTCTTTGGAGTCTCATATCGAGGATTGCCTGAGCTTGTATCTCGCTTAGTGAGAATCTATTTATTAGCCCCTCTTTTGCAGTTTGCGGGTCTTTTGAGGCACGGATGAGGGCTACTATCTCGTCTATGTTGTCAAGAGCGATTCGTAAACCCTCCAAGATGTGCGCTCTGTCTTTTGCCTTTTGAAGTTCAAAGATTGTCCTTCTGATGACGATTGTCTTTCTGTGTCCCAAAAATAGATTGAGCAGCTCAAGGAGGTTAAATACTTTCGGCTCTTTGTTGACGATTGCAAGCATAATAACGCCGAAAGTCGTGGATAGTTGAGTGTGTTTAAAGAGGTTATTTAGGACTATTTCGGCCATCGCATCTTTTTTTAGCTCGATTACGACCCTCATCCCGTCTCTGTCGGATTCGTCTCTAACTTCGGATATTCCGTCTATCACTTTATCTTTTGAGAGCTCGGCTATATCCTCTACGAGTTTTGCCTTGTTGACCTGATACGGCAATTCGTCGATTACTATAATCTCTTTGTTTTGTTTTTTCTCAATGTGAGTTTTGCCTCTTAGACGTATTCTTCCACGTCCCGTTCTGTAGGCCTCATATATCCCTTTGGTTCCGAATATCGTGCCGCCTGTCGGAAAGTCAGGCCCTTTTACAAAGCCCATCATATCGTCTACCGTAGCATCTTTGTTCTCTATCAAAAACAGTAGCGCATCTATCAGTTCATTTAGATTGTGCGGAGGGATATTGGTTGCCATACCTACGGCGATACCGCTAGAGCCGTTTAGGAGGAGATTCGGGAGACGGCTAGGGAGTACTGCCGGTTCGTCCATACTTCCATCGTAGTTTGCCACAAAATCTACCGTATCTTTGTCGATATCTTTTAGTAGCTCTTCCGATATGGCGGTCATTCTGGCTTCGGTATATCTCATTGCCGCTGCGCCGTCGCCGTCTACCGAGCCGAAGTTTCCTTGTCCGTCAACTAGCGGAGCCCTCATGGAGAAGCTTTGTGCCATACGAACCAATGCATCATATACGGAGATGTCGCCGTGCGGATGGTATTTACCGATTACGTCACCCACGATACGGGCTGATTTTTTGTAGGCCGATCTTGGGGAGAGGGAGAGTTCGTTCATCGCATAAAGGATTCTTCTGTGAACCGGCTTTAGGCCGTCTCTCGCATCCGGCAACGCCCTGCCGATGATTACGCTCATAGAATAATCAAGATAACTCGATTTTACCGAATCTTCAATCGAGGTTTCTACTATGTCTTCATTTGCGTCAAACAAATCGCTCATTTAAAACCTTTGGCATTTTTTATTGCCGTGATTTTATCTTAAGTTTGCTTTAAAAATAGGGGTTTGATGTTATTTTGTAGGGGGATACGGGGTGAGGGGGAAACCCCCTCGGAAGACAACTTATTTAGTTGCGTTTTTTTCAGCTTTTTTAGCTGGTTTTTCAGCTTTTTTTTCAGCTTTTTTTTCTGTTTTGTTAGCGTCAGAAGCGAAAACAGATGTAAGACCAAGAACAACAAGTAGAGCAAGAACTTTTTTCATTGAGAAACCCTTTAAAGAAATATGCAGCTTTAGGCTGTCGAATGAAATTATAAAAAAGTTATTGTGAAAAAAGAGTGAAATATTTTTAAGTATTAAAATTTTTTTTTATTTTTCCCATTTTAGTTCAAATTTCGTCCCTCTTTTTATTTCCGATTCTACGTTTATCTCAATAGAGTATTCGTCGCATATCATTTTGACGATATTTAGCCCTATGCCAAACCCTCCGTTTGCATCGTCGAATCTGGAGTATCTGGCAAAAATATCTTTTAGCTTCTCTTTTGGAATCCCTTTGCCTTCATCCTCTACCCAAAAGCGTTGTTCTTCTGCCCCGACAATGATTTTTCCACCGGTTTTGTTGTATTTGATTGCATTGGAGAGGAGATTATCGATGAGAATTCTTGCTTTATTTTTATCCATATAAATCGTAGAAGAGGAGAGGGCGGTCTCGAATTTTATATTTTTGACATCCGCCAACTGCTCAAAATATTCGATCCGCTCATTAAGCATCTTGTCGATCTCTATCGTCTCGTCTTTGTTTTGGTGTTTCCCGTGAAGAGCCATAAAGCTGAGATCTTGATATAGGCTTGATATAGTTTTTGCGGCATTGTCTATCCGGAGAATTTTTCTAAGCGTCTTTGGGTCGAGAGAGGCTTTGTCTATCGTCTCTACACTCATCGTGATTGCGGATAACGGAGTATTTAGTTCATGTGTCGTATCTTTTATGAAACTATCCAGTTTTGATATGTAGTCTCTTATCGGTTTTAAGAACAGTTTTGAAAGAAAATAGGCCAAAACAATAATAAAAATAAACGATAAAACCATTATCCCAAATAGATGCCCCCGTACTTCGGCAAGCTCCGGATCTATATTGTGCCCTCTTATTATGAGATATTTTGCGTTTAGGTTTTCAAGCTCTATTCTGTCTACAAAAAACATATATCCATTTTGTTGGTAAAAGTTTTTTTTGAGGTTTACGGGCGATGTAAACGTCGAAAAAATGAGCTTTTTTTTGCCGTCGAAAATGGCTATATCAAAACGCTTATCCTCCGCATAGTACAGTTCAATCTCCTCAATTCGCTTGAGATCATAGATGGAGTTTACGACTTTTTCGGAGTAGATTTGCATAGAGGAGCGTCTGTTTTCCAAGAATATGTTTTTTTGGTAGTTGTAGTAGATGATGGACATCCCGACCAAAAATAGGCTCGTTGAGACGACATACAAAAATACGAATTGCGCTAGAGATTTTTTTTCAACCTGCAACAAGCATATACCCTTGACCTCTCGTGTTTTCTATAAGCTCTTTGCCTATTGTTTTTCGGATATTTTTGATGTATGTCCGAAGGCTCATCTCACTAGGTTCGTCTTCATAATCCCACGCATTTTCAAAAATCATTTGAGGAGTTACTATCTTGCCTCTGTGTCTTAAGAGGAGTTTTAGGATTAGGCTCTCTTTTTTGGATAGGTGTATGGTCTCCCCGTCCCTTTGAATTCTATTTGAGTCTAAATCAAAATAAACGCCGTTTCCGATTGATATTTTTTCGTCTGCTTTGTGATAAAAAACCCTTTTTGAGATACTTTTTACCCGTAGCAATAACTCTTTTAGTTCAAACGGTTTTTTGAGATAATCATCACATCCGGCCTCAAAAGCCCTTGATAGATCCTCGATTCCGTTTAGAGAGGTTAGAAATATAGCAGGGGTCTCGTTTCCTTCACGTCTTAGTTTTGAGAGAAGGTCGAATCCGTTCATGAGGGGGACTTTTACATCCAATAAAAAAATATCGAATTTCTCTTCGTAGGCCATATCAAAAGCCTCTTCGCCGTCTGTTGCCAGTTTTACGTCGTAGCCGTTTTCTTCTAGGTACTCTTTTATTATCTCGGAGAGCTGGGCATCGTCTTCCATCAGTAGGACTTTTGCGTTCATCTTTATAAACCCCGTTTTTTGGTTAGATTGTATCAAATTTTGGGGCGGCGGATACTTTTGTGACGTTTCCGGCAATAAGAAAAATATCTTTTAAGTAATAAAGGTGTTATAATTATGTAAATTCTTGTTTGGGCTACCTTAAGTTAAGTGAGGGTGTCGTATGCAAAAACTAATCTTCGGCTCAAAGGTCTACAATAAAGAGGGAAAAGAGATCCCTATAAAAAACCTCGTTACCCAAAGCGGTAAAACGGCATTTATCATTGTTTTTAATAGAAATCAAAACACAAAGCACGCTTGCAAAGTATGGAGTGTAAAGCTGGAAAAGCATGCCAAAAAAGGGCTAAAAGTCTATAAAATACTAGCTTTTAAAAGCAATATGGATGAGCTTTTCAAACACAGTTTTGAAAATGCAATAAATGGATTTTGTTGCGATTTTGACGAGGCCGATATATTGGCTATGTACGGCAACTGCTCAAGAAAAATATACAACGCCGCAAAATGTGCGAACGACGATACTGTTGCGGTGGCGGTATTCGGGGAGGACAAGAATCTGGTATTTATGCACTCCGAACACTACAGCGAAGCGGCGGTAAAAAAGCTAGAGTCGGCGATTTAGCGCAGCTTACAGCGTTTACTTAGTATCATTTGCGAAAAAGAAACGGATGATTTAAGTTTTGAAGACAATAGCGATAATAGGCAAGCCGAATGTCGGCAAAAGCTCCTTGTTTAACAGGATTTTGGGCTTTAGAGATGCCATCATAAGCGATGTAGCCGGAACGACGAGAGATGTAAAACGGAGAGTTTTTCAGACTTTCAAAGGAAAAGCTGAGCTTTGGGATACCGGCGGTATAGAGGATAGAGATGAGCTGTTTGATAGGGTCAAGGAAAAATCTCTCAGCGCCGCCGAAGAAGCCGATATACTTCTATTTGTCTGTGACGGCAAAAACTCTCCAAGCGATGAGGAGAGAAAACTTTTTTTTAGACTTCAAAAGCTTAATAAACCGCTTGCCCTTGTAGTAAATAAAGTGGATAACGAAAAAGAGAATGAGGCTGGATGGCAGTTTCTCGAATTTGGTGCAAAAAACTACTTTTTGGTCTCCGTCTCCCATAACAGAAATATCACAAAACTACTAAGCTGGATAGATTCGCATCTTGATATCGAAGAGAGTGAGGCCGCAATCGAAGTCGAAGAGGGTGGCTATGACGACGATGAGAGTCTGGAGGATTTTTTGGACGATACGGAAGAGGGTGTCGAAGGAGGGCATGTAAGCGGTGACATCAGGGTTGCTATCATCGGGCGGGTAAACGTCGGCAAAAGCTCTTTGCTAAACGCCCTAACAGGATCCAACCGCTCCATAGTAAGTCCGGTAGCGGGAACTACGATAGATCCGGTGGATGAGACCGTAGAGTTTGGGGAGCGCTCTATCACATTTATCGATACGGCCGGAATAAGAAAAAGAAGCAAAATAGTCGGGATCGAGAAGTGGGCGCTTGATAGAAGCGAAAAGGCGCTAAAGGATGCCGATGTGGCGATACTTGTTTTGGATGCCAGTGAGGATTTTATAGAGCAAGACGAGAGGGTTGCCGGATTTATTGACAAGTATAAAACGGGGGCAATAATAGTCCTCAACAAGTGGGACCTGATAAAAAGAGAGCCTCAGGAGATTTTGGAAGATATAAAAGATAAGTTCAAATTTTTGGATTTTGCCCCGATCGTTACCGTGAGCGCACTCTCCGGCAAAAGGGTTCACAAGATTATGGATAAGGTGGTTGAGGTATACGAAAACTACTCCCAAAAAATCCCGACAAAAAAACTAAACGACATAATCAAAACGGCAAGTGATAGACACAAGCTTCCGGGTGATCATGGCAGAATCGTCCGGATAAAGTTTGCAACCCAGTATGCGACCAAGCCGCCGAAAATATCACTCGTTATGAACATTCCGTCATTGCATTTTAGCTATAGACGGTACCTGATAAACAACCTACGTGAAAACTTTAACCTAGAGGGAACCCCAATAATCATCTCTCCAAAAAGAAGGGGAGAGAGGGATGACGGCGAAGACGAGGGGTGAGTCGCCATTATCTATCGCATTTTGGACAAAGGCCGCAAAAGCATTCCTGACGTCTTTTATAGCCTCTTCCGGTGTCTCACCGTCCCCCATAACCCCTTTGAAGTCTTTGTAATACGCAAACCAACCACCGCCCTCATCCGGTGCCAAAGCTCTGACTATAATCTCATAATCCAGTTTTAAATATTCATTCGGTGTTTTATCTGTTTTCATGTTTTAGCTAAATTTTGGCGTATATTTTTTGCATAAAAATATATCTAGTTTTGAAAAAATATGTCTTAGCTTTAATGCTTGTAATAAAGCTTCTGGCTCTCGCAAATATTTCTATCGATATGGAATTTCAAAAGCAGAAAATTTCAATAAAGTTTACCATAAAGGGATTTTGGCATCTGCATCTCTCTTAATAAAAAAATCCCCGCAAAAGGAGGGTTGCGGGGATGCCGAGATGGTGATGCGACTTAGAATTAGATCGGGAATACCCTGATTGTCGGGTCTATCTCACGTCTTAGTACCGCCTCTATCGCATAGAGTGTACCTGTGCTGGATGTTGCGCAACCGTTGCAAGCTCCTAGGTATCTGATGAATACCTGAACGCCGTCCGGTTCGTCTTTGATGTCCAGTAGCTCAAGATTTCCGCCGTCCATAATTAGCATCGGCCTGATATGTTCATCCAAGGTTTTTTCTATTAGTTTTGTCTTTTTGACAACCGTCATAGATTTGAAATCATCGGTATTTACGGCGTGTGTTTGCGCCGCACCTTCCATCTCGGCTCTCGTCTCGGCCAATATATCTACCAGATAGTACTCTCTGTTTTCATGTCCGCCCGGTTTGATACACGATTTGCAAAATGCTCCGGCTTTTGTGTAGGCTGTTATCTCTTCGACTGTTTTTAAGTTGTTTAGTTTTATAACCTCTTTTATCGTAGCCAGACTGACCCGTGCGCATTCGCACACTATGGTCTCCTGCTCAAAGCTCTCCATGTCTACGCCCTTGTAGATTGAAGCTGCTTTTTTGATGACATCGTATGCCATTACCGAACAGTGCATTTTTTGAGGTGGAACGGCAGGCTCATCCGGATGGTCTCTTAGGGCAAACTCTACGTCTATATTTGTTATTTTGACCGCTTCATCTACGGTTTTGCCGATGCATAGCTCAGCCATCATATCAGAGCTTGCTATGGCAGTTCCGCAACCGAAAGATTTGAATTTGCTAGATTTTATTTTGTTATCGTACGGATCAACCGCCCAGTAAAGTCTCACAGCGTCACCGCAAGACTCTGCACCATAGTCCGCAACAATGAGCTTGCAACCCATATCGGCAGCCTCAATGTCTGTTATCTCCCCTCTATTGTGAGGATTATTCATTCTGTCGCTTACTTTTTTTGAGTATTGCTCCCAGATGGAGCCACCAATCAAATCATCTTTTGCCATAATCTATTCCTTTAAAAACATTTAATTAATCCTCAAAACTCAGGCAAAGCCCAAGTTTAGGTCTTCAGCAGACGGCTCTCGCAACTAGTTGCTCCAAAAACTCTCCCGCTTTTGCGGGCTTTTGCTTGGGACGTTAGTTGTTCTGTGGTGCATATGCATAGCTAGACGATATCTCTCTGAGCCTTTTTACCGCTATCGGAAACTCTTTTTTTGCCTGTGCTATCTCTTCTTTTGTCGTAAAACGGCTTAGGCTGATTCTAACGGCCGTATGGGCTAGCTCTTTATCGGCTCCGATTGCTATCATTATCGGGTTTGCCTCAAGATCCTCCGACGCACAAGCACTTCCGGTAGAACACCCTATACCGTTTTTGTTTAGATCCCAAAGCATTGATTCACCCTCCACCCCTTTTATGGATATTAGGATTGTATTCGGCACTCTGTTTTCACGACTTCCGACCACTATTACGTCTTCGATTTTTAGTAGCTCATCCTCAAGCTCGTCTCTTAGCGCTCTAACCGTTGTAAATTCATACTCCAAAGCATCGTTTGCCATCTCTGCGGCTAGACCCATCCCGACTATTAGAGGTACGTTTAGTGTCCCTGCACGCTTGCCTCCCATCTGCTCGCCGCCGTGAACAAGGTTTGTAATTCTGCGCGAATTTCTGACGTATAAACCGCCGATACCTTTTGGGCCGTGAAATTTATGAGCCGAAAAGGTCATAAAATCTGCCTTTACCTCTTGCATATCGACTTTTATTTTTCCTATAGCCTGACATCCGTCCGTGTGAAATAGCACTCCGGCCTCACGGCATATATCTGCTATCTCTTTTACCGGAAAAATAAGCCCTGTTTCGTTGTTTGCCCACATGATAGAGACTAGAGCGGTTCTCTCCGTGATGGATGCTTTGACGGTTCCGGCTTTGACGATTCCCTCGCTGTTTACCGGTACGTATGTTACTTTTACCCCTTGCTCTTCTAGCCATTTACAGGTTGCCGTTACAGAGGGATGCTCGACTGCACTTGTTACGATATGGTCTTTTGCACCGTTTGACGGGAGGATTACGTCATAGTATATTGATTTCAGTACGTGGTTATTTCCCTCGGATGCGCCGGAATTGATGATGATGTCGTCTTCGTCGGCTGCATTTATTGCATTGTATAGCCTGTCCATTGAAGATCTTAGGTATTGGTGGGTGTCGGTTCCAAATCTATGTAGTGAGTTTGGATTGCCGTATAGCTCACACCAAAAAGGTTCCATAGCCTCTCTGACTTTTGGATCGCAAATCGTCGTGGCATTGTTGTCGAGGTATGCCGTAATCATAGGAGTTTCCTTGAGATTTTTTAAATAGGATTTTATTTGTCTTATTTAACCAAAAAAGAGTTAAAACAATACTTAATCGACAATTCCTATCTATTCTGAATAGGACTGTTGCATTTTTTGTACCAGAGATTTTAAAAAAGGCTCCATCGGGGGGAGTTCCATATCACTATCTCTTTGTTTTACTCCCCATAAAGATTCTGGAAAGTAGTCGTCATCTTTGAATCTTGCCTGCAAATGTATATGAACTCTAGGTAGCATATTTCCAAAGCTTGCCCAGTTGATTTTGTTCGGTTTGTAGTAGGAGAGCATCTCTTTTTCAATCAAAAAAGCAACCGAAAATAACCGTTCCTTTGTCTTTTTATCCATCTCGGACAACTCTTTGTACGGATGATTTGTAAAAATCTTTAGCCACGGTATTTTGGATTCATGCACCTCGACATATATCAAACCATCCTCGTAGACTCTCATCTGCTTTCGCCTTTTGCAATGACTATATTTCTACCGCTATTTTTTGCCTCATAGAGCGCATCGTCGGCTCTTTTGATTATATCGTGCGTGAAATCTTCTTCTTCCATTTGCGCTACGCCAAAACTACACGTAAATTGAGGTACGTCCGGTAATTTTAGCTCTTCAATAGTTTTTCTGAGTTTTTCAGCAAGTATTTTTGCTGCATCTATATTTGTCCATGACGCTATAACGGCAAACTCTTCGCCGCCGTATCTTGCCAAAACATCGCTTTGCCTAATGTGCGCCGAAACGGTTTTTGCCAACCCCCTTAGTGCTTCGTCTCCTACTTGATGACCGTATGTGTCGTTTATGTTTTTGAACCTGTCTATGTCAAACATTATGAGAGATAGCGGGATGTTTTTTGATTTGGCCTTGTGAACCTCCGCTTCAAGTATTTTGTCGAAATACCTCCTGTTTTTTAAAGAGGTAAGTGCATCGGTATTTGATTTTAGCTCCAAAGCCTCTTTTTCATTCTCAAGATCGGTAATGTCGGAGAGGCTGATGATTGTTACAGGGGTAGAGTCTTTGTCTATGACGGTTTTATCTATTTTGTATACCAACAACTCTTCGCTGTCTGTAGGTATAAATTTTAGTTTTGAGTCTTCAATAACCGTTGTTTTTGAGATAGAGCAGGTATCCGTTTTTGTGCAGACTGTAGAATCTGCCAAAAATAGCTCCGATATACACTGAAAATTCTCTTGTACGTCGGTTAAATCTTTAAAACCGAATAGCGATAGAAAACGCTTGTTTGCGACTTTTACCTTACCCTCTTCTATTACTATTACGCAGTTTTGTTGCCTGTCGATGATGTTTTTCAGGGTCTCGTTGGATTGCTTTAACTGTATGGTTCTTTTTTGGACTTGCTCTTCTAGTGTTTTATTGAGCCCATCAAGAGTTGTAACGGCTGAGACGTAGCTATTTTTTAGAAGTTCCAGTTCGGTAAAGAAAAAACTTTTGGGTTCGTTTTTTTTGGTTTTCATATATTCGGCGAGTTTTGATATGGGTCTGACCAATACTTTGTTTAGGACAAACGTCAAAGCGGCAAAAGAGAGTATCAAGATGACACCCATTTCCGCTAAAAAAGTAAATACCTGAGCCCTTGTTTTTTCCTGTATTATTTTGGTATCCAGTCTGTATAAAATTTCGTAGTTACCGCTTTTGGTTGGAAACTTTTTGACTATCCATGCCCCATTTTCGACATCGGCGTAGCTTCCGCACTCAATCGGTTTTTTGTCTATTCCGGAAGGTGCACAGGAGTTGTTTTTTGCAATTACGACGGTATTGTTTTTTAACATCACAAAATCAGATAAATGTTTGGTTTTTGCTATATACATAGATACAAGTATCGGAATTTCATCAGGAGAACCGACATCTTCGTGGTATTTTACGATATCGCTCATGGTGCAGATTTTTGCGCTAACCATATCGTATATAGTGTTGTATGTGTAGTTTTTCTCTTTTTCGTATACAAAAAACGAGATCAAAGCAAGCAGTGCCAAAAGAAACAAAAAAACATGCGTGTTAAATTTGTTGATACTGGTCTTCATATCATAGACCCCCTTTTTGCCGATACTACCTCTACTAAATCGGTCTATTATACATTTTTTTATGGGATTTTGCGGTAAATTCAAACTTAACGAAATAAAACCGGACGGAGGTTTATTGTGAAGATAGCGATAGCGGGTGCGAGCGGGTTTGTAGGTAGTTTTTTGTCGGAGTATTTTTCAAAAAAAGGGTACGAGATATCCAAAATCGGAGCTGCAGATTTTGATTCAAATCTTGTTGCAAAATTGGAGGGGGCACATATTGTAATCAATCTAGCCGGAGCCCCGATAATAGGCAGATGGAGCGACGAGTACAAAAAAGTATTGATATCTAGTAGGTTAGATACTACCTCCAGACTCGTAAAGGCTATGTGTTTTATGCCTGAAAAACCAAAAGTATTTTTTTCGGCTTCAGCCGTCGGGTACTATGCAGAGGGGGAAAATGACGAATATAGTCACAAAAAAGCAGACGACTTTTTAGGGGGGCTATGTGAAAAGTGGGAGAACGAGGCCAAAGGGGTCGAGGGGTGTGGGATTAGATGTGTAAATATGAGATTTGGGATAGTGATAGGTAAAAACGGAGGGGCTTTGTCCCAGATGCTACCTCCGTTTAGGGCAGGTCTAGGTGGCCGGATAGGGAGCGGAAAGCAGGGGTTTTCGTGGATACATATATCGGATCTTGCCGGAGCTATAGAGTTTTTGATAGATAAAAGCTCAAGCGGTGCATTTAATTTTACCGCCCCAAATCCTACGACAAACAAAGGGCTGACGGAGGCGCTAGGAAGGGCGCTTCATCGTCCTACTCTATTTCCTGTTCCGGAATTTGCCTTGAGGCTGCTCTATTCCGAGGGGGCAAAGGTGCTAACAAGTGGACAAAAGGTGTACCCGAAAAGGCTTTTGGAGGAGGGATTTGAGTTTTCATATCAAAATATATATGACGCAGTCAAGGATGCTATTTTGTAATAAAAGTTTAGCGGGTAAGGCTCAAAAATTCTTGACATTGCAGATAAAAGCTTGTATAATTTTAGCACTCTAAAAACTAGAGCGCTAAAATTTAAGATTAACAAAATAATAAAAGGAGTCACGATGAACTTCAAACCGCTTGGAAAAAGAGTTCTTGTAGAGAGAACCGAAGAGGTAACAAAATCAGCAGGAGGGATCATAATCCCAGATAGCGCAAAAGAGAAACCTCAAATGGGCAAAGTGGTAGCAGTTTCTAAAAAACTGGATGACAAAGGCGAAGTCAAATGCGGCGATACCGTCCTTTTCGGCAAGTATGCAGGGACTGAAATCAAAGTAGACGGCAACGACTATTTGGTTATGAGTATCGACGATATCCTTGGTGTAATGTAATTTCATAAAATATAAATATCAAAGAAGGAATTTAATATGGCAGCAAAAGAGATTTTTTATTCAGATGCGGCGAGAAATGCGCTTTTTAGCGGTGTAACAAAACTAGCCGATGCAGTCAAAGTAACAATGGGACCAAAAGGCAGAAACGTACTTATCCAAAAAAGCTTCGGCGCTCCGCACATCACAAAAGACGGCGTATCGGTAGCAAAAGAGGTTGAGCTAAAAGATTCTATCGAAAACATGGGCGCTCAACTCGTAAAAGAAGTAGCAAACAAAACTGCGGATGCGGCCGGTGACGGTACTACGACTGCTACGGTACTAGCTCATGCTATATTTAAAGAGGGTCTAAGATATGTGACTTCCGGTGCAAATCCAATCGCTGTAAAAAGAGGTATGGATAAAGCGGTAACAGAGATCGTAAACGAACTCAAAAAAATCTCAAAAACAATCAACGACAAAAAAGAGACGGCTCAAGTAGCTACAATCTCTGCAAACTCCGACGAAGCCGTAGGTAATCTAATCGCAGACGCTATGGAAAAAGTGGGTAAAGACGGCGTTATCACGGTAGAAGAAGCTAAGGGGATCGTGGATGAGCTAAATGTCGTAGAGGGTATGCAGTTTGACAGAGGTTATCTATCTCCATACTTCGTGACAAACCCAGACAAAATGGAAGCGGTAATCGAAAACCCATACATCCTGCTTTATGAGAAAAAAGTAGGAAATATGAAAGAACTACTGCCAATCCTTGAAAAAGTAGTAAAAACAAATAGACCTCTAGTGATAGTGGCTGAAGATGTAGAGGGTGAAGCTCTTGCAACTTTGGTTGTAAACAAACTAAGAGGTGTTCTAAATATCGCAGCCGTAAAAGCTCCAGGCTTTGGCGATAGAAGAAAAGCAATGCTTGAAGATATCGCAATCCTAACAGGCGGTCAAGTAATCAGCGAAGAGCTAGGCCAAAAAATAGAAGATGCCGAGCTAACTACTCTAGGTCAAGCTTCAAAAGTGATAATCGACAAAGATAACACTACAATAGTTGACGGCAAAGGCGACAAAGAAGCCGTAAGCGGAAGAATCAAACAAATCAAAGCTCAAATCGAGACTACGACAAGCGATTACGACAAAGAAAAACTGCAAGAGAGACTTGCAAAACTATCCGGCGGTATCGCTGTTATCAAAGTGGGCGCTCCAACCGAGATGGAGATGAAAGAGAAAAAAGACAGAGTAGACGATGCATTGTCTGCTACAAAAGCGGCTGTCGAAGAGGGTATAGTAATCGGCGGCGGTGCGGCGCTAATCAGAGCGGCGGCGGCTGTAAAAGTAGACCTATGCGGCGATGAAAAACTAGGCGCAGACATCATCATGAAAGCTATCAAAGCCCCAATCAAACAAATCGCTGAAAATGCGGGATTTGACGGCGGCGTAGTCGTTCATGCTGTTGAGACTGCCGGCGCAAACACAGGCTTTAACGCCGCTAACGGTGAATATGTAGATATGTTCTCTGCCGGTATTATCGATCCGGTGAAAGTGGTGAGAGTAGCTCTGCAAAATGCTGTATCCGTGTCTAGCCTACTTCTAACGACTGAAGCTACAATAAGCGAAATCAAAGAAGACAAACCTGCAATGCCAGCAATGCCGGGCGGCGGAATGGGCGGCATGGGAGATATGTACTAATATCCTCCACCTTTTTCTCTCTTCCGAAAGGCACCTTGCCTTTCGGATCCCTACCTCTTTTTGAGATTACCATAAAATATGCTAAAATCGCTCCATGAGTAAAATTGACGAAATCAAAGAAAACCTTAATAGTCTCCGTGCTTATTTTGCGGTTGTCATTTTGTTAATGGTGACAGTTGGTAGCGGACTCGTCTCTTCCTATCGTCTCAAGCAGTTTGATGTCTTGTTTTGGAGTGGTTTTTTTATTGAGTTTTCGTTGCTTGTTTTGTCCTTTGTGATTATTCATAAAATCAAAACAAAAACAAAAGAAATAGGAGATTTGTGATGCTTGAAACTTTTGCGATGGTTTTTTTGGCCGTTATGTTTGTTGCAATGCTAGCCTATGGGACATACGAACTTACAAGCGAAAATCCGAAAATTTAGTTTAATTAGGAAAGTAGTATGCCGCAAAAAGAAATTCCGAAAAATATTGATATGGGCGCTTTAGATGAGTTATTAAAAGGATTTTTCCAAGGCGGTTTTACGCTTAGAGATGAAGCAAACGCCATAACGGCTTTCTGCTTTAGAAATGGGTTTTTGGAAGACCTGCATGTAGGCGAATATTCTGAATTACTAGATAGTGACAAGTATAGTCGTATTACAAGCGAAGAAATGAAAAAACTTATGATTGAAGCTAGCCTGAAAGTATTTGATTTATTAGAACTAAAAGAAACAAATCCTGAAAAATATTATACATTCATAAAAGGCTATGGAATGATGTATTCCAAAGATTGGGAAATGTAGCTTTCACGCCCCATGCGACAAAAGCGCATTAGCGATACTGCTCTCCACAAATTTATTTAGCGATATACCCTCTTTCAGCGCCTCTTCGTATGCCGCCTTGTGAAGTTCGGGTTGTATTCTGATATTGAACACCCCTTTGAACGGCTTTTCGGGCGCTATTCCCTGTTCTTTGCAAGTTGCTAGATAATCATCCACGGCTTCTTGAAAAGCATTTTCTAGCTCTGCCGCATTATCCGCCTCAAATGTAACTAGCGAGCGTATCATCTCTATCTTGCCCCAAAAAGTTTTATCCTTTTTTGAGTAGTGCAAAGAGCCGATATAGCCTTTGTAACTAAGCGTTTCCATCTTTAAATCCTTTCAAAACTTCCTGAATTTGTTTTACGATGTACTCTTTGAGTATGTTTGACGGGTGCGGTTTGTGTAGACTGATTACCAGATTTTTGTCTTTGTGGATAAATTTTATCCTTGAGCCGCTACCCTCTGTCTTCTCAAATCCCAAATGCGTCAAAAGCGTTTCTAGTTCGTTAAAGCTTAAGTCTTTTAACGGTGGAATTTTTGTAAATTTTTCAAAAAGTTTATTGTGCTTTGCCATATGGTTTATAGTATCAAATTTTAGTTACAAAAGTCAATTTCATCATAATTGACCCCCGTCATGTTTTAGGTTTAGTTTTTTGGGTAGAGTTTTGCCAAAAAAATAGGTTATATAAAATGGATAATACTTTAGACTTCACTGAATCACAACTAAAAAGACGGCTCAAATCGTTAGTCGCAAAGCCGCATCAACCTTTTTTTATCGGCGGCATACTTGTGGCTGTTTATTCTATGCTTGTTACGGTATTTGGGCTAATGGGGGATCTGAATATCGATGTGAGGGTTTTTCATATATCAAATATCGCCCTATTGATGCCTACGTATCTATTTTTCGGATTTTTGACGACGGTTCTGTATAGATTTTTGCTCTCAATGCCGTTTTCGCAAACCGAGTATATGCGTATTTTTTATACGTTGACGGTCGGCACCGTAATTGTACAGATTGGGTTTTTTGTCTCGTCTGCTCTGCTTTTTTTGGGGTATATTGTTGTTTTTTGCGCTCAACTATACGGCGTGTATATCTATGCAAAGAAATACAGAGAGTCAAGCGTCATACACAAGAGCGACCCGTTTTGGATGTTGTTTTGTTTTTCATTTGGCCCATTGGCCTCCGCCTTGTTCGCACTATCTATTTTTTTTCCGCAAATCTCAACCATTGCCGAAAATATAGCCTTTTATCCGTTTGCCGTCGGGGTTGTCTTTGCCGTTGCGCAAAAAATGGTTTTGAATTTTTATGCTATCTATTTTAGTGTTAGCGACCAAAACAAAAGAGGTTACATAACGGGCAATATAGTATCGGCCATAGTTTTATTGGCGTTATCTAGGAGTTTGTCGTTGTCGTGGCTAACGGCTTTGGCCGGAGTTTGGATTTTTTGTTTTGCTGCAAAGCTGATTTTTGACAACAGATTTATCCTCAAAAAAGCCCCTCCGATACTCTCTATTTTGGCGGTCGGATGGTTTTGGTTTTTTGCCGGGGCTGTGTTTGTTGCTCTATCGGGTGTTACGGGGAGCAGTGCATTGTATGTGGCGGGCGTACATTCGTTCGGAGTAGGATTTATCGGAACGATGATGATAGGGTTTGCGAGCAGAGTCGCCCTCGGACACTCAAATAACAAGATAGAAGCCGATAGGATTACCGTTATTTTGTTTGTGTTGTTTGAGCTTGTCGTAGCCATTAGGCTTTTCGGGGTTTTGGAGCCGTCATTTGCGGTTATTGCCGGATTCTTGTGGAGTGCGGTCTTTGGATCTTGGTTTTACAGGTATTTCCCCCTAATAACCAAATGACCTTAGCCTAGTTTTGAGAAAACCGCACCGGGAAAGTTGATCTCTTTGTCTTTGTTTTTGGAGACAAGTGCTTTTACATCCCCTGCCTTTTTCCTCAAAACCTCATAGACCTTAATATCTAGCTCTAGCTTCATACTGTCGAGAGTCGCAAACATAGACTCCAAAACATCTATAGAGTTGGCCAGATACCGAACCCTCATTGCTCTGGAGTTGTATTGGACATAGCTCTTTGTCTTTACCTCTTCTATAATAAAAGAGACGGGTGTTTTTACGATATCGGAGACTGTTATGTTGTGGTATGAGAGCATATCCATTTTTAGAGGGTCAAACAGCTCTTTCGCCTCTTTTAGGTGCAGGCTTATATATATTCCACGTCTGACTATATCTTTTACAAGCTCTATTTCGTCTTGCTGACTTAACTTTTTGGTCTCCTCGCTCACGACCGTCTCCTTTTTCGCTTATGCTATACTAAAACAAAACATATAAAAATATAACCCCTAGGGCTATACGATAAACTGCAAACGGAATAAAATTAAATTTTGCTACGAATTTTAAAAACCATTTGATGGCGACAAGCGCAACGATAAATGCGCTAATAAAACCGACCGCCAGATTTGATACGTCAGAGGGGTCAAATGACGAGAAGTTTTTTACTATATCGTATCCGGTTGCTATAATCATTGTAGGAACGGCAAGTAAAAATGAGAACTCAACGGCTGTCTTTCTATCCAGTCCGGAGAGTAGCCCCCCTATGATTGTAGCCCCCGATCTACTGGTTCCGGGAACCATTGAGAGCGATTGGGCAAATCCGATCAGTAATGCCTGTTTATAGCTAATCGTATCAATCGAATGAACGCTATGCTCTTTGTTTTTATAGAAATACTCTATCGCTATAAAAACAAGTCCGCCGATAATCAGCATAAAGGCTACCGTCTCCGGTACAAATAGGGCTTTTATGTGTTTATAGAGCAAAAATCCTAGAACCCCTGTCGGTAAAAATGCAACGGCAAGTTTTTTGATAAGCACCGTATCCGAGAGGAGTTTTTTAAAGTACAAAAAAATCACGGCCATAATAGAACCCAGCTGTATGGAGACCTCAAACGTTTTGTGCACGTCCGTCTGTTCGATACCCAAAAGCTTTGATGCTAAAATCAGATGTCCTGTGGAGGATATTGGCAAAAACTCCGTTAGCCCCTCCAGAACCCCTAACATAACCGCTTCAAATATACCCATAACCAAAAACCTTTAAATCATAAAATATAAGATCGGCATAGTTGCAAAAGAGATAAATATCCCAAGTGCTACTGCTGAAACTGCAAGCTCTTTGTCCAGCCCGTATCTGCTAGCAAATACTACCACCATAACCATGGGTGGCATGGCCGATTCTATTAGCGCAACCCTAAAAGGTTCTTTGTCTAAAACCCCAAACGGTAAAAGTAAAATATATATAAACAGCGGCACGACAAGCATCTTTGAGACTAAAATCATAGATGTCGATGTCATCGTTTGTTTTATATGCCTGATATCTATCTTCATGCCGACGGCAATCGTAACTATCGGGAGCAGTACGGCCGATAGTTTTTCAACTCCGGATAGAAAAAACTCCGGCAAAACAAATATTTTTAGAAAAATGGCGGCCATAATAGCCAAGAAAGGTGGAAATAGTATGAATGATTTTATCAGCTTTCCGGTGCTACTGGTTTTTTGTGCCCCCCAGGCGGCTATCATGGAGCCTGCCAAAGATAGGGTCAGAAAACTGCCGAACTGATCGAATATAAGAGCGTATCCGAGTGAGTTTGAACCAAATAGCGCCTCTACAAACGGAAATCCGACAAAAGATGTATTTCCGAGTCCGGAAGCCATAATTATTACGGCGGTGGTCTCTCTTTTGGTTTTTAAAATACTGCTAAATAAAAATCCAAATAAAAATCCGATAAAAATAGACAAAACGGCAATGGGGATAATGAGCAAGTCGGCAACGGATAATTTCAGCGGATAGAGTTTGTGTATGATTAGGGCAGGAAAAGCGATATTGATGCAAAAATGCATCAACTGTTCAGAGTAATCTTTTTTTGCGAGCTTCATCGCATAGCCGATTATCAAAAAGCAAAAAATAATTAAAAGACCTTGAAACATCGGCTAAAATTATATTATACAAAGGTAAAATAAGGGTAATGTCCAAAAAAGAGGGTCTATGGCAAACAAGAGATTTAACATAGTAAAAAACACGAGCCATGCTATCGAGGGGTTTTTGGAGGTTTTGAAAAACGAGACTCCGCTTCAGATAGAGGTAGCTCTTTTTTTCGGTGCGACGGTTTTTATAGCCCTTTTAGATATTAGTAGTTTCTCAAAAGCTATACTCTTTTTCTCAATGTTTCCGATTATTATAGCCGAGGTGTTTAATAGTGCCATAGAGCGTGCGGTGGATTTGGTCACGAGAGAGTACGACGAGAGGGCAAAAATGGCAAAAGATGCCGCTGCTGCAGGTGTTCTGGTCTCGGTAGTATTTACTTTTTTAGTTTGGTGTGCCGTTTTGATGACCGAATTTGATATTTAGCCGATTCGCTTTAGCGGCTTTCCGTAGGAGACGCCACAGAGGTAAAGGCCGTTCGGCAAGGCCGGTTTTGTGATGTGTTGACGCTTATTTTCTATCTGCTCATTTAGCTCTGGTATCTCTAGCCCCCCAAGCCCTACTTGCAAGACTGCGTTTACCGATAATCTAATCTGGCTCCTCAAAAAGCCGTTGCCGACAAATACAAAAATCAAAAATCCGTTCTTTTCGTATACGTTTGCATTTTTGATTATTCTGACCGTCGTTTTCTCGTCGCTCCCTTTTTTTCTAAACATAGCAAAGTCATGTGTTCCGACAAATAGCGACATACCATTTTTTAATTTCTTTATATTCGGCTTCTCTTCTATGTATGTGACGTAATCTGCCAAAAAAGGGTTTTTTTTGTTAAGGCTCACGATATATCTATATTTTCGCCAAACGGCATCAAATCTAGGGTGAAAATCGCTATTTGCTTCGTATAGTTTTTTGATTTTAATTGAGTCAGGAAGTTTTGAGTTTAATGTCTTTAGTAGTATTTCGCCGCCGTACGCCTCTATCTTTTTTGCCCAAAAGTCATCCACGTCAAAAGCTATCGGCTGATATGTTGCATGCACTCCGGCATCCGTTCGCCCCGCATAGACCGCTTTTTGAAAAATTCCGCATTTTGCCATAGCCCGCTCAAAGCTCTCCATGACGGTGACTGCCGCCCCTTGTTGTGTCTGGAGTCCAAAAAACCTTGAGCCGTCGTACGAGGTTATCGCAACTAATCTCAAAACCTGACCGCTTCGCTCTTTTTGTAAAAAAAGTATCCTGCAAAAAACCAAAGAGGAGCCAAAACCGCTATGCCGTAGTAGGTTATCGCTTGATTGACCGATAGCAAAGAGACGTAAAACATCGCCGTTACGGCAATAAGTAAAAAAGCGGCTCTATTTTTTTGGTATCTGGGATTTTTGATCCCTATCGCCGGAATAAAAAATATGGCCAAAAGCGGAAACATAGCGGTCAAAAATACATCTGCAAAATCTTTTGCCCTTTTTTTGTCACTCATCGCCTGAGCCCAGTAGGCCGCTACGCCCCCCTCCTCAAAGCCTCCGTTTGACGGCTTCGGTTTTAGTCTCATCTCGTCAAACGAAAGCGTTTTTACTCTGTTTGCATCCTCTATTCTGTACGATTTGCCACCCATAAGGTTTAGCGAGCCGAACCTCTCGTTTGAGATTACGGCGGAGTCGGCCAATATTATCGTAGAACCGTTCATATCCTGTTTTTTTTCGGTATCCATAGGGGACTCACCGGTAGAGAAAAGGACTATATCGTCAAATTTTTTATCGGTTGCCCCAGAGGCAAATACAAGCCAGTTTCCAAATTTTTGCCCGACTTCGGTTGGCCTGATATTGAGCTCTTTTGAGGTTTTTTTGTACTCTATAAAATTTTTTGCAACACCCGTAGAGTATGGGTGTAAAAAATAGCCTACAAATAGTAAAACCGACGAGCAAAATAGAGCCGCTTTAAATACCGGCTTCAAAACGGCCTCTTTGGATGTGCCGAGAGCGAATACGGCGACTAGCTCCCTATCGAAAGAGGCTTTTGAAAACGAGAGGCCGAACGCTATGAAAAACGATATAGGGAGGGTATAGAAAATTAGTTGCGGGGTTGCAAACATATAAAGGGAGATAAAATCTATAAAGTCTACGTTTGCAATTTTTGTTAAATCGGCAAGCCTGATCGCCATAATCAGAGAAGATATGGCAAAAAGTGTCAAAAACAACGGCCAAAAAGAGACTAAAAAGTTTTTAAAAATATAAGACTCGACCCTTTTCATACACTATCTCATAAACCAAAGCTGCTCTTTGAACATAAAAACCAAAAAACCGCCCATTGCCAAATAAGGGACAAATGCTATTTCGGCATTTCCTTTTTTGCGTCCTATGATTGCAGGGATTAGCGATATAACGGCTCCGATGAAGATGGCAAAAAAGCCGTACATGCTCCCGAGTATCCCGCCGAGGGTCGCCGCTACTATGATATCGGCTTCGCCCAAACTCTCTTTTTTTAGGGCGTACGAGAGGGAGAATCTAAGCATTACAAAAAAACCGGCCAACAAAAATGCCGATTTTGCGTATTCAAGTAGGTTGATTAGATTGACAAACATCGGCATCGGGGCAAAGAAAAATGCAGAGGAAAGTGCTGTCAAAAACGCTGCTAAATTAATAGAATCAGGAACCTCTTTTAGTTTGATGTCGATTACAGAGAGGGCTAGCAGTAGCGAAAAAGTGAGAGATACGCTGACGGCATAAAAAATATTTGGAGATTTTAAAAATACCGCTACAAATATAGCCCCTGAGAGGATCTCCACAATGATATAGGTTTTTTCGATTGGGGCATTGCAGTCGGCACATCTACCGCGCAACACAATATACGATACGACCGGAATATTATGATACCACTTTATCTGGTTTTTGCATACCGGACAATGTGATGCGGGTCTGACGATACTCTCCCCTTTCGGGACTCTGCTGATTAGGACATTTAAAAAAGAGCCGAATACGACCCCCAGCAGACAGGCAAAAAGTATCATATCTTTCCGAACCTCCGCTCCCTATTTTTGAACTCCTCAATCATACCGAAAAACTCTTCCTCTCCGAAGTCCGGCCAAAGTGTTTTGGTAAAAAATAGTTCCGCATATGCAGATTGCCATAGTAGAAAGTTTGAGAGCCTTTTTTCGCCGCCTGTTCTGATTAGCATATCGACGCTTGGAACCCCTCCGGTATCGAGGGCAGCCGTTAGAGTATCCTCCGTTATCTCTTTGTCTTGCGAGACTAGAGTATTTGCCGCTCTGATTATCTCATCTTTTGAGCCGTAGTTTATTGCTAGTATTTGCGTTAGTTTTTTATGTTTTTTTGTTGCCTCTTTGACCGACTCTATCCGTTTTATGAGCGCAGGAGAGAATTTTGAGATGTCGCCTACGGTTTTAAATTTAACCTCGTGCTTAGCATAAAAAGGGGTCTCTTTGTCGAGGTATTTCTCCAAAAGCTTCATCAAAAAATCAACTTCCGATTTCGGCCTAGACCAGTTTTCGGTACTGAATGCATAAAGCGTAATATATTTTACATCGGCTTTTATGGCGGATTCCGTGATCGCTCTTACGACTTCAGCCCCTTTTTCGTGCCCTTTTGTCCGTATTTTTCCACGCTCTTTTGCCCACCTGCCGTTTCCGTCCATGATGATTGCTACATGTTTTGGCGCTTTCAAATACTAATCCCTCTAAAAATCATTTTCTCTTTGACCCATATAGCAAAAACCGCCCCTATATAGCTTCCGGCTACTATATCGGAGAGGTAGTGTGCATCTACCGCCATCCTACTAAATGCTACAAGTGCGGCAACGGATAAGGCGATGTATGCGTATCTGGGGAATAGTGTCGTAATCCCGACGGCCAAAGAAAAAGCGGTCGCTGAATGGCCTGACGGAAACGAAAAATATAAATGTTCGGTTCCGAAAAAGTGAAATCCGTAGATCCCCTGCTCCAGATAGAGCTTTGGCCTCGACCTTCCAAAAATAAATTTTAGTATATCTACGATTAGACCGCTCCCCGCTACCGCAAAAAACAGATACAAAAACCTGTTCCCGACCGTCTTTAGCCTAAATAAAAACCTAAAGATTAAAAACATAGCGGCAAAGCCGAAAAGATACCATTTTGATACGCCGAGTTTTGTGATAAACTCAAAAAAAGGCGAAAGCGTATCGTTGGCGGCAAAAAAATCGGCTACGCCTCTATCCAGATACAGATACGATAAAATCAAAAAAAATGCCACTATGACGGCGGAGCCGATTAGCTTTTTACCTATCATCTGATCCCTTGATAATTTATGCATAGCTCATACGAAAAGGAGTCTACTATCCCGCCGTTTATCGTCTCATCGTAGCGTCCGGCCGGAATTATCTCGTCACATCTGTATGAGCCGTTTATATCCCTGTAAAAAGTTTTAGGGTTTATAAATAGTAGATTTTTACCCTCTGGGGACTCTTTTTGCCACATATCAAACTGATCTACCCTGCTATCAAGCAAAAATACCGGAAATTCGGAATAGAGGATAACCCTGCTGGCTTCGCTCCAGTTTGTTACGGCTAGCCCGTCTGCACATCTTTGTTTTGCTATGTTGGCTCCAATTTTTGATCCGTTATCCCACCCCGCTATATCCCTAAAAGGTGATTTGTAGTCAGGAAATTTTCCGATCTTAAAGATTAGTTCCAGATGTATCAAAACGGCAATAGCTAGTGAGATGTATACGATATATTTGGTAGTTTTTGGTGCTGTTTTGTATAGATAAAGCGTTCCGATTGGGATAAATAATACAAAAAACGGGCTTATCCAGTGAGGCAGTGCAACCTGCTTTGATTGTGAGTAAAACATAAACAAAACAACGGCAACCCCTATGCAAAGAGGAAGTAAAAACTCCCGATTTTTAGCCGCTTTGTATAGGCCGAAAAAAGCTATCAAAAAAAGAGCCGGATTATATGTTGCGGCCTGTCTTCCGAGTGAGGTAAAAAACGTTTTTATATCAACCTTATCACCGCCGGATACGTGTGAGGCCTGAAATGCGAAAGAGGCAAAATCGTTTTGTATGTTCCAGATCAAAACAGGCGAGACGACTATGCACGACACCAAAATACTAACGAGTGTTTTGGAATTGAAGATGATATCGTACCTTTTTTTGTAGGCGATATATGCAAACAAAGCCGGTACGAGTAAGACGGCGGTATATTTGGAGAGTCCGGCAACTCCAAGTATGAGACCGATATAAAGATAGTTTAAAAATGTTTTTTCACCCTCTAGCCGCTTAACGGCATAAAGGAGTAAAAGCATCATGGTGATAAGCAGGGAATCCGGCATTAGGGTTAAAAATAGCACCCCTATAGTAAGTGAGCCGTTTAAAGCGATTACAGCCAAAAAAGCGCCGTTTTTGTCTTTTTCTTTGAGAAGGTCATATATCAAAAATGAGTTGAGAGCGCCAAGCAAAATAGCGGGAACTCTGGCCGCAAATTCGTTTTGGATAAAAGCCGAAAAGACGGAGTGTGTCCAACCTACTAGCGGAGGATGGTCAAAATAGCTAAGCGCTAGATTTTTCGCATATAAGACATAATGAGCCTCATCGACCCCATAGCCGAAAAAAGGGGAGGCAATTAGTCTAAGGATCGATAGCGACAAAACCAATACGGTTATTCTGGAGGTTAGGAGTTGTCGCATGATCTAGGCAGCTTTTATTGTTGTTTTTTTGCTTTTTTAGTAGCTTTTTTTGGGTATTTTTTTGCTTTTTTACTTTTGTGCATCTTTGCGGGTTTTTTTGTCTTTTTGGCCTGGGCATGAGTCATTTTAACCATTTTTGGAGCCGGAGATGCGGATTGATGTATCTCTACGGGAGAGGATGATGCCATAGGCGGCATCGGAGGGAGTGACTCTGCCTCATATTTTTTTTGCTTTGGAGCCGCCGTATCGGCATTGATGGATAGGGTGCCCCCTTTTTGTACCGCTTCGTTCATATAGTTGTCGGCAAATGCAAATGTTGCAAGAGCCGTTAACGCTAACGTATATCTCTTCATGGCTAACAATCCTTAGGTTTTTTATTAAATTACCCGAATTATAACCTAAAAATACTCTTTTATCCCTATTTTGAGGGGCATTGAAGCTCTGAGATAACCCCTGTAGCCGGATAATACGTTGCAAAACATCCGGTTGATTTCGATGTTATTTTTGTGTTTGTTCCGCTTGCTTCGGTCTTCCAGCTTGTTCTGCCGGACGGGTCTATCACCAAAGCCAATGTCCCGTCTGTTCCGTCTGCCCCGTAAGAAGGCGACGAGCCGTCTGTGCTGAGGGCATTTGGATTGCCGTTCGTTGTTCCGGCGGCATTGCCACCGTTTTTAGTCAGGGTAACATTATAGTCTCCGCCGTCTGCTTTCACAACATTTATACTTATGGATGTCGATGGAGAGAGTATGATTTTTGATTTTATCCCTTGTATGCCTGTTCTAATAGCAGATATTCCGGCTTTGTCGGCAGCCATTTTTGCATCATCGTCTATACCTGCAAGCTTCGGTACTGCTACGGCAGCCAAAATACCCAAAATGACTATTACGAACACAAGCTCTATTAGGGTAAAACCTTTTTTACTCATTTTTGTAACATCCTTATTTATATTTGTTTAAAGTTGCAATGGTAACCAATTATGCGTCATAAAAGCTTAATAAACACTTATAAGATATTTGAAACTTTTATGTTCTAAATAAATTATATTGTTAAAAAATTATTTACTTTTTATCGCTTCCGACGCTTTTAAAACATCGGTTACCGTAATAAGTTTCATACAATTATGGTGCTTTAGCGGGCAAACTCTTTTTTTACAAGGCCTACAATCCAATTCTGTTTTTACGACGTAATAATTTGGATTCCCCCATGCCGATGTTTCATTTTCGTCGGTTGAACCAAAAATCGCAACCGTAGGAATAGCAAATGCGGCGGCAATATGCATGGGGCCGCTGTCATTTGTTATAAATAGCTTTGCCGATGCTATCAGGTCTATTAGTTCCCTCATCGAGGTTTTGCCGACGCTGTTTTGGTAGTTTGTTATGCCGTGTTGCTTTATGATATCTTCTACCTCGGTGCCTATATCTGTTTCGTTTGGCGCTCCGACTATTGCTATATCGTACTCTGTTGAGAGTTTTACCGCTACCTCGCCAAACCCCTTTGCGCTCCACCTCTTTGCCTCACCGTATGCGGCTCCGGGATTTATGACGCATAGGTTTTTTTTTGCTACATTTGAGGTGATATGGAGCCGCTCTGTTAATACGGCACAAAAAGGTTTTATGAGTTCCAAATACCGCAAAACCTGATGCTTTTTTTTGTTTTCTTTTGGACTATGGGTGAGAAATAGGGATCGAAACTCTCTAGCGTAGCCGATACGCACCTTTGAGCCGGTAAAATATAAGAGCAGAGCCGATAAAAGCGAGTTTTGGAGCGTAATCGCCATATCAAAGACACCAAGGCTTTTTGCGGTTTTATAGATCCAAAGTATTCGACTTTTTGACTTTTTACTCTCGTCCGTAACAAGCCGTTCTATTCTGCCGTCATTCTCAAAAAGAGATAGAGCGGCAGGTGTTCCGACAAGGGTAAAAACAGCTTCCGGATACGAAGTTTTTAGGCTCTCTATAGCCGGAGTAGCCATTACGCCGTCGCCCAACCAGTTCGGAAGTCTTATGAGTATCCTCATAACCCATCCAAAACAGTCAATGTCTGTACCAGATTACGCTCTACGCTAAATTCAACCGATTTTGCCTTGTTCCACTCTTTGGTAGCCGATAAAAAATCATTATCATCTAGTAGTTTATGAATTGTCGGCAGTATGTTTATATCTTTTGGGGTCTTCATCACAAACCTATCTTCCAAAATCTCGGATGCACCGTTTTGTGCCGTTGTGATAACTGCACAACCTCCAGACATTGCCTCTAAACATACATTTGAGAACGGTTCGTATCTGGTCGGAAACAAAAATATATCTGCTGCTGCATAGAATCTGTCTATATCTTTTCTGGCACCCGCAAAGATAACGTTTAAGCCGTGCTTTTGGGTAAAATTACGGTAAAAGCCGATTTTTTTCTCTTTTCCAACCATGACGGCAGTGTAGTCGTCTCTTTTTAATGAGGACAAAATCTCTAAAAATTCAAGCCCCCCTTTTCTGGCAAAGCCGCTACCTGCAAACAAAATCATTTTTTTATCCGGATTTAACCCAAATTCGGCGCAGATACTCTCTTTGGAGGCTTTTTTGTTTTGTCTGTTTTGTGGCACGCCATTGTAGACTACCTCTATTTTATTTGGATTTATCCCGTAGTATCCGGTTATGTCGTTTTTTACAAAACGGGAGTTTGCGATTATTTTTTTTGCATTTTTAAATGTAAGCCGCTCAAGCCATAGATATGTCAGTTGTAGCGGATTTAGAAATATTTTTAGTTTGCTCTCGCCGTTTTGAATCCTCACGTCAAGCCACGCCCTATGAACGCCGTCGCCGGCACGGTATATGTCGGCACACGGCAATCTCTCCAATGAAAACAATAGCTCGTCGCTTTTTTTTTGTTTGCATGCAAAATAGGCAAAGCTGAGTATCCTAATAAACGATGGCATGAATTTAGGAGAGGTTATCCTCGGCGCATCGCTATCGACCCAGTTGGTGGAAAATACACGAAGCGGTATCCCCTGATCTTTCATGGCCGATATTAGCCTCGCTAGGTAGTTTTCCGCTCCGCCGTACGGGGTGTATTTAAACCGTGCTAGTGCTATTTTTTTCATTAATCTCTTTTATTGAGAGGGCAAGGAGCAGGCCGACCAAAAACATAAACTGCTCTAACATATGATCCCTGATTACGCTATCGACTATCATCCGGAAAAAAAAGCCGGAGACGATAAAAAGTAGAATCATCCCAAAATAGCTCTCGTCTTTTTTGAAGCTTCTAAAACCGTAATACATCAACGAGGCTAAAAACACCACCCATAGACCCATCCCAATAAATCCGGTTCCGATCCCCAAATCGATAATTCCGCTGTGAGAGTGTCCGCCGCCTTCACCGTATTTGGCTTTTAATCCGTGCCCGAAAGCATTTCTCCCGTACCCTATCCCGAACGGATTTTCGGTTATCAGGATGAATCCCTCTTTAACCATTGCGGGGCGTGTATAGTTTGAATGATCTACGGTTATGCCGTCGGATAGAACAGGTTTTTGGTATTTGTGCCAATCAAGCCATGCTTTGTTATGTTCGGTATCAAGCGCTATCGAAACGGTCTCCGCTACGCTATCCCATCTCTTGTCCGCCTTTATGTTCGCGTATCCGATTGCGGTAAACGAGAGAATAAACAAAGCGGCTATTGCTACCGTTTTTCTCCCCCCTAACCTTCCATAGCTCCAAAACAGATACAGAGCCGTAAAGCCGCAAAAAGTAAAAAAAAGACCGATAAACCCAAATCTCATAGTCTCCAGATAAGATGCAAGCAAAACCGTAATGCCGGCTAAATATATAAAAAAAGAGTCAACCGGAATAACCCTTGTTTTTTTTATAATTCGAAACAGTAGCTCAACACCTATAACGGCTAAAATCCAATTTGTCAGATAATTTGCTTTATCGGGCCCTTCCGTTAGCCCCATTAGTTTATGCGGCACTACCCCCCCGTTTGTGGTAAATAGTTTAACTGCTTCCAAGTCTATAAACAAAGAGTGTAAAAAGATAACCGCAAAGCTCACCATAAATACTTTTTTCGCATCGTCAACATCTAATGCAATAACGGTAAAACCGAAACAAAAAGTTACAAGTGAAATGAGCCACTGCCCGTTTAGCTCTTTTAACGACCATTCGGTTTCAGGGCTTACAAAAATTGCCACAAAATAAAACCAAAAAGTAGTCAGAGCGAGTGATATGAGTATCGGTTTTGTTTTTGAATAGCTATCCAATACTATTTGTCTGAATATATTTTTTGAGTTGTAAACTATTATCCATAGCGTTATAACCGAAAGTGCTAGCGAGATATGTCTAACCGCTATTGTTCTGGGAATTGGCCAAAAAAAAGTTAGTACGGCTACAAAAAACAATAAGGCGTAAAATATCCGCCCTTTTGCGGCCATATTCAATTTTTAACCCCTATTTGGGAATACTCAAATCCAAGTTCTTTCAGTTTTTCACCGTTGTATTGGTTTCTGCCGTCAAATATTATTTTGTTTTGAAGGAGTTTGGCAACCTCGTCAAAGTCCGGACTTCTAAACTCTTTCCACTCTGTTACCAAAAACATTGCATCGGCGTTTTTTAGAGCTTCATATTTGCTATCTACAAATAAAACACTATCCAGAATATCTTTTAGGTAGTGCTTTGCCTCCGCTATTGCTTTTGGGTCGTAAGCTTTTATTTTTGCCCCCATTTTTACAAGCTCGGTAATAAGTGTTATGCTTGAGGCCTCCCTCATATCGTCTGTTTCCGGTTTAAAGCTAAGCCCCCACACCGCAAACGTTTTGCCTGAGAGATCGGCTCCAAATCTTTTGATGCATTTTTCGACAAGGCTTAGCTTTTGGGCTTTGTTGACCGCCTCTACCGCTTTTAGGATTTTTGGCTCATAGCCTATGTCGATAGCGGTTTTCTCAAGGGCTTTGACATCTTTTGGAAAGCAGCTTCCGCCGTATCCGCACCCCGGATAGATAAAGCTATACCCTATCCGGCTATCAGATCCTATCCCTATTCTGACTTTGTTGATATCAGCCCCAACCCTTTCGCAGATTTGAGCTATTTCGTTTATAAAGCTTATTTTTGTGGCAAGCATTGCGTTTGCGGCGTATTTTGTCATCTCTGCCGAGCGGATATCCATTCCGATAAATCTGTCATGACTTCTTGTAAACGGTCCATATAGCTCCTTCATTATTGAAAGCGCCCTGTCGCTATCTGCTCCGACAACGACACGATCCGGTTTCATAAAATCCTCAATAGCTGCACCCTCTTTTAAAAACTCAGGGTTTGATACTACGTAAAAAGGGATATTTGCCCCTCTTGCGGCAAGCTCTTTTGCTATCTCTGCCTTTACTTTTTCGGCAGTTCCTACCGGAACCGTGGATTTATCGACGATTACGGTTTCGGATGTAATATGCTTGCCGATGCTGTTTGCTACGGACAAAACATATTGTAAATCTGCGCTTCCATCTTCGCCCATCGGAGTTCCGACCGCTATAAAACAGACATTTGTGTTATCAAGTGCCTCTTTGATTTGGGTTGTAAACTTTAGGGCTCCCTTTTTGTAGTTATTCATAACCATCGGCTCTAGTCCAGGTTCGTATATCGGGATAATTCCGTTTTTAAGATTTTCGATTTTTTTTGCGTCTACGTCAACGCACCAAACCTCGTTGCCCATCTCCGAAAAACAAGTTCCGGTAACGAGTCCTACATAGCCTGTGCCGATTACGGATATTTTCAATTCAATACCTCATTATTTTCTGTCTTTTGTGTAAAAGCAATTGCAATCACAAATAATGTTATTACAAAATTAAAATTAAGATTTTCTATAGTGCCTCTTAAAATAAAATAGGCAAACATGCTTACAAAGATTGGCAAAAACATAATTTTTTTTCTCTGCATATTTTCATGATTCTGTCAGCTTGTTTAATATTTTCACCCATAGGTTTTTGCATTAATACGGCAGAACCTTCCGGAATATTTTCAAGGATATCTCCTAAGACAGAAGCCGGAACAGCTATATCAAATACTGCGTCATTTTTTACACCGAAATCAATAATCTCTTCCAGCGTTTCAAAGACATTGGGAATATCATTTTCCTGTGCCACTTTTTTAGCTTTTTCAAAATCAATATCATAAATAGCTTTAACAGGATAGTCAGCAATTTTATATGCCGGCAGATGAGTTCCTGATACAATCCCGCCTGCTCCGATTATAACAATATTTTTTGCATTATCAGGTGTAACAGGTGCGTAAGTCATTTCAGATACATTTTTTACCATTTCTTAAACCTCCTAGAATATACAATTATAAAATATTTATTTTAATTTACATGCCGTTAGCTATACCAAGTACAATAAATGACAGAATCAATATACCGTTACCGATAAGCATAACTTTTTTAGCCTCCGGATAACCCTTCCATTCTCCGTCCTTTAAACCCCATGAATTAGCTATTACAAGTGCAATACCGTTAAATGATATCCAGCCGACAACAGGTCCTAAAGGTCCCAGCATTGATGATGCTTTACCATAAATTGCAAGTGCCGCAAACCATACAAAAGAAGTAAGTATAACTTTTGCATAAGCGATTCCGCAGCCTTTTTCAAAATAGTTATTATATGTTTTGTTTTTGATTAATTTTGATAGGGCAAAAAAGAAGTTAGCCAGAAACCCGCCGAAAAATACAACAGGCCATGAAATCAGACTGGCGCTGATTGCCGGAATTCCGTCAGCAATAGCGTTTTGAACTGGAACTTGTGTATAAGAGTAAGCAATGTTTAATGAAGCACT
>ERZ650312.10-NODE-10-length-69478-cov-23.760238_pt1 | contig 69478 bp, 78 predicted proteins | sample MGYA00376248_ERZ650312 | MGnify/ENA primary metagenome ERZ650312 (study PRJEB26733, sample SAMN07839316) | wastewater metagenome | biome: urban; feature: wastewater treatment plant; material: waste water | place: USA: North Carolina | collected 2016-07-28 ... | reverse complement strand
TGAATGTCATATACAGTCTATTGTATAGAAAAAAACTTACTTTGTAAAATGTTGGTCACAGATTACTTTTTCAATTGATTATAGAAGAGTAGGATGGCTAACATTCCCCAAAATCCAGCATGAAGCGGATGTATTTTCCCAGCGAAAAGTTCAATGGAGAATATTAGGGCAAAACCTGCAAAAAGAAACCAGAGGAGTGGTTTATGATAAAGATAGATAGCTTTTTGGACAGCATTTGATTCTGGACTGGTAGTTTGCCAGTCACTATTTAAAATTGGAAGTATAGTGAACAGTAAGATAAAGATTGGTGGGTTGTCTCCAGTCAGTTAGCTATGTATATATAAGCTACAAATCGCTGTATAGAAGAGAACAATCAAAGTAAGAATGAGTTTCGGTTTGTCAACGTTCATCTGTTTTCTCCTTTTTGAAATAAATCCGATAAGGAATAGCGACAGAAAATCCAGCAGGAAGGATGAGGACAAGTAGTTTGACATGTCCTAGCCAAGTGCGCACGGAATAGGTCAAGGTCATGGCAAACAGGGTAAAGATGGCTTGGATGATAAAATAGCGTTTTTCTTCGGAGGTTTTATAGGATTTGATAATCTGAATGGGCGGTAACATGAGCAAGAATGAACTGCTAATTGGCTCATTGACCATTCATGTAAGAGTAGATGAAGAGGGCAGAAAATAAACCATAAAATAGGACGAAAAATCGACAGGTTTGTTTGGGTGTAAAAGGTTTATTCATGGTGTTAGGTCCTTATTTTTTCTTGGCAGAATCTGCTTCCAATTTTTGCAGATAGGCAATGGCAGACAGGGCTAGACTGGCAAAGAGGCCCATCATGCCACCGAAGAGGAGGGATTTTATGTGGAAGATGGAATCCAGTAGGGGAAGTTGGAGGCTAAAGAGGTCTGCCAGCCCAGCAAAGAGGCTAGATAGCAGTGCAACTCCCAGTCCCCAAAGAATTGGGTTAAGGGGCCGACCTTGTCTTTCCTCAGGGCTAAGCTCATCCAAGTCATATTGGGGCAAGTCAGCATGGAGGGTCTGCATATTGACGATACCTAGCAAGATAAAGCTAAAGAGAGCAATTATCATTGGATAATAGGTAGCCACCTCCAGAGGATAGCGGTAGGCTAGGAAGTAGGCGATGGCATTTCCGAGAGCTAGGAAGTAGAAGTAGTAGATAAAGGCCTGTCCGCCGATAGCATCAGCCTCGGCCCGTCGGTATTCGTCTAAAGGACCGCGGATACCATAAAAACGTTTAATCATATTTTTGATCCACTTGGGTTCTTCTTTTGAAATAGCAGAGCTGATAGTTAGGTTTTCTGCCTTTTTCATGCGCTTGCGTAACATGATTTCAAGAGCAATGCCCGTGAAAATACCACCTAGACAGGCTGCAAGGAATTTTCGGAGGTCAAATAAATGGTCGAGCGGGTTGAGCCCCTCCATCCAGGCACCAAAAACAACAGTCCAAATGTACATAACGGCAGTGAAATAGAGGGCGAATTTGATACTTGCTCCTTTGAGCTGCTTCTGTTCCTTACTAGTCAGTTCTTCTACATCTAAACTGTCCACTTGGTTGTGACGCATCTTGGATGTCATATACATACTGGCGGAAAGAGTGGATAGGAATAGAGCCGTTGGATAGCCATAGGCAACGACTTCTGGGTAGCGTTTGGATAGAGCGAGTGCCAGTAGGTTAAGAGCCATGGTGGCCCAAAAGAGTAGGATAAAGCAGGTATTGCCTAGTCGGAAGGCTTCTTTTTTGCGAAATTCATCCAAGGGCCCTGCGATACCGTAAAATCGTTTGATTAATTTATCTTGAAAGGTTTCTTTTTTCATAAGCAGCTCCTATTTTTGATCGAACAATGGTAAGATGTAAACAAAGCCTAAGAAGTAGATGGTCCCAGCAATCAGCACTTGTAGCCAAAATTTTGCTTGGCTGATGGTGTGCAAGATTTCTGCTCCGCTATTGCCCCAAAGCTGAAAGAGGACAAAGAGCGGGATAAAAATAAGGGTAGAGATAAGGTTTTTGCGTGTATTCTTTTTCATGATATTTTCCTTTCTATTCATTCCAAAAGAGGCTATTGAGATCGGTCTGTAAAGCTTTGGCTAGGTTGATACAGAGGTCTAGCGAGGGATTGTATTTGTTGTTTTCAATCATGTTGATGGTTTGCCTGGATACGCCGATGGCTTTGGCTAGATCCAGCTGGGAAATACCTAGCAGTAGGCGATAATCTTTGACACGGTTCATGGGTTCTCCTTTCGTGTAAAATATATGCGACATTCTATTGTAAAGAGAGAGGATAGACTAGCTATCCTTATGCACGATGTCAATTATATGCGACGGTTAGTTGTGAAAAAATGAGGGAGACCTCTCTGTTGATGTCAACTATATGCGACATATTTCTTTACTGTTAGTATATACCTGTTCATATAAGTTGTCAACTATATCTGACATATTTTTTGTAAAAAGTTTGCAACATCTTTTTGATTTAATTTGTGGTACAATAGAAAAGATATGACCAAGGAATTTAATCACACAACTGTTCTCTTGCATGAGACAGTCGATATGTTAGACATCAAACCAAACGGAATTTATGTAGATGCAACGCTGGGTGGAGCAGGGCATAGTGAGTATCTGCTCAGTCAGTTGACGGATGGTGGGCATCTTTATGCCTTTGATCAGGATCAGACTGCTATTGATCATGCCCATATTCGCTTGGCATCCTACATTGAAAAGGGACAAGTGACCTTTATTAGGGACAATTTTCGCAATCTCAAGACTCGCTTGGCGGAGCTAGGTGTAACAGAGATTGATGGGATTTGTTATGATTTAGGAGTATCTAGTCCACAGTTGGATGAGCGGGAGCGTGGCTTTTCTTACAAACAAGATGCTCCGCTCGATATGCGGATGAATCGTGAGGGACATTTGACAGCTTATGATGTGGTCAATAACTATGACTATCACGACTTGGTACGGATTTTCTTTAAATACGGTGAGGATAAATTTTCCAAGCAGATTGCTCGTAAGATTGAACAGGCGCGTGCAATAAAACCAATCGAAACAACGACTGAGTTGGCTGAATTAATCAAATCAGCTAAGCCTGCGAAAGAGCTAAAGAAAAAGGGTCACCCTGCCAAGCAGATTTTCCAAGCTATTCGGATTGAGGTCAACGATGAATTGGGAGCGGCAGACGAATCTATCCAGCAGGCCATTGACTTATTGGCTCTGGATGGACGGATTTCTGTTATTACCTTCCATTCTTTAGAAGATCGTTTGACCAAACAACTCTTCAAAGAAGCGAGTACAATTGATGTTCCAAAAGGCTTACCATTTATTCCAGATAACTTGAAGGCGCCACTTGAATTGGTCAATCGTAAGCCTATCTTACCGAGTCAAGAAGAATTAGAGGCAAATAATCGTGCGCATTCAGCCAAGCTGCGTGTAGCTAAGAAAGTACATAAATAGGAGAGAATCTATGTTGCAAGAAACACGTAGAGAAGCTACCATGAGGGTCATTGGTGATAAAATAAAAACATTTGATCGCGTTGAAAAAGCATTTTATACCAGCATTATTCTATCGGGAATTATTTTAGCAATTGCGATTGTCTTTTTGCAAACAAGGCTCTTACAAGTTCAATCAGAAATGGCTAAGGTCAACCAAGAAATTAGTCAAAAGCAAGTTGAAATTGATGATGCAAAACAAGCTGCCAACGAATTACTGCGTTCGGCAAGATTGATGGAGATTGCTGAGAAGGCAGGACTATCTTTTAATAATGATAATATTGGAGTAGCAGAGTAATGCCCAGAAAAAACAATAAACTCTTGCGATATGTCTTGAAAAATCGCTATATTCCTTCCAAAAATCGGCGGAGAGTAGGACAAAGTTTACTGATAGTGTCGATTTTTGTATTTTTTATTTTCCTGATTAATTTTGCGATTATTATAGGAACGGATTCAAAGTTTGGTGTTGATCTTTCTGAAGGAGCGCAAGCAGTTCATCAGAAAGAGGTTACTGTACAGGCGAAACGTGGAACCATTTATGATCGCACAGGGGTTCCAATTGCAGAAGACTCAACAACCTATACGGTTTATGCGATTATTGACAAGGAATATGTTTCTGAGTTAAAAGAAATCTTGTATGTCCAGTCGTCCCAATTTAATCAAGTGGCACAAGTATTTAATCAGTACCTTGGAATGGAGGAGGATTATGTTCTTAAGCAATTAAATCAACAAGATTTGAATCAAGTCTATTTTGGTACTTTAGGAAAAAACATTTCCTATAATACTATGACTACGATTCAAGAAAAGATGAAAGCTGCTGGAATTGAAGGAATACATTTTAACGCCAGTCCTGGTCGAATGTATCCAAATGGAAACTTTGCTTCTATATTTGTTGGATTAGCCAATCCGGTTGAAAACTCTGATGGAAGCAATAGTTTGCAAGGAGTAAGTGGTTTAGAATATTATTTAAATGATATTTTGGCTGGACATGACGGTAAAGTTGTGTATGAAAAAGATAGTCAGGGCCGTGTTCTTCCAGGAACTGAAGAGGTCGTGACTGAGACAATTGATGGTCAAGATGTATACACTACTCTGTCTGCAGATTTGCAAAGATCGCTTGAAACAAATATGGATACTTTCTTTAACAATGCTAAAGGTAAGTATGCAAATGCCACCTTGGTTTCTGCGAAAACTGGTGAAATATTAGCAACAACACAACGCCCAAGTTACGACCCAGATACAAAAGAAGGGCTTGGTGCTGAAGGACTGCTAGAACGCTCCTTGCTATATCAAGAAGCTTATGAACCAGGATCGACTATGAAAGTTCTTACTGTAGCATCGTCTATTGATAACGGAACTTTCGATCCAAATGAAACTTATACCAACAATGAATATGTGATTGCAGACGCAAAAATTAATGACTGGACACTTAATGCTGGATACTCTGCGGTCACACTAAACTTTGCACAAGGCTTCTCTCTGTCCAGTAACGTTGGAATGACACTGCTTCAACAAAAAATGGGTGATGACAAGTGGTTAAATTATTTAACAAAATTCAGATTTGGTTACCCAACACGATTCGGAATGGGAGATGAGGCGCCAGGATTGATTCCAGAGGATAATATTGTAACTATTGCGATGTCATCTTTTGGACAAGGTATATCGGTCACCCAAACACAGATGCTTCGCAGTTTTACAGCAATTGCCAATAACGGCATTATGTTGCAACCCAAATTTATCTCTGCATTGTATGACCCGAATACAAATTCGGCTCGACTTTCTAAAGTGGAAGAAGTTGGAAATCCTGTTTCAGAAAAAGCGGCAGACGACACTCTTGGATATATGATTAATGTCGGAACGGATCCTGTATATGGCACACTCTATTCATACGATTTGCAGGGACCTTCGATAGTTGTTGATGGATATGATGTTGCAGTCAAATCTGGTACTGCGGAGATTGCCGGTGAAGATGGGCAAGGGTATATTAAGGGTGCCTATACTAACTCTGTAGTGGCAATGGTACCTGCTGAAGATCCAGAATTTATCATGTACGTAACTATTAAACAACCGGAATCACTTAATGTTATGTCATGGCGAGACATTGTCAATCCAACTTTGAAAGAAGCTATGTTGTTGAAAGATAGTCTCAACTTAGATTCAAGTGCACCAGCTTTGGCACAAGTCTCAACGGAATCAGAATACCAGTTACCGAATGTAATTGGACAAACACCAGGTGAGACTGCTGAGGAGCTACGTCGCGAATTGATTCAACCGGTTATTCTAGGAAATGGATCAGAGATTAAAAAAGTCTCTGTAGAAGTCGGCAGTAATGTTGCAGCGAATCAACAGATTCTCTTGTTAACCAATAAATTTGAAGAAATGCCTGACCTTTATGCCTTAACCAAAGAGAATATGGATCTTTTTGCAGAATGGACGGGTATTGAGGTGACCTATAAGGGTACTGGTTCAAAAGTGGTTGATCAGAGTGTTGAAGTTGGAACTGCTTTGATGAATACAAAGAAAATTACAATTACTTTAGGAGACTAACATGCAATTTGCACTTATGTCAGGATTGGTTGCTTTTTTGGCAACTGTTCTCTTAATCCCACAATTTATCACTTTTTACCAAGCTAAACGCATTGAAGGACAACAGATGCATGAAGATGTCAAGCAACATCAATTTAAGGCAGGAACTCCGACGATGGGGGGAACTGTTTTTCTAGTAGTTGCGATTCTGGTTAGTTTTATCTTCGCAGCAACGACTCACATGTTGACTGGTGGCGTTGTTGCCATTCTATTCATTTTAGCCCTTTATGGTTTGGTGGGATTCTTGGATGATTTTCTGAAAATTTTCCGTAAAATTAACGAAGGCTTGAATCCTAAGCAAAAGCTTGCCTTGCAAATCCTTGGTGGTATTGTCTTCTACTTTGTGCATGTGCGAGGAGCTGGTGGGGGTGAACTAAACGTATTTGGCTATATGCTAAATCTGGGAGTTCTCTATTTTCCTTTTGTACTATTTTGGTTGGTTGGCTTTTCAAATGCTGTCAACTTGACCGATGGTATTGATGGACTTGCCTCTATCTCAGTTGTCATTAGTTTATTAGCATATTCTGTTATTGCTTATAAAGAACAGAAGTTTGATATTCTTTTAGTCTGCTTGACCATGATTGGTGGTTTGCTTGGATTCTTTGTTTACAACCACAAACCTGCCAAAATATTCATGGGAGACGTAGGAAGTTTAGCGCTCGGAGGTATGTTGGCGACAATTTCGATTGCTCTCCGTCAAGAATGGACTCTCCTCCTTATTGGCCTGGTCTATGTCATTGAAACGTCCTCTGTTATGTTGCAAGTTTCATATTTTAAATACACCAAAAAACGCTTTGGAGAAGGTCGTCGTATTTTCCGTATGACTCCTTTCCATCACCATTTGGAGCTTGGAGGATTGACCGGAAAAGCTGAAAAATGGAGCGAATGGAAAGTTGACTTTTTCCTCTGGTCAGTCGGTCTCATCATGAGCTTGATTACCCTAGCTATTCTTTATCTATAAAAATCAGAAACAGCAGAAATGCTGTTTTTTTACCTTGACAAATATGGTTGAGGGGTAAAATGGAGAGAGAATTGATGGAGGATGGAAATGGAACAATTCAATCAAGAATAGTTATATGGAGTGGTTATTCAAATCATGACAGCTGCTAGTCAACTTCCTATGGTTAAAGTCAATCGGGAAGGAATTTTGAAGACTCGTTTTAAAGATAGTCCCTATCTAGATAAAATTATTGCGGATGGACCAACGGCGGTGTTCACTACAAAAGCTTTGCGTAAGGAAGCTGAAAAAATCATTAATGATATGACTATGAAAACATCTTTGATTTCTTTCGCAGCTGGTTTACCGGGGAATCCATTTACAGCGGTGGCGGCAGGTACTGCTGATATAGTTCAGTATTTTGGTTTTGCCTTGAATTTGTCGCAACAAATCGCTTATCTTTTTGGTGAAGATGAATTATTTGTTGGTGAAGGGAAGGAAATTTCAGAAGAGGTTCAAATCCGCATTATTGCCTACATTGGTGTCATGTTTGGAGCAGCTGGTTCAGCAGTTCTTCTCAATAAAGTATCCAAGACAGTCGGAGCTAATATCGGTAAAAAAGTAGCTATGCAGGCTTTGACCAAGACAACTTGGTATCCCTTGGTGAAAAAGGTAGCCGCAGTGATTGGTGTGAAAATTACCAAAAAGACTGTTGAAAAGACCATTGCCAATGCAGTTCCTATTTTGGGTGGTCTGATTTCAGGAGGTTTGACCTATTTTACCTTCCAGCCCATGGGAGGGATGTTGGCAGACACATTTGTGAAAAAAATAAATGGTGATTTCGATAGCGAACTAGAACTCAGCGAAGCCTTCAAGGCTAGTTTGGCAGAGGTAAAAGAACTAGGTATTATCGAGGCAGAATTTACTGAAGTAATTGAGAGTTAATGAGGGCGGGTATCCGTCCTTTTTGCTTGTCCACCTAAATCGTGCTATAATAGGGGGAAATACAACTAAAGAGGAAACTATGAAATTTACAGATATGAAGCTCAAGCCTTATCTTCAAGAGGCATTGAAAGAAATAAACTTTGTCCAGCCGACAGAAGTTCAGGAAAAATTGATACCGGTTGTTTTGTCAGGGCGTGACTTGATTGGAGAATCAAAGACAGGATCAGGGAAAACCCATACCTTTTTGATTCCAATTTTTCAAAAATTAGATGAAGAAGTAGACCAAGTTCAAGCAGTTATTACGGCACCATCGCGCGAATTGGCAACCCAAATCTATCAGGCAGCTCGTCAGCTGGCTAGTCATTCTGAGACCGAAATTCGAGTCAGCAATTATGTAGGTGGTACAGACAAGAATCGTCAGATTGACAAGCTCCAAGCTGGGCAACCCCACATAGTCGTTGGAACACCGGGTCGAATTTATGATTTGGTGCAATCAGGAAATCTTGCTATTCACAAGGCGAAAATCTTTGTAGTGGATGAGGCTGATATGACACTGGATATGGGTTTTTTAGAAACAGTGGATAAAATTGCTGGAAGTTTGCCTAAAGATCTTCAATTTATGGTCTTCTCAGCGACTATTCCGCAAAAACTGCAACCATTTTTGAAAAAATACTTGTCCAACCCAGTTATGGAACAAATCAAGACCCACACTGTGATTTCTGATACGATTGAAAATTGGTTGATTTCGACAAAGGGTCGTGACCGTAATGCTCAGGTTTTAGAGGCAACCAAGCTCATGCAGCCTTATTTGGCAATGATTTTTGTGAATACTAAGACGCGTGCGGATGAATTGCATAGCTATCTGACAGAAAACGGTCTTCGTGTTGCAAAGATTCATGGGGACGTTCCGCCACGTGAGCGGAAACGAATCATGAATCAGGTGAAAAACTTAGACTATCAATACATTGTAGCGACCGACTTGGCTGCTCGTGGTATAGATATTGAGGGTGTCAGCCATGTCATTAATGATGCCATTCCTCAGGACCTTTCTTTCTTTGTACACCGTGTCGGTCGTACAGGACGTAACGGTTTACCGGGTATTGCCATTACCCTTTATCAACCGAGTGATGATGAAGATATTCGAGAATTAGAAAAACTAAATATCAAATTCTTACCTAAAGAAATGAAAAATGGTGAGTTTGTTGATACCTATGACCGTGATCGTCGTGTAAACCGTGAAAAGTCTCGTGAAAAACTAGATTTGGAAATGATTGGTTTGGTCAAGAAGAAAAAGAAAAAAGTCAAACCAGGCTACAAAAAGAAAATTCAGTGGGCTGTTGATGAGAAGCGTCGGAAGAACAAACGGGTTGAAGCGCGTGCTAAAGGCCGTGCGGAACGGAAGGCGAAACATCAAACCTTTTAAGAGTACTGAGGGAATACAATGTTACAAAATATTTTAAGCTTTTATTTACAAGGACTCTTGATTGCAGCGATTTTTGTTATTGTGATTAGTTTTATTTGGTTTTTAATCCGCGCTAGCAAGGGCGTAGATAAGACCTTACAAGAACGACACGACTTTTTATTTGATTTACTGATGATTAATGTTATGACGATTCCGATTGTGGCTTTTGGAGTCGTCAGTATCATTTTGATGATAAAAGTATAGAGGGAAAGAATCATGTACGATACAATTGTAATTGGTGCAGGCCCAGCCGGGATGACAGCAGCGCTGTATGCGGGGCGGAGCAATCTAAAAGTGGCCTTATTAGAACGTGGTATTTATGGCGGACAGATGAACAATACCGCTGAAATCGAAAACTATCCGGGTTACGACCATATCTCAGGTCCCGCCTTGGCGGAAAAGATGTTTGAGCCTCTGGAAAAATTTGGAGTGGATCATATTTTTGGAACCTTGATTCGAATTGAAGAGGATGGTCCTATTAAAAAAGTTATCACTGAAGATGGCGTTTTGGAAACCAAGTCAATCATTCTGGCTATGGGTGCAAAACATCGCTTGCTTGGTGTGCCTGGAGAAGATACTTACAATAGCCGTGGTGTTTCATACTGTGCAGTTTGTGACGGTGCTTTCTTTAGGGGTCAAAAACTCTTGGTTGTCGGAGGTGGCGATTCTGCGGTAGAAGAAGCTTTATTCTTGACTCAATTTGCCGAGTCAGTGACCATTGTTCACCGAAGAGACCAGCTTCGTGCTCAAAAGGTTATTCAAGACCGTGCATTTGCCAACGAAAAAATAAATTTTATCTGGGATAGCGTAGTGGAAGAAATCAAGGGTGATGACCTTCGTGTGCAAAGTGTTGTTATTAAAAATGTAAAAACAGAAGAAGTCAGTGAACTTGATTTTGGTGGCGTCTTTATCTATGTTGGTTTGGATCCGATGACAGAATCGGTTGCAGATTTAGGAATTACGGATGAAGCTGGCTGGGTCGTTACAAATGAAAAAATGGAAACGAGCAAAGCTGGTATTTATGCCATCGGCGACATTCGCCAAAATCAACTTCGTCAAATTGCAACTGCAGTTGGAAATGGAGCAGTTGCTGGACAAGAAGTTTACAACTACATCACAGAACTAGTTGAATAGGGGAATACAATGTTTCATATTTATGATATTCAGAAAAATCCAGATGGTATTTCCTTTGAAAAGACCTTGGATTTACATGAAGAATTGCAGGCACGAAATAGTGAAGTTCTAGGATTGTCACCTGTACAAGTATCTGGTAATGTTCGATTTGAGTCAGGCTTGTTTTTTTTAGATTATCAGATGACCTATGATATCACCTTGGCTTCTAGTCGTTCACTACAACCAGTGGTTTTACATGAGGCTCAAAAGGTCAATGAGCTGTTTGTAGCTAACGAAGCCGTACTCAAAGAACAAGATTTGATCGATGAAGATATGGTTTTAGTGGTGGAGAATGATCAGATTGTCCTAGATGAAAGCGTGGCGGATAATATCTTGCTAGCTATTCCAATCAAGGTATTGTCACCTGAAGAAGAAGCTGAAAAGGACTTGCCGGCAGGTCAATCATGGACATTGATGACAGAAGAAACCTTCCAGCAGCAAGCACAAGAAAAGAAAGAGGCTAATAGCCCCTTTGCTCAATTGCAAGGACTATTTGAAGAGGATGAATAGTCCAAGCCTTTGGATGGTTAAATTATCAGAAAATTCTTGTCAATTTTGGGTTTTCGGTGTATAATGAAAAAGATACTAACAAGAGGAGTAAACTAATGACAAAAGCAAATTTTGGTGTTGTAGGGATGGCTGTTATGGGCCGCAACCTTGCGCTTAACGTTGAGTCACGTGGCTATACAGTAGCTATTTATAACCGTTCTGCTAATAAGACTGAGGATGTTGTGGCAAGCAACCCTGGAAAAAACTTGGTACCTAGTTATGATGTAGAAAGCTTTGTTGCTTCTATTGAAAAACCTCGCCGTATCATGTTGATGGTTCAAGCTGGACCTGGTACAGATGCAACAATCCAAGCATTGTTACCACACTTGGATGAAGGTGATATCTTGATTGATGGCGGTAACACTTTCTATGAAGACACAATTCGTCGTTCTAAAGAATTAGCAAACTCAGGAATTAACTTTATCGGAGCAGGTGTATCTGGTGGTGAAAAAGGTGCTCTTGAGGGTCCTTCTATCATGCCTGGTGGTCAAAAAGAAGCCTATGAGTTGGTAGCAGACGTTTTAGAAGAAATTTCAGCAAAAGCCCCAGAAGATGGTGCGCCATGTGTTACATACATTGGTCCGGATGGTGCTGGTCATTATGTTAAAATGGTTCACAATGGTATCGAGTATGGAGATATGCAATTGATCGCTGAATCATATGATTTGATGCAACATTTGCTCGGCTTGTCTGTTGATGAAATGGCTGATATTTTCACTGAGTGGAATAAGGGTGAATTAGATAGCTACCTGATTGAAATCACTGCGGATATCTTGAAACGCAAAGATGATGAAGGCCAAGATGGACCAATCGTTGATTACATTTTGGATGCTGCTGGTAACAAGGGTACTGGTAAATGGACTAGCCAATCATCACTTGATTTGGGTGTGCCATTATCATTGATCACAGAGTCTGTATTTGCTCGTTATATTTCTACATACAAAGAAGAACGTGTGGCTGCAAGTAAAGTGCTTCCAAAACCAGCTCCGTTTGCCTATGAAGGGGATAGGGCTGAATTGGTCGAAAAAATCCGTCAAGCCCTCTACTTTTCAAAAATTATGTCTTATGCACAAGGCTTTGCACAATTACGCGTAGCATCTAAAGAAAACAACTGGAACCTACCATTTGGTGAAATCGCAAAAATCTGGCGTGCGGGTTGTATCATTCGTGCTCGCTTCTTGCAAAAAATTACAGATGCATACGGCCGTGATGAAGATTTGGCAAACTTGCTTTTGGATGAATACTTCCTTGATGTAACAGCGAAATACCAACAGGCTGTTCGTGATGTTGTTGCTTTGGCAGTTCAAGCAGGAGTTCCTGTACCAACTTTTTCTGCAGCGATTACATACTTTGATAGCTATCGTGCTGAAAACTTACCAGCCAACTTGATTCAAGCACAACGTGACTATTTTGGTGCTCACACATATAACCGTAAAGACAAAGAAGGTGTCTTCCATTACGACTGGTATAGCGAATCAAAATAAGAATAGATGGGCGTGAGAGCGCCCTTCTTTCTAGTCATGATTCGATTCCTAAACCATGCAACTATAGAAAAAGGATGAACAATGGCTAAGAAAATTTTGATTGCTGGGAAAGAGCGTAATCTTTCACATTTTGTTTCCATGGAACTTCAGAAGAAGGAGTATATCGTTGATTATGCTTCAACAGGGAAAGAAGCTTTATCACTAGCTCATGAGACAGACTTTGATTTGGTTTTGATGAGTTTCCAATTATCCGATATGTCCAGCAAGGAGTTGGCTAAGGAGCTTCTTGCAATCAAACCTGCTACGGTGATAATTGTAGTTGTCGAAACAACAGAAGTGGCTGAACATGGGGAAGATATATTGACGTATGCGGTATTTTACGTTGTGAAGCCATTTGTTATTAGTGACTTGGTGGAACAAATTTCCGATATTTTCCGTGGTAGAGATTTTATTGAAACAAATTGTAAACAGGTTCATTTGCATGCGGCCTATCGAGATTTAAAAGTTGATTTTCAAAACCGAACGGTCACTCGGGGAGATGAGTTAATCAACTTGACACGGCGAGAATATGATTTGCTGGCGACGTTGATGAATAGTCCGGAACCAGTTAGCCGAGAACAGCTTCTTGAACGGGTCTGGAAGTATGAAACGGCCTCTGAAACCAATGTTGTGGATGTCTATATCCGTTATCTTCGTGGAAAATTAGATGTTCCAGGACAGACTTCCTATATTCGGACGGTACGTGGTGTTGGCTATACCATGAGAGATTAGAGACAAGAGAGAGTGTAAAGCTCTTTCTTTTTGTTTCTACCTATGTTAGAATGGTATAGATTGTAAGGAGTATGAATCTATGAATTCGAAATTGAAAGAGCAGTTGATTTTGCTCATTTTTGCTGGGCTGGTCTTATTAACAGTTTTAAATTGGTCAACAGTTTATAGCGGAATCTTAACGGTACTTGGGAGCATGAACTCACTTCTTATTGGTGGACTTTTTGCCTTTATATTAAATGTTCCAATGAAAAAAATAGAGGACTTGATTGAAAAAGTTTCTTTTTTAAAAAAATCCAAGCGAGCTCTTGCCATCTTGGGTGTACTCATTGCCTTCATCTTAATCGTCACAGGACTGGTTCTTATTGTTCTACCAACGCTTGTAACAACTGTATCGGAATTAGTTTCCGTTAGCAGTACAGCCGTTCCAAAATCGATCAATGCTTTAACAGCATTTTTACAGTCTTATGGCCTGCTATCTGGTCAGATTGGTGAACAAGTTACGAGTCTATTGGATCAATTGAAGAATTTGACCTATGTATCCAATCTCGTGACGCCGATACTTTCTGGACTCGTCTCAAATGTGACAGGGATTTTCTCGAATACAATGACGTTAGTCGTGGCTTTCTTCTTTACCTTAGCCATTTTGGGTAGCAAGGAACACTTACTATCTATGACACAAAAATTATTACAAGCTATCCTACCGACAAAAGCTGTCAAGGTAGTCAATTATATTGGAGAAGTGATCATTGATACCTACGATCGATTCTTGATGAGCCAGATTGTCGAAGCGTGTATCATCGGGGTTTTGGTATTTGTAAGTTACTCTGTTTCAGGAATCCCTTATGCAAGCATGGCTGGGATCTTAACAGGTGTATTGTCCTTTGTGCCCTATATTGGTCCATTTTCAGCATGTCTAATCAGTGCTCTCTTTGTTGCTGTTCAAAATCCATTGCTGGCTCTGTGGTCTATTGTACTCTTCCAAATTATACAATTAATTGAAGGAAATGTGATTTACCCCCGTGTTGTCGGGCAGTCTGTAGGACTTCCTACTGTATTTACTTTGGCAGCAGCATTGATAGGTGGTAATTTATTTGGTCTGTTAGGTATGGTCTTCTTCACACCGATCTTTGCAGTTGTTTATCGATTGGTAAAAGAATGGGTATATAGTCGACTAAAAACAAAAAATCAGATTTTGAAGGAAAGTGAATAAATACGCTTTCTTTTTTTGTTACATTGTTATGATTTGACAAACAAGAAGAAAAATGTTGAAATACTAAACAGAGAATTTTGCTATTCTGTAGTAAGGATCTAATAGATTAACAGGACATTAATGAAAGGAATGTGACCAGGTAGATGTGTTACATTCTTTAGGTGTTAGTCTTAGAGTGACTAGATTGGAAGTACATAATAAATGAGTTACACATATACAATTGGTATAACTGTGGAAGAGCATGATACATTTGTAAAGAATTCTCATCAGGCAAATCTCTTGCAAAGTAGTTTTTGGGCTGATGTAAAAGTTGGTTGGCAAAATGAGAGACTAGGTTTTTACAAGGATGGTAAATTGGTTGCAGTCGCCTCTGTGTTGATTCGAAAACTGCTTTCTCCAGCAAGCTTTACAGTCATTTACATACCAAGGGGTCCAGTGATGGACTATCAAGACAAAGAGCTGGTTTCTTTTGTCCTAACTTCTTTAAAGGAGTTTGGAAACCTACATCGAAGTATTTTTATTAAGTTTGATCCATTCTTGCTCCTTTCAAAACGGGATATGGATGGAAAAATAGAAGATAGTCAACAGACTTTTGAGATAAAAGATTTGTTGGTTGACTTAGGCTGTAACTGGTCAGGTCGCTCTGAAATGATGGGTGATACAATTCAACCAACCCATCATGCGGTTTTATATAAGGATATTTTTTCAGAAAATTCCTTACATAAACGGGTTCGTCAAAACATTCGCACTGCGAGAAATAAAGGACTTGAGATTAGCATTGGTCGAGAAGAATTGTTAGATGATTTTTCTGAGTTGTTGAAAAAAACTGAGAAGCGAAAAGCCATCCACTTACGTGGAAAAGAGTACTATCACCGAATTTTAACAGCATACCCAGAAGATTCTTATTTGACTGTGGCATATTTAAATGTAGTTGATCGATCTGATCACATCACGCAGCAAGTTGAAAAATTAATAGAAGAAAAAAATACATTTACTTCAAAAACACGTCAAACTAAAGTTGATAATAATCTAAAAGAATTGAATAGATTGAACTCTGAATTAGATTTCTTATCTTCCTTGATGGAAACGAAGGGAAGTTTTGTTCCATTGGCAGGAACATTGACCATCAATTTTGGAACAACATCTGAAAACATTTATGCTGGGATGGATGAAGATTTTAAACGTTATCAGCCAGCTCTTCTAACTTGGGTAGAGACAGCTAAGCAAGCATTTGAACGTGGTGCAAGTTGGCAAAACTTGGGTGGAATTGAACCAAAATTGGATGGTGGATTATATCAGTTTAAGTCACAATTTAATCCTACTATTGAGGAGTATATTGGAGAATTTGATCTGATACTTTCGCCCATTCTCTATAATATTCTTCAAGCTATCCTGAAAAAAATAAAGAAGATGAGGAACATTAAACATGACATTTTCTCAGATAAGTAAGAATGAATTTGTTCAGCACTGCAAGCTCGTAAGTGAAAAATCGTTTTTTCAATCCCTTGAAATGGGAGAACTTCTAACTAAACGAGGTTACGATGTTCGATTTGTTGGGTATCGAGATAACAGTTCTACTATCGTTATTTCAAGTCTAGTGTTCTGTAAGAAGATGTTTGGCGGTCTCTATATGGAGTTAAACTCTGGTCCAGTCGTTAGTGATAACAGTTATCTGGACAAATTTTTTCAGTCGTTAAGAGATTATGCAAAACATGAGGGTGTTTTGGAGCTGGTCGTTAAACCTTCTCAAACCTATCAAACTTTCGATAGTAATGGTCAGCCGTTAGGTTTTGAGGATACTCATTTGATTGAGATGTTGACTAAGAATGATTTTCAGTATGATGGTTTACAAACGGGTTATCCAAATGGAGAGCCAGTTTGGCATTATGTGAAGGATTTGGAGGGGATTACTGAAGATACCTTAGTATCCTCCTTTAGTAAAAAAGGGAAAGTTCTTAGTAAGAAGGCTAATAGCTTTGGACTGAATATTACTAGATTAACAAAGGATGAACTACCACGATTTAAAGCTATAACAGAAGCTACTTCAAACAGAAGAGATTATACAGATAAACCGTTAGAATATTATCAAGATCTATTTGATACATTTAGTGATGGAGCAGATTTCTTGATTGCAAGTTTGAATCTGACTACCTATCTAGATTTATTACATTCTCAAGAAGATAAATTGAAAAAAATAGCAGAGAATTTAGTGCAAGATTTGAGTATAAATCCGAAATCTAGAAAAAAAGGGAATGAACTACGCGAAATCGAAAGTCAAATAGAGAGTTTTGAGCAACGAAAACAAAATGCTGAACAATGGATCAATAAATATGGAACATCTGATATAGATATTGCTGCTAGTTTGTTTATATATACTAAACAAGAATTGGTGTATTTATTTAGTGGTTCACTTGAGGAGTTCAGTAGTTTCTATGCTCCAATCATTTTACAAGAATTCGCAATGAAGAAGGCAATAAAAAAATCTATCAAGTTTTATAATTTCTTAGGGATTACGGGCTTATTCGATGGCTCGGATGGTGTTCTTCGCTTTAAGCAAAATTTTAATGGGTATATTTTGCGAAAACCAGGAACGTTTCATTACTTCCCACATCCTGTTCGCTACAAAATAATACAAGTAATCAAAAAAATAGTATTTACATTGACAGGAAAGTGATTTATTCGCTTTCTTTTGTTTTTGTTCAAATTATGCTATACTGAGATGATAAAGTTTTCGTAGGAGAGTGAGTATGCGTTGTCCAAAATGTCATAGTTTAAAATCAAGTGTAATAGACAGCCGTCAAGCAGAAGATGGCAACACAATTCGTCGTCGTCGCTCGTGTGACCAATGTGGTCAACGTTTTACCACATATGAACGGATTGAGGAAAAAACATTAGTTGTTGTTAAAAAAGATGGTACCAGAGAACAATTTTCTCGCGAAAAAATCTTTAATGGAATCATTCGTTCTGCCCAAAAGCGTCCTGTATCAACCAGTGATATAGACGAAGTGGTTAACCGCGTAGAACAAAAGGTCCGCTCAATTAGTGATGCTGAAATTGAAAGTGACGTAATTGGTAATTTTGTGATGGAAGAATTGGTTGAATTAGATGAAATTACCTATGTACGTTTTGCTTCAGTCTATCGTTCGTTCAAGGATGTTGGTGAATTAGAAAATCTGCTCAAACAAATGATTTCGAAAGGGAGCAAGGTAAAAACGGGAACAAAAGATGAAGCCAAATGATTTATTTACTTATATAAAAACAAATGCCTTCATTCCAGATGTTGTCAGTTTGAGTAAATGTTACCAACCCATCATTGGGTTTGATGCTTTAGCGCTTTATTATTACTTTTATAGTTTTTCCGACCAGGGGCAAGGACGTTTTAAATGGACTTCGATTCTCAACCATATGGATTTTGGTATGAATCGATTGGAAAAGGCCTTAGATGTCTTGACAGCTATGGAACTTTTGCAACTCTATCGTGCGGATGAGTTGACTGGAATAGCTGTACAAGCTCCTTTAACTGTAAAAAACTTTTTAGCCAAGCCCTTGTATAAGAATTTGTTGGCTAAAAAGATTGGTGAAGCTAGTGTGGATAGCTTACTTGTCCATATTCCAAAACAGGAACAAAATATTTCCAAAAATTTTTCACAAGTGTTTACAATGGATGGACAGGTTCCTCTTGTTTTTGAATCCAATCGGGATTTTGATTGGTCAGCATTTAAAGCTCTGATGGCTAAAGATAAACTGTATTTTCAAGATGAAACTGAGGATATTATCGCACTAAGTTACATAGCAGAGCAGGCAGGTTGGACCTGGTTGGAAACCTATCGTCAGGCTAAAATAACAGCTATTGGACATACAATCTCAACTAAACGATTGCAGCAGTCACGTCAGTCATTGCCAAAAGAAAAAAACGACCTCACTGGCCAGGAAAGAGCTATTGTTCGGGAGGCGAAATCGAAATCCAGTCTTGTATTTCTATCTATTTTAAAGGATCAGCGTAAGGCAACTATAACCATGGCTGAGCGGAAATGCTTAACGGATTTGGCAAACATAGGGTTGCTTGATGAGGTGATTAATATCTTGGTTCTCTATACTTTCAATAAGATTGACTCTGCCAATCTCAATGAAAAGTATGCAATGAAGCTTGGAAATGATTTTTCTTACAAGGGAATTGGCAGTGCAGAGGCAGCTGTTCTTTACCTAAGAGAGTTGAAGACAGGTCAAGCTGTCACCAAGCCGAGCCAGCCACAGAAAAGCAATGTGCCTGACTGGAGTAAGGAAGAGGTTCAACAAGAACAAACACAAGAAGGTCAAGCCAAGTTGGCGGCTCTTTATCGTGAGTTAGAAGAAATGGAAAATAAAGGAGGTAGCTGATGAAATCAGTTCAAGATAAGTTGTCGCAGGCAACTAACCCTAGCCCAAAATCTTATCAGCAACTCTATCAAGAGATAGTGAGTGATACTGAAGTTGCTGCCTTTATTAAGAAAGAAGGGTTGACTCAAAAGGAGATTACCCTGTCCATTTCCAAATTTTTGGAATATATCAGCCAGCGTGATTTGTTTGTAAAACAAGATGAGGCCTATATCGCCAAAGGTTACCAACCTGTTTTGGTGATGAATGAAGGCTATGCGGATGTTTCCTATCTCGAAACAGAAGAATTGGTCGAATACCGTCGTTTGGAAGCTATCAAGAACCGAATTCAGCTTATAAATATGCCGGCAAGTTTGAAAAATGTCACTGTGGCAGATATTGATAAGAATGATGAAAATCGTGTGGAAGTCATGCTAGCCATAACGGATTTTGTCAAACGCTTTGAAGAAAAACCAAAAGCTCTTTATATCTATGGTAACTTCGGTATTGGTAAAAGCTATTTGATGGCCTATTTAGCCAATTTGTTATCCAAAACCTATCTTCAATCAACCACCATGCTCCATTATCCAACCTTTGTTGTCGATATAAAAAATGCCATCAAAGATGGTTCTGTCAAGGAGCGAATTGACGAAATCAAGTTGGCTCAAGTCTTGGTATTAGACGATATCGGAGCGGAGCAACATAGCCCGTGGGTGCGTGATGATGTTTTACAGGTCATTCTTCAGTACCGTATGCAGGAAAATCTGCCGACCTTCTTTACTTCCAATTTCTCCTTTGATGATTTGGAACGTCATTTTGCATCCGGCAAGTCTGGTGATGAGACCTGGCAGGCCAAGCGGGTTATGGAGCGGATTCGTTATTTAGCACGTGATTTACATTTGAAAGGAAATAACCGCCGATGAATGAAACGATTGATTTAATGTTGAACCATAGCTCTGTTCGTCGTTTTACGGAGGAGCCTCTTGTAGCAGAAGATCTTGAAACAATCATCGCAGCTGGGCGAGCTGCCTCTAGCTGGAAAAATTTTCAGTCCTATTCCATTGTTGTCGTCCAAACAGAAGCAAAAAAACAAGCACTATATGACTTGGTACCACAGCCTGCCATTCTTCAAGCTCAGGCAATTCTTGTTTTTGTTGGGGACCACAATCGTGCCAGCAAGGCGGCGGAGCTTCATGGTTCAGACTTTGATGCCAAAGGACCAGAGAACCTCTTGATTTCATCAGTTGATGCTTCTTTGGCCGGTCAGAATACCTTATTAGCGGCAGAAAGCTTGGGCTACGGCGGAGTGTTTATTGGACTGATTCGCCATAAGGCTTTAGCAATAGCGGAGCTGTTCAATTTGCCGGATTATACCTATCCCATTTTCTGTATTGCTCTAGGGCGGCCTGCTCAACATCATCCAGTTAAACCACGTTTGGCAAAAGAAGCCATTGTTTTCCATGAAGAATATGTGGAACAAGGCGTGGAAGCAATTGAATCATATGACCTAGTACAGACTGAATATGCAGGAGCTCGCCAAACAGAAACCTGGTCTGAGCGCCTAATTGCTCAATTTGGTCAGCCAGAGCAGCCTGAAACGAGGGCTGTACTAGAAAAAAATAAACTATTGTAAGTTATAGTCTTTTTGTTTGCTTTCAGTACTCGCTCAAACTGTCTGGGAGACAGTTTGAGGTTGTTGATAAAGTGAACCAAGTTCACATCAAAAGCTGTAGACAGCTTGTACAGTTTAGCGAACTGTAAAAGGCTGGAAATGATACTTGCGATAGCAAGCCTCTTACGCAAAGTACGGCAAAGCGAGTTCAAATAATGATGACATTATTTGAAGTTGGAAATAGGGAAACGAAGTTTCCTCATGCGTCGACCTTATAAAAGACAAACAAAAATGACTATATTAGAAGAGGAGGAGCTATGGCTCTACCAACTATCGCCATCGTTGGACGTCCCAACGTTGGTAAATCAACCTTATTTAACCGTATTGCAGGGGAACGTATTTCTATCGTAGAAGACGTGGAAGGTGTGACCCGTGACCGTATCTATGCTACTGGTGAGTGGCTGAATCGTAAGTTTTCCTTGATTGATACAGGTGGTATTGATGATGTGGATGCACCTTTTATGGAACAAATCAAACATCAGGCTGAGATTGCTATGGATGAAGCCGATGTCATCGTCTTTGTTGTATCAGGCAAGGAAGGTGTGACAGATGCAGATGAGTATGTATCTCGTATCCTTTATAAGACAAACAAACCAGTTATTTTGGTTGTCAATAAAGTTGATAACCCTGAAATGCGTAATGACATCTACGATTTCTATTCACTCGGTCTTGGAGAACCTTATCCAGTATCTTCTGTTCACGGTATCGGAACAGGGGATGTCTTGGATGCTATCATTGAAAACCTACCAGCTCAGGAAGCAGAAGAAAATCCAGATATTATCAAGTTCAGCTTGATTGGTCGTCCGAATGTTGGTAAATCCAGCTTGATTAATGCTATTTTGGGCGAAGAGCGCGTGATTGCTTCTCCAGTAGCTGGAACGACTCGTGATGCCATTGATACGCACTTTACAGACCCAGAAGGTCAAGAATTTACCATGATTGATACCGCAGGGATGCGCAAGTCTGGTAAGGTCTATGAAAATACAGAGAAATATTCTGTTATGCGTGCCATGCGTGCCATTGAACGTTCGGACGTCATATTGATGGTCATCAATGCTGAAGAGGGTATTCGTGAGTATGACAAACGCATCGCAGGTTTTGCCCATGAAGCTGGCAAGGGAATGATTATCGTGGTCAACAAGTGGGATACGCTTGAAAAAGACAATCATACCATGAAGCAGTGGGAAGACGACATTCGTGACCAATTCCAATACTTGTCCTATGCACCGATTATCTTTGTATCGGCTTTAACAAAACAACGTTTGAATAAGTTACCTGAGATGATTAAAGCCATTAGTGAAAGCCAGAATACCCGTATTCCATCGGCTGTTCTCAACGATGTCATCATGGATGCTATTGCTATCAATCCAACACCAACTGATAAGGGTAAACGCCTCAAGATTTTCTACGCGACTCAAGTTGCGACCAAGCCACCGACATTTGTGGTCTTTGTCAATGAAGAAGAACTCATGCATTTTTCTTACATGCGTTTCTTGGAAAATCAAATCCGCAAAGCCTTTGTCTTTGAAGGGACACCGATTCATTTGATTGCACGGAAACGGAAATAAGAACCTGCATTCACAGTTCAGCACTTCCATTCAAGGCTAGTTTTTCAGCTACTCATCGTTTGTTTTTTTCAAAATACAGTCAGTATTCCCACAAGTAACTGCCTTGATTAGCGAAAAAACTATTCTCTTATATACAAACACTTCACTTGTGAATACAGGTTCGAAAAGAGGGCAACCTCTTTTTTCATTGCAAGCATTCACAAATATGCTAGAATGAAAGTAGGAGGAATTTGTATGATATCAGTCCCAATATGGCGATTATTCTTTCTATTGCTTTCGATCTTGGCCTTCTATTTCATTTTCTATGAAGATAGTCAGTATAAACCATTCGGTTTTCATTATTGGCTGGGTCTGGTCGCCTGTCTTTGGGTTACTTTTGCGATCTTGATTTCCTATTTTATTGCTTTTACATGTGGTTCAACCATGGTCTATAATCGATTTGTACAGCCTACGGTTTTGCTTTTCATCTTCTTTTTGTTATGTGCAATTGGCCTTAGCTTCCTATCCCTACATACGATTAAAACCCTCGTCCGACGAACAAAGTATTACCGACAGGTCAGAGAGGAAGACTAGTATGGAATTTTTTGGTGAGTTGCTAGTTGAGTTTTTGACCGGGTTAGCTGGCCTCGCTGAAAGGAAACACCCTCCCTTTGGAATTCGCTATTGGCTAGGTTGGTTAGGAGTTCTGATTCATGTCTTACTCTTTGCCTTGCTTACTTGTGTGACCGTCTTCTTTTTCATATTTTTATTGGAAGGAAAAGGCTTTATTCACGGAGTAGTGGCAATTGTTTTCTTGTTGTTTGCTCTATTTTGGCTTTGGAAATGCGGAAAAACAATCTTGAAAATGTGGCAAGCAACGATTTATTATTTAGCTATTCATTAGAGACATCAGATTTACAGCTGGTGTTTTTTTTGATGCCTAGTCGGAGAAAATTCCCTTAAAATCTGCTATAATGGAATGATAATGATTTTGATATAGACAATACTCAATGAACATCAAAAGTAGCCTAGCTTCAACTATCTTGGAGATAGTTGAGGGCTGAAAATATAGAGAATGGTGTTCGTGACATTAAGCCGAAGACAAAACTCTGTCACTTTTTTATTTCAAGGTGACAGGCTGAAAAGCTCCATTTGTAGCTTTTCACTCATCAAGGCTTTTGACAATGGTTAATTTTGATTTTTGAAGAGTATTAGTATTGTCATGTAGTTTACAAGAAGGTTTGGATGACCTTTTGAGGTTGAAAATAGGGAGTGTAGTTCACAATAGTTGTAATGGTCAGACTTGCAGTGAGAAGCAGGATTGCAAATATTTGCTACGGAAATCGGATTTCTAGCTTGTCACACTTTGCATTAATAAATAAAACAAATGACAAAAAGAAAAGGAGCTTGAATGGGTCGTATGATGCCGGGGCGGATTCGCCAAGAAGGAATTGATTTATACGAGGCTGGACAATTGACAGTTCTTCAAAGTAAGAATGGCAAAATGGAGCTTGAAATTGCCGGAGAACACTTTGTGTATGGAGATGAGGATAGCGATCTACAATGTAGCTGTCAATTATTTCAGAGCAAGGGTTACTGCCAACATTTAGCTGCCACGGAGTATTTCTTGAAAAATGATAGGTCGGGCAAGGATATAAGTCAATCCATGAAAGAAGAGGGGGATGAACATAAAGAAACCGTTCGTCGAACCTATTTGGGTGGTCTGTTTTTAGATGAGATTCTTCGTCCAAAGCCAGAAATGGGGATTAAGTATCAGTTATCTGTGGAAGGAAGTTTGTTGCCTTTTGATCGCCAGATTGATTGGACTTTGAAAATTTCCCGTCTGCCAGATAGTCGTTCTTATATTGTAAGAGATATTGGTGCATTTTTGCGTCTGGTAAAAGTTAATGGTTATTACCAAATTGGGAAAAATTATTATGAGCTGGTTGCGTATGAAAATTTTGATGAGCCGAGTCAGGCGTTATTAGAATTTCTATGGAATTTGGTACCAGAGAAAGTTGGATTGGACTCAGATATTCTTATACATTTTGGAAGACATTTTCGCTTACCTCAGGCCTATTTTGAAGAAGGGCTGGAATTGCTGAACCAGCTAGCTGTATTTGAATTTTCGTATCAGCAGCAATCTTATCGTTCTATGAACGTTTTTCCATTGAGTGAAGATGCAGGTTTGTTTCACTTTGATGTAACGGTCCACACGCACATGATTGAAATGGTCATTCATGAGAAATCTTATCGACAGCTATTTCAAGGGCGTTTTCTATTGGTGGATGGGATTGTTTATAGTGTCAATCGCTGGCAAGAAAATCTGATTCGCTATCTATCAGAATTAGTCCCAACTGAATCTGGCCATAAAAAAGTTCAAGTTGATTTCAGCGATCAAGATCGACTGGCACTGAGTTTATTAGATTTGCAAACGATTGGTAGTGTGTCAGCTCCAAAACGGTTTAGGATACATGATTTTAAGCCAGAGTTTTACATTAAGATGGAAGCAGATGGTCGTCTATGTTTGCAATTGCTGTTAAACTTTGGTGGTAGAATGGTAAGCAGTGAAGAGGAATTAGCTCTATTACCATTTGCGAGCCATTTCCAACACTTGGAGGCTGTTTTTCAAACAATCCACCTGGCTGGTTTTCATGGAACGTATAAGGCTTATAGGGCTTCGCTTAGTCAAACAGAGTTATATCCTTTTTTCCGTCAGCAAGTACCAGCTTTGCAAAAAATGGGGAAAGTGGTCTTATCAGATGATATTCAAGATTTACTCGTTGAAGCTAAGCCACAAATAGAGGTGACTCGTAATGGTTCACTTTTGGATATTTCTTTTGATTTGTCCGAAGTTGATCCGATTGAAATTGATCAGGCTATTCAGGCTTTATTAAATCAAGAAGACTATTATACTAGTACCAGTGGAAAGGTCTTAGTCTTTGATGAAGACACAAAGAAAATTAGTCAAACACTTATTAACTTACGAGCCCGCCACAATCAAACTGGACAACTTCAGGTCCATGCTTTAGTGGGATACCAATTGTCTCAATCTTTTGCAAACTTTGAACAAGTCCAATTTACGAAAGAGTTTTTAGAAATGGCGACCTATCTCGCTCAGCCAGAACGTTTCCCACTTCCTGAATTGAGAGTCACTACCCCGCTTAGAGATTATCAACAGATTGGTGTTAAATGGTTATCTATGTTAGATACTTATGGTTTTGGAGGGATTCTAGCTGATGATATGGGATTAGGAAAGACCTTACAAACTATCTCTTTTCTGACTAGTCGACTAAGTGAAGACTCAAAAGTATTGATATTAGCACCTTCCAGTCTCATTTACAATTGGTTAGAGGAGTGTAACAGATTTGCACCTGAACTTGATGTGGCTGTTGTTCATGGTACCAGAGAACAACGTGAAGAGATTATTGCAAATAGAAAGCAAATTTTAGTGACATCTTATCCGTCCTTTAGGCAGGATGTAGAGCTATACAAGCAGGAGAGATTTGATTACCTCATTTTGGATGAGGCTCAGGTCATGAAAAATGCCCAATCAAAAATTGCCCAATTACTTCGTGAATTTGAAGTAGGGAACTGTTTTGCCTTATCTGGAACTCCGATTGAAAATCACTTAACAGAATTATGGTCTATTTTTCAAATCGTTCTTCCAGGATTGTTACCCAATAAGCAAGCCTTTAGTAAGATGACAGCTAAAGAATTAGCTCGAACGATACAACCATTTGTGTTGAGGCGTCATAAAGAAGATGTTCTCAGAGAGTTACCAGATTTAATTGAAGTCAATGTTCTGAATGAATTAACTGATGAACAAAAGACAGTTTATTTAGCACAACTTCAACAAATGCAATCACAAGTTCTTGGTGCAACTGATGCGCAAATTAATCGAAGTAAAATCGAAATTCTGTCGGGAATCACTCGATTAAGGCAGATTTGCGATACTCCAAGCCTATTTTTGGATTCCTACAAGGGGGAAAGTGGCAAGTTAAATAGTTTGAGAGAATTATTAATTCAATTAAAAGAAGGGAATCGGCGAGTTCTTATTTTTTCTCAGTTTCGAAATATGTTAGAGCAAATTGAGTCTCAACTGGAAGAAATTGGATTGACATCCTATACCTTAACTGGCTCAACTCCTGCAAATCAACGACAGGAAATGACTCGAGCATTTAATGCAGGTAGCCGAGATGCCTTTCTTATTTCATTGAAAGCAGGCGGTGTTGGACTGAATTTAACAGGAGCTGATACAGTTATTTTAGTAGACTTATGGTGGAATCCAGCTGTTGAAGCACAAGCCATCAGTCGTGCCCACAGAATGGGTCAAACAGAGATGGTTGAATGTTACCGATTGATTACTCGTGGGACTATTGAAGAAAAAATTCTAGAGCTACAAGAGAATAAAAGAAATCTTGTAAAGACAGTACTTGATGGAAATGAAAGCCGCTCACAATTAACTGCAGAGGATATCCGCGAGATTTTAGGAATCCAATAGGTGGATATATACAGGATAAGGAAAATTTACAAAAATGTGGTATAATATGTCTTTGAAAGGAATGACTTATGATTCGACAAGCGAGAAGATTTCCATTAGTTGCAGATAACGAGATTCTGATTGGTGCTAACCCTGTAATGAGTTTATATGATGAAAGTGATTTAATCAGTAATATTAAAGGGCCGTATCAGGAGCGAGATTTCGTAATGACTACAGAAAAAAAGAAGTCGGCTCAAGATAGTTCTAGCTCCCAGTCAGAAGACGAGCTATTACCACCACTTTTTGAAGCTACACCGAGTCGATACTCAAGAAAAGATCGGCAACAGTTAGTAAGGGCCAAATTACCTGCTGAAAAAACTCAAGGACAACTGGCTCGCGAAAAAGCAAGAGAGGATTTAAAGAAAAAGCGGTCGGCTGGTTATTTGAGAGATGAGAAGACTGTGATTCAACCATCTCGTGTCCGACCAGTTGTTGTTCCATCTGAAACTACAGTTGGAACAAAAGTGGATAGACTGACTCGCTTGGCTAATAATTTACGTCAGTCAGAGTATATTTTAGCGGATATGCCAACTGTCTATTCACTCAAAAAAGAGGATCGTAAACAAGTTCAATCTGTAAAAAAGAATTCTTACGATTTTTTGAAAAAAAGCCAAGTCTATAATTATCCAGAACGGACTATTCAGAGAGAACGTCAGCTTGCACAGGAATTGAATTTAACACATATAGAAGAGGAACGAAATGTCTAAAGTCTATCACTTTATTGGAATAAAAGGGTCTGGTATGAGTGCGCTCGCTTTAATGTTACATCAAATGGGGCACAAGGTACAGGGGAGTGATGTAGAAAAGTATTACTTTACTCAAAGAGGGCTGGAACAAGCTGGCATTCCAATCTTTCCATTTGATGAAAAAAACATCACAGCGGATGTTGAATTGATTGCAGGTAACGCCTTCCGTCCAGACAATAATGTTGAAATCGCATTTGCAGATGAATATGGGTATACCTATAAACGCTACCATGAATTCTTGGGCGAATTTATGAAAGACTTTACAAGTCTTGGTGTTGCAGGTGCCCATGGTAAGACCTCAACAACAGGGCTCTTAGCGCATGTTATGCGTAATATTACGGATACATCGTTTCTAATTGGTGATGGTACTGGCCGTGGTTCAGCAAATGCTCAGTATTTTGTATTTGAGTCAGATGAATATGAACGTCATTTTGCACCCTACAATCCGGAGTATAGCATCATCACAAATATTGACTTTGACCACCCTGATTACTTTACAAGTCTTGAAGATGTATTTAACGCTTTCAATGATTATGCAAAACAAGTAAAAAAAGGTCTCTTTGTATATGGTGAAGACGAGCAACTTCGAAGAGTCACTGCAAATGCTCCCATCTTTTACTATGGTTTAAACGAAAACAATGATTTTATTGCCTATGACCTCAAACCTTCTACTACAGGATCACAGTTTAAGGTGCGTCACGGCGAGGAAGAGTTGGGTGAATTCCAAATTCCGACATTTGGTAAGCATAATGTGATGAATGCAACAGCTGTTATTGCTACCCTTTATGTCGCTGGTTTCGATTTGCAGTTGGTTGCAGAGCATTTGAAGACTTTTGGTGGTGTAAAACGTCGCTTCACAGAAAAAGTGGTTAATAACACAGTCATTATTGATGACTTTGCTCACCATCCAACTGAAATCATTGCGACGATTGATGCCGCACGTCAAAAATATCCTAGTAAAGAATTGGTTGCCATTTTCCAACCACATACCTTTACTCGCACCATTGCCCTCTTGGATGAATTTGCAGATGCTTTGAATGGTGCTGATGCAGTATACCTTGCTCAAATTTATGGTTCAGCACGTGAAACAGATAATGGTCAGGTCAAGGTAGAAGATTTGGCAGCTAAAATCAATAAAAAAGGTGGCTTACTTACTGTTGAAAATACCTCACCGCTGTTGGATCATGACAACGCAGTCTATGTATTTATGGGAGCAGGTGACATTCAGTCATATGAGTACTCATTTGAAAGACTTTTGTCCAGCCTTACAAATAATGTTCAATAAAGTGGAAGACGGAGGCTTTTAGCCCCTGTTTTTCCGCTATTTAAGGGAAAATGTATGGAAATTCGTTTTGCAAAATTCTCAGATTTAGAGCAAGTAGTGGAGCTTGAACAAGCTAATTTTTCAAGCCAGGAACAAATTTCGGAAGCTGTCCTTGCTACCTATCTTGACAGGCTTCAAAAAACATGTCTTGTAATGGAAAACAATGGTGAATTAGTGGGCTTTATCCTCTCATGCCCATGCACCACTCCTAAGGTGACAGATGCGATTTTTTATTTATCTTCTGATACGATTCCAGTTGGTAATTATCTGGCTATTGCTAGTTTATCTGTGTCGAAAAATTATCAAGGACAGGGAATTGGAACACTATTAATAGCAGCGTTGAAAGAAGTTGCTCTTCAAGAAGGTTATGTGGGAATTGCTTTAACTTGTAAAGAAGTTTTAGTCGGTTATTATGAAATAAATCATTTTACAGATTTCGGACCTTCTGAGTCTGAATTTGGTGGTACTTCATGGTTTGATATGTACTGGAATGCTCCCTAAAACAGGAATTTCTTGCATTTATAAATGCTTTAAGTTATAATGAATGGTAACTGTGTGAAAGGAGTGTAATTGTGACGAAAGAGAATGACAACAGTGCACAGCCTTCAAGTTTTCGTGATCAAATTTTACGTGAACTCGAAGAATTGAAAGCGCAGCGCCTTGAAGGACAACCGGAAGAGACCTTGTCTCAAGTAAATGATAAAGTTGTTGAGGAGATTGAGGCAATCGCTTCTGTTGCGAAAAATGAAATTGATCATAGTGAAGTCGCTGAATTCGAACCAGAAGAGCTTCCAAAAGTATTAGAAGAGCGTGCTGATGAGAGTATTTCAGACGAAATAACAGTATTGGATGAAAAACAAACTGATAGCAACGTGGGAGATCAACCACAACCTGTATTACAAGATACAGTTGAGCGTAATTTGGAAGAACTTAGAAATTTCATTTCAGCTAATCCAGAACTTTTAGGAGATCAGTTGCTTGAATCTGAAAAAATGGGTTCTGCTTCAGTTCAGTCTGAAGAGAGTTTTGATGCTCATTCAACAAGTCCATCGTTAGAGGACACATTTATCGACTTCCCTAAAGAAGATGTTTCGACTGTTACTGGTGATACAGAAATTATTCCACTGGAAGCGACTTTGATAGCTCCTTCAGTGGCAGTTTCAAAAGAGCCAATAAAAGTCGAAGAAAGTCAACCAAGACGCCGTACACATAGTAAAAATAAGCAAAAACAAAAGAAACAGGACAGAACGGCAAAAAGAATTGTTGCGGTGGTTATGTCATTGGTAGTTGTCTTCTTTTTAGCTACTTGTACGTTTGGTTTCTTCTGGGTAAAATCAAGCTTGGAGCCTATTAATACTGAAGCCAAAAAAACGATTCAAGTGGAGATTCCTGAAGGATCCTCTACTAAGGAAATCGCAAATATTCTCTTTGAGAATGACCTAATAAAAAATGCTACTGTTTTTAATTATTACTCAAAAATTAAGAGTTATAATAATTACCAGAGTGGATTTTATAACCTATCGCAAAGTATGTCAGTAGATGATCTTGCGAAAGCTTTGCAAGAAAGTGGAACACCGACTGCTCAAGAGGAACCTGCAGGAAAAGTGTTAATCGTTGAAGGTTATACACTTACACAAATTGCGAATTCAGTTACATTGAATGCTAAAACGGATGATAAAACTGATAAAACACCATTTACCAGTGAGGAATTTTTAGCTACAGTAACAAATCAAGAATTCATTGATCGAATGGTTGCAACCTATCCAAACTTATTTGCTAGCCTACCTGCTGCGGATAGTGGAGTTATTTACAGATTAGAGGGTTACCTCTTCCCAGCTGTTTATGATTATTATGACGATACAACAATCGAAGACTTGGTTGAGCAAATGATTTCAACAACAAATGCTCGCCTTCAACCTTATTATGAAGCGATTGCTAATAAAAACCTAACTGTAAATGAAGTACTGACACTTGCGTCCCTTGTTGAAAAAGAGGGATCAACAGATGAAGATCGTCGTAATATTGCAAGTGTATTCTTTAATCGCTTAAATGCAGAAATGCCTCTTCAGTCCAATATTGCAATTCTCTATGCCCAAGGTAAACTAGGAGAGGAAACAACTTTGGCCGAGGATACGAATATTGACACTTCAATCGAATCTCCTTATAATATCTATTGGAGAGCAGGCTTGATGCCTGGTCCGGTTAATAGTCCTAGTTTGTCGGCAATAGAAGCTGTTTTAAATGAAAATGCAACGGATTATTATTATTTTGTGGCGGATGTTACTACTGGAACAGTTTACTTTGCTAATACAATTGAGGAACATGACCAGAATGTTGCTACATATGTCAATGCGCATTTAGAATAAATTAGTCTTTACTAGAACAAAATTATGTGGTATTCCACATAATTTTGTTTTCTTGAAAAAAATGAAAAAGGAAAAGAACATGGCAGAAAAAACATATCCAATGACTTTGGAAGAAAAAGAAAAATTAGAAAAAGAGTTAGAAGAATTAAAACTCGTTCGTCGTCCAGAAATTGTGGAACGCATTAAAATTGCACGTTCATATGGGGACCTTTCAGAGAACTCTGAATATGAAGCGGCAAAAGATGAACAAGCTTTTGTTGAAGGTCAAATTTCAACGATTGAAACCAAAATTCGCTATGCTGAAATTGTAAATAGTGATGCTGTTGCTGCAGACGAAGTGGCAATTGGTAGAACAGTAACAGTTCAAGAAGTTGGTGAGACAGAAGAAGAAGTTTACCATATTGTCGGTGCAGCTGGAGCTGATGCTTTTGCCAATAAAATTTCTAACGAAAGTCCAATTGGTAGAGCCTTGATTGGTAAGAAGACAGGGGATGTAGCTACAATTGAAACACCAGCAGGTAGCTATGATGTGAAAATTCTAGGTGTTGAAAAAACTAAATAATAGTGTGGAGAGAGTCGTAAGATTCTCTCTTTTTTATTCACGAAGGTACTAAAAAAGATTGGGAATCCCAATCTTTTGGTGTTTATTATCTAGAACGTTGTTTTCCAGAATTACGATTTTTCTTCTTATTGTTTGTTTTTCCTTCAATGACTGCTGAAGCAGTTGGAGTAATATCCTTTGTTTTACGAGGAGTTGCTGTCACTGTGATATTTTTGAATTCCTCTTCCACTTGTTTACGAATACGAGGTTTCAAAATGAAGTTTGTAATAGCTTGTTGAAGAATACCGAAGAGACCACCGACAACCCAGTAGAGAGTCACTCCAGCAGGAGACCCAAATGAGAACATCATGATCATAATTGGATTCATCAGAGCCATGGTTTTCATTTGTTTTTTCTGTTCTTCATCCATGCCGACTTGCATTAAGAGCGATTGGGCATAGTATAAAATACCAGCAACGACTGTCAAAATCAGGCTAGTTGAACCTAAATTAATACCAAGGAAAGTAGCTTCAGAAATTCCTGGTGTGTGGCGAGCCGCAAAGTAGATTGCAGAGAAGAATGGCATTTGAATCAGCATCGGCAAACAACCGATTCCGCCGAGCATGCTCACACCGTATTGTTTTTGAGTTGCAAAATACTCTTGTTGCGCAGCAAGTTGCTCTTCTTTAGAGCTTGCATTTTTCATGCGCTCCTGGATTGGGCCTAAAATCGGTTTGAGATAATTCATCTTCTCAGATTGGATAGCAGCTTTCCAAGATTGGTAAATTCCCAATGGGAGGATGATGAATCGAACCAATAAGGTAACGATGATAATAGCAAGACCAAATCCTAGAGCTTGATCCTCTGCAAAAAAGCGAATCAAGTTGGACATTGGTTGCCCCAACCAATCCCAAATGAAACCTGTAGGATTTCCGCTTTTATCAGTTTGTACACATCCGGATAAGAAAAGAAGAGTTGATAAGGCCATGCCTGACAACATGAGTAGACGTTTATTTTTCAATTTTTTTTGTTCCTTTGTTTTTTTTCAGTATACTCTCTATTTTACTTTTTTTGACGGAAATATACAAGTTTTATCTATAGCTAACCTGAAAATCCTTATAGTCCTCAAAATTGGCCAGGGTAACATCTAGATAGGTCACTTTGGCCATACGAGAGGGCCCTTTTCGTATTTCATGAATAAAATGGCTGAGCTTCTCAGCATTTTCTGATTGGGCGAGGATGGTTACAGTACCATCTTCGTTGTTCCAGACCCTACCAGTTATATCACCAATTTCCATAGCAAGGTATTGGACAGACCATCGAAAACCAACTCCTTGGACAATACCAGATGCAATCATTTTTACCTTACGCATAAGTTTCTCCTTTTGACAAGACCTTTACTTTATTATATCATGGTTGGGTAATCCTGTTCACCATCTTGATGATGATTTCTTAACGGAATAAGATATAATTGGTATCAAGTGTACCTGGTATTTTATTAATAAAGTTGTTGAACAGTAAAAGAAAAGGGACAAACATGGACATCATTCGCTCAAAGACTAACAATTTGGTCAAACAAGTTAAAAAATTACAACAGAAAAAATATCGGACATCTTCTTATCTGATTGAAGGCTGGCATTTGCTGGAGGAAGCGATGGAGGCTGGAGCCAATATTGAGCATATTTTTGTGGTGGAAGAGTATTTTGAAAAGGTTGCGGGTTTAGCCAATGTGACAGTTGTCAGTCCTGAAATTATGCAAGATTTAGCTGATTCTAAGACACCTCAGGGGGTAGTAGCTCAACTTGCTTTGCCGAGCCAACTTTTACCTGAGACTTTGGATGGAAAATTTTTGGTTCTGGAAGATGTGCAGGACCCTGGAAATGTTGGGACAATGATTCGTACAGCTGATGCAGCTGGTTTTGATGGAGTATTTCTATCGGATAAGTCGGCTGATATTTATAATATGAAAGTGCTTCGTTCCATGCAGGGGAGTCACTTCCATTTGCCAGTTTATCGGATGCCAATTTCCTCCATTCTTACAGCTCTTAAAAGCAATCAGATACAAATCTTGGCAACGACCCTCTCTAGTCAGTCGGTTGACTATAAGGAAATTACGTCAAATCCGAGTTTTGCCTTGGTCATGGGAAACGAAGGTCAGGGAATTTCTGATTTAGTGGCTGATGAGGCGGATCAACTTGTTCACATCACCATGCCAGGCCAGGCTGAAAGTCTCAATGTGGCGATTGCAGCAGGAATTTTACTATTTAGCTTTATTTAAGTTAGCTTTATTTAAGCAAATTGTACTATAGTGTGGTATAATAATCCAACGAGGTTCAAAGAATGGTTGCATATAAACAAGATAAAGAATACATGGACTATGTGGGGCATTTAATTGCTACACCTAAAGTTCAAAAATTGGGGAAGATTCCTCATCATTATTACTCCACACGGTTGCAACATTCCATTAACGTATCTTATACAAGCTATAAAATTGCGAAAAAGTTCGGATGGGATGCAAAATCGACCGCTCGTGGTGGGCTATTACACGATCTATTCTTCTATGACTGGAGAGATACTAAGTTTAATAAAAGTCATGCTTGGGTTCATCCACGGATTGCTAAGCGCAATGCTCAGAAACTCATTCAACTTAATAAATTAGAAGAAGATATTATTGTGAAGCATATGTTTGGTGCAACGATTTCTCCTCCTCGCTATAAAGAGTCTTGGATTGTGACTTGTGTTGATAAGTATTGGGCAGTAAGAGAATGGAGTCTGCCTATGCAACACAAGTGGAAAAAAAGCAAGGTCTTTCGTTTTCAATAAGATGATTTAAAGGAGAATATCATGAATAACGATTCATTTATTATTAATCAGGTGGATAACACCGCCCTCAACCGTTTCTTTGGCAAGATTTACGGAGTGGTTGCTATGGGAATTGGTCTATCAGCATTTGTATCATTCCTAGCTGTTACAGTCTTTCAACCATTATTACTTAGCTTGATTAGTGCAGGTTCACTCATTATGATATTAATCATGCTTGGACAACTTGCTTTGGTCGTTTCGGCTTCAACGATGGCAGCTAAAAATAGTCCAATGGCTTTACCAATGTTTCTTGCTTACTCAGTGACCAATGGTATCACCATGAGCATGATTTTGATGTTCTATACTAGCGAAACAGTTGTGCTTGCCTTTGTGTCAGCGGCTCTCATGTTTGCTATCATGGCTGTAATTGGGATGACAACGAAGAAAAACCTTTCTGGTATGGCTCAGGCATTGCGTGCAGCTCTATGGGGAATTATTATTGCAAGTTTTATTAATATCTTCCTTCGTAGCTCAGGTCTAAGCTTTATGATGTCCATCATTTCTGTTTTGGTATTCTCAGGTTTGATTGCTTATGACAACCAACGTATCCGCAATGTTTTCGAACAAACTGGTGGTAATGTTGGCCAAGGTTGGGTCGTATCCATGGCGCTTCAGCTCTATCTTGACTTCATCAACCTTTTCCTCAACTTGCTTCGTATCTTTGGTGGTTTGAATAGAGACTAATTATGACAAATAAAAAAGAGGCCTAGCCTCTTTTTTTGTATGCCTTATGCTAGAGCTCCCATTGGATCCCATGGGGCAAGGACTTGTGGTTGAGCTTGATAAGCTGCTAATTCTTCTGGTGTGAGGAATTCTTTTCGGACAACAATCTGATAAGTATACTCGTCCATCCAGCTATCTGATGCGACGAAGTATCCCTTGTCACCAACCTTGTCTCCCCAAGAGTTTTCCACTTTCCATTTGAGAGGTTGCTCATTGTCATCTAAATCAACACCAGTTAAGACCATAGCGTGGGTCATCAAACTTTCGGAGTAGTCTAATCTTCCAGCCTTGTCTTGATGGAATTGGATACCCAGACCTGAAGTGAAGTCGTAGGTGTTGGTTGCCATAATACCAGTTTGACGGTTGCTACTTTGACCGACATCGGAACCAAACCAAACGGACTCACCAGCTTTGAGTTGGGCAATAGCCAATTCTTTGAAACGGTTCATTTCTACATTGAGATATCGGACAGCAGGGGCGCCAATGACGTTCCCCAATAATTCGACTGTATAAGATTTATTGTAAGGTTTGTCAGTTGTAGGAGCATTGATAATGGAGACATAGTCAGATAGTTGTAAACCAACGTATTTCTCGTAGAATGCCTGAGGTGTGACATTTGTATCACGGTGATAGACATTGTCTTTATCTCTATATGCAAAATCAAAACTGCGGGGAGGGAGTCCAAGGTTAACGGCTAGGAAGTTAAAAATTTCTTGAAGCAAGTTTTCTTTTTGTGTTTGAACCTCTTCCGGAGATGCTCCTTTGGCAAGGAGGTCACGCAAGATTTGTGCATCTTGACGGAGCAATTTGTTAAGGTACTGATTGAGCTCATGGCTGGCACTGGATGAGACAGATTCTGGATAGACGGATTTCGGTACCACACCATATTTTTCAAATAAGGCAACAACCATATCCCATTGACCGCCATCTTGTTGAGGGGTGTCCAATAAGAATTTTACCTTACGGCTACCAATTTCTAGGTCAGCTGTAGCAATGATTTGTTCGAGGAACCAGTTGGATTTTTCATATTTATCCCAAAAGAAGGTATGGGCCTGTGATAGCTCAAAATTTTCCAGTTTGAAGTCAGAGATGAGCTTGTGGCGGAAAGTATTCAATGCAGCAAACATCCAGCAACGTCCAGAAGCCTTTTGGTTTGAAACGGCGTCCTTGGTCAAATCGATTGAAAAGACATAGTCATTGTCAATGGCGCTTTGGCGTGTTTCTAAGGATTTCAAAAGTCCGTTATGGCTAACGGCATTTTCGGTTGCCTGTAAACTTGGGTTAGCTAGATAATTGGCATACAAGCGTTCTGTAAAATCAAAATCTAATGTTGACATATCTTGCTCCTTTTTTAATGATACTCACATTATAACGCTCGTAATTTATTTTGCAAGTATTAGGTGGAGTTGAAAGCTACAGTTCCTCACATATTTGTGATATAATAGGAAAAATATTTGATGAGGTAGCGACATGACCAAGACACCATTTGTTAGTAAAGAAATTTTGGATACCATTACGGAGCAATTTCCAACTCCTTTTCATTTGTATGATGAAAAAGGCATTCGTGAGAAGGCACGTGCTCTCAATGCGGCATTTGCTTGGAATAAGGGCTTTAAGGAATACTTTGCGGTCAAGGCGACACCGACACCCGCTATTTTGAAAATTTTACAAGAAGAAGGCTGTGGAGTGGACTGTGCAACGGATGTAGAAGTGCTGATGAGTGAAAAATTGGGCTTTAAAGACATCATGTTTACATCCAATGATACCCAAGCGCAAGAATTTGTCTATGCTCGAAAAGTTGGGGCGACCATTAACCTTGATGCCTATGAACACATTGAATTTTTGAAAAATGTAGCTGGTATCCCAGAAACGGTCTGCCTCCGTTACAATCCTGGAGGAGTCTTCTCGCTGGGAACAGATATTATGGACCACCCAGAAGAGTCTAAATTTGGGATGACCAAGGAACAGTTGATGAAAGGATATAAGGAGTTAAAAGAACTGGGTGTAAAGCAGTTTGGTATTCATGCCTTTCTGGCTTCAAATACTGTTACCAATGACTACTATCCTGTCTTAGCTCGTCAACTCTTTGAATTGGCCTTGGAAATTCGTAAGGAAACAGGTGTGACCTTGGACTTCATCAACCTATCAGGTGGGATTGGGGTCAACTATCGTCCTGAGCAAGAACCAAACGACATTGCTGTCATTGGTGAGGGTGTTCGTAAGGTTTACGAGGAAATTCTCACACCAGCTGGTATGGGACATGTTAAAATCTTTACAGAATTGGGTCGCTTTATGTTGGCGCCACACGGTCACTTGATTACCAAGGTGCTCCATCGTAAGGAAACCTATCGGACTTATATCGGTGTCGATGCATCGGCTGCCAACCTCATGCGTCCTGCTTTCTATGGCGCCTACCACCATATCACCAATATCACGCGCCCTGATGCCCCAATCGAAGTGGTGGATGTGGCAGGTTCTCTCTGTGAAAATAACGACAAGTTTGCAGTTAATCGTGAATTACCACGTGCAGAAGTAGGTGACACCTTAGTCATTCATGACAGTGGTGCCCACGGCTTCTCCATGGGCTACAACTACAACGGTCGTTTGCGTTCCTCTGAAATTCTTTTGCAGGAAGATGGCACAGCGCGCATGATTCGTCGTGCTGAAAGACCTGAGGATTATTTCGCAACCATTTACGGTTTTGATTTTGACAGGTAAGTCTTGGAAAAGACTAGGGAATTTGGTATAATAGGAATATTGAAAGATTGTTAAAAACAATCCATAATTATACTTTTTAGAAGAGTCAGGAGATTGACAGATGAACTTAGGTTTAGCTATTTTACTTATTGTATTGGCATTTGCAGGTGGTGTGGCCTTGGGTATTTACTTGTCACGTAGACAGGTAGAAAACTACATTGCTGATAAACCAATTTTGGATGAGAATGCTTTACGTTTGATGATGAGCCAAATGGGTCAAAAACCGAGTGAAGCAAAAGTTCAACAAGTGCTTCGCCAAATCAAGAGCCAACAAAAAGTAGCAAGCAAGAAGAAATAATCAAACTGGGACTGGGATATTCATTCCCAGATCCCATTTTTTGAGTAGGAAAAGAAAGGCTAGTCAGATTATCTGGCTATTCTCAGTATTATGGATAATCGACCAATTGGTTTTTTAGATTCAGGTGTGGGAGGATTAACGGTTGCGCGTGAATTGATGCGCCAGCTTCCCCACGAAGAAATCGTTTATATCGGGGACTCGGCACGGGCACCTTATGGACCCCGTCCAGCGGAACAAATCAGAGAATATACTTGGCAGTTGGTCAATTTTCTATTGACAAAGAATGTGAAAATGATTGTTTTTGCATGTAACACGGCGACTGCAGTAGCTTGGGAAGAAGTCAAAGAAAAATTAGATATTCCTGTTTTGGGGGTTATTTTACCAGGGACTTCGGCGGCCATTAAGGCAACAAAAGCTGGCAAAATAGGCGTCTTGGGGACTGTTATGACCATTCAGTCTGATATTTATCGAGAAAAAATTCAAACGCTATCTCCAGAGACACAGGTAGAAAGTCTGGCATGTCCAAAGTTTGTCCCTCTGGTTGAGTCCAATAGTCATCAGTCTAGCCTAGCAAAGAAAGTTGTTTATGAGACCTTGCGTCCGCTCTTAGGAAAGGTGGATACATTGGTTTTGGGCTGTACTCATTTTCCATTGTTGCGTCCGATTATTCAGAATGCGATCGGGAAAGACGTTAAACTGATTGACAGTGGGGCAGAGTGTGCGCGGGATATTTCTGTATTGTTAAATTATTTTGAAATCAACCATAGCCGCACAGAAAAGGATATTCAGCACCGTTTTTACACAACTGCCAGCCCAGCGGCCTTTAAGGAAATTGCTGAAAGCTGGATGGGCATTGATATTTATGTGGAGCACGTATCATTATGACAGAAAAAATTTATGAATACAGAGATGAGCATAATTGGTTTATTGGAAAGTGGGAGGGTTTTAACTCGATTGCTGGTATTGGAAATGTGAGTGATGAAGAACATTTTTACCTCAATAGGCTTTTGACTCGCCTAAACCCTCCAACTGATAATGATTTTCTTTCGGGCTATGGTGTAACAATTGTAAGGAAACAATCTGATTTCCAGCTTTTTCGCTTTATAGTGGAAATCATCAAGACAGAAACAGGTCGTGACTTGCAGGTTCTCCAACACCAAGGGGCTATTCTGGTAACAGAGAATGACAAACTTCTCTTGGTTCATCTGCCCCAAGCAGGGGTTAGCATGGCAGATTTCTTCGGTCAAGACAAGGGATTGGCAAGCGTGGGAGATACCATCTTGATCGCTACAAAAAATGAAGGCAAGACCAAGGAATTTCGCAAGTTTTTTGAGCGATTTGGCTATCAGGTCGAGAACCTCAACAACTATCCAGATCTTCCAGATGTAGCAGAAACAGGTATGACTTTTGAGGAAAATGCACGCTTGAAGGCTGAAACCATAGCAGAGCTGACAGGCAAGATGGTCTTGGCAGATGATTCAGGTCTGAAAGTTGATGCTTTAGGTGGCTTGCCAGGAGTTTGGTCTGCCCGTTTTTCAGGACCAGAAGCAACGGATGAACGCAATAATTCTAAATTGTTGCACGAGTTGGCGATGGTATTTGAAATAAAAGATCGTTCTGCACAATTCCATTGTACCCTAGTTATGGCTGCTCCAAATCGTGAGAGTTTGGTTGTTGAAGCTGACTGGGATGGATATATCGGAATGGAGCGACGCGGTGAAAATGGGTTTGGCTATGATCCACTCTTTCTTGTCGGTGAAACAGGTAAGACTGCGGCAGAATTGAGCTTAGAAGAAAAAAATCAAATTTCTCATCGTGCGCAAGCATTAGAAAAATTAGTGGAGGCATTTCCTGTATGGCAGGAGCAAGCAAAACAATCTTAGTCATGAGTGATTCTCATGGGGATAGACAGATCGTTGAAGAAATTAAAAACCGTTATTTTGGTAAGGTCGATGCAATCTTTCATAACGGAGATTCTGAACTAGATAGTCAAGATAGTATTTGGGATGGAGTTTACGTTGTCAACGGGAATTGTGACTACTTTGGTGGTTACCCAGACCAATTGGTTACCAATTTGGACGATGTGACCATTGCACAGACTCATGGTCATCTTTATGGCATTAATTACGGCTGGCAACGGTTGGATTATTGGGCACAGGAAGTTGATGCGGATATTTGTTTGTATGGGCATCTGCATGTACCTGATGCTGAAGTTCGAGGCAAGACGCTCTTTCTCAATCCTGGCTCCGTTAGCCAACCACGTGGTCTGGTCAAAGAATGTCTCTATGCCCTTGTAACCATCTCTGATGATTATTTTCATATTGATTATTATAACCGACAGCACCAACTCTACCCAGCATTGACAAAGGATATTTCAAGATGATTGCACGTGAATTTGAAGCCTTCTTGTTAGAACAGGAAGAAACCTTCCTTACTCCTGCTGAAAAATTGGCAGTTTTGGTGGAGAGTCACAATATTGACCATGCAAAACTGTTGCTTAGCCACACAACCTACTCGCGTGTACCTGTAGTGACAGAAGATGGAAACTATTTTGGAACAATTGGTTTAACTGAAATTATCAAATACCAGTCAGATAATGAACTGACCGATGATGAATTAAATGTAGATATCTCCCTCATTGCAAAAACGGATGAAGAAACCGTTGGCCTAGATTATGACTTAACGGAAGTAATGCGAAAATTGGTAGATCAATCTTTCTTACCCGTCCTTGGAGAAAACGGGAAATTCGTAGGTATCATTACTCGAAAATCTATTTTAAAAGCAATCAATGCACTTCTACATAATTTTCCACTCGCTTCAAAAGAAGGAAAAAAATGAAACAAGCGATTGAATCCTTTATCAAAAGCAAAAAAATCAGCCTAAATAGTCAAAAATCCTATACCTATGATTTACAGCAATTTTTGACCGTGACCAAGGGAGAGATTTCCCAGCAGTCCCTACTGATCTATCAACAGTTTCTCTTGGACCTGAAACCTGCTGCTCAGAAAAGAAAAGTATCAACTATCAATCAATTTCTCTATTTCCTTTATGAAAGTGGGCACATGGATCGTTTCTATAAACTGCAGGCAATGGCAAGCTCTGGTCGTGTCAAAAAGCGGATGGAACGTGAAGATTTATCGCTGCTTTTTCGGGAATCACCATTTCTTGATGGACAGCTCATTACACTTTTGATTGCATTGCTAGGGCTTACGCCTAGTGAAATAGCAGAGCTAAAGAGTGAGCAGATTAACCTAAACTTTCAAGTTATGACAGTTGAGAAGGGAGCTACCAAACGGGTTCTTAGTTTGCCAAAGGAACTTCTTTCCTATGTAGAAAACCATCTAACTGGAAAATATGTATTCGATAAGAAAGGGTACCCATACTCTCGTCAATGGTTCTTTAATCGGTTGAGTGAATATCTACGATCTATAGGAAAAACCGATTGGACTGCCCAAAAATTGCGAGAACAATTTATTCTACAACAGATAGATGAAGGAAAATCTTTGGACCAAATCGCCAAGGAGTTAGGACTGAAAACAAGCGTGAGTTTGGATAAATTTAGATAATGGATATTAAATTAAAAGATTTTGAAGGACCCTTAGATCTCTTACTCCACTTGGTATCCAAGTATCAGGTAGATATTTACGAGGTTCCAATTACGGAAGTTATTGAGCAATATTTAGCCTACATTGCGACCTTACAGGCCATGCGATTAGAAGTAGCGGGAGAATATATGCTAATGGCTAGCCAATTGATGGTGATAAAAAGCCGTCGTTTATTGCCAAAGGTCGTTGAACAGACAGATCCTGAAGATGATCCGGAAATGGATCTCTTGGACCAATTAGAAGAATACCGGAAATTTAAGCTTCTCAGTGAAAAAATGGGGGAGCAACATAATGAACGGGCACATTATTTTTCAAAACCAAAGCTAGATTTAGTCTGTGAGGATGTCCAACTAGCGCAAGATAAAACGGTGATTGATATTTTCCTAGCATTTTCAAAAGTAATGGCAGAAAAACAAGCCAGTTTGCGCCAGTCTCATGCAACAATTGCACGGGATGAATACAAAATTGAAGATATGATGGACTTTGTACGTAATCGTTTCCAGAGTCATCCACGCATCGAACTTAGTCAGCTGTTTCTGGAAAGTCAGGATATTAACGAAGTGATTACGATGTTTCTCGCAACCCTGGAATTGGTCAAGGTTCATGAAATTGTATTGGAACAGGCTGAAATATTTGGGGATATTTATCTAGTAAGGAGAGAAAATGAATCGCTTAGCTGAAATCGAAGTCCTGCTCTTTGTGGCTGGAGAAGAAGGGTTGACCTTACGCAATCTTGCAGAGATGTTGGAATTACAACCAACAGCGGTTAATCAGCAATTAGAGAAACTCAGTGAGAAATACCAAGCGGATCCCGATTCAGGCTTAGCTCTCTTGGAATCATCTAACCGATTTAAATTGGTTACCAAAAAAGAATATGCTGAGCTTCTAAGAATCTATGCCAAAACACCGATCAATCAGACTATGTCGCGAGCACTTTTAGAAACATTGTCTATTGTTGCCTATAAGCAGCCGATTACACGGATAGAAGTTGATGATATTCGAGGGGTTAATTCGAGCGGTGCGATTAGTAAATTACAAGCCTTTGATTTGATTCGTGAGAACGGTAAGAAGGAAGTGCTTGGAAGACCCAATCTTTATGTAACAACGGATTATTTCCTTGATTACATGGGAATAAACAGCTTAGAAGAATTGCCAGATGTATCTGATTTGGAAATTGTCCAAGAGGAGACTGAGTTGTTCTTAGAAAGAAATGAGTTAGAAAATGAGAATTAATAAATACATTGCCCATGCTGGTGTAGCCAGTCGTCGAAAGGCGGAAGAACTGATTAAGCAAGGGCTAGTTACTGTCAATGGTCAGGTGGTTCGAGAGCTAGGGACCCTTATCAAGTCAGGTGATAAGGTTGAAGTGGAAGGACAGCCAATTTATAATGAAGAAAAGGTTTATTACTTACTAAATAAACCACGTGGTGTTATTTCTAGTGTATCTGATGACAAGGGCCGTAAGACTGTCATAGACTTACTGCCTATGGTCAAGGAACGCATCTATCCTGTTGGTCGGCTAGACTGGGATACGTCTGGGGTCTTGATATTGACCAACGATGGGGACTTTACCGATGAAATGATTCACCCACGAAATGAGATTGATAAGGTATATTTGGCGCGTGTGAAAGGCATCGCCAATAAGGAAGTCTTACGTCCCTTGACTCGTGGGGTGGTCATTGACGGTAAGAAAACCAAGCCAGCTGTCTATGAAATCATTAAGGTGGATCCTGTCAAAAACCGTTCTGTAGTTGAGTTGACAATTCATGAAGGACGCAATCATCAAGTGAAGAAGATGTTTGAAGCTGTGGGCTTGCAGGTGGATAAACTATCTCGAACCCGTTTTGGCAATCTGGATTTGACTGGCTTACGTCCTGGGGAATATCGCAAGCTGAATAAGAAAGATATTAGTAAGCTCCACACACTGGCTGTTACTAAGACTGTTAAAAAATAATGGTCAAGCTCTTCATCGGCTTGGTTCGGCTTTATCAAACATTCATTTCTCCCCTCTTTCCCCCATCTTGTCGCTATCAGCCGACCTGTTCAAATTACATGATTGAAGCTTTGAATAAACATGGACTCAAGGGCTTATTAATGGGACTAGCTCGAATTGGTCGCTGTCATCCCTTTGTAGAAGGCGGCGATGATCCAGTTCCAGATACGTTTAGTTTACGAAGAAACAAGCATATGTAGGTTATTTGCTTGTTTTTTTCAGGCTTCACGGTCTTTTGTAAAAGACGAATGTTTTTTCAGAAAATATTGCATAATTATTCTTTTTCATGTTGTACTATTCAAAATAAAAAAGTGAGGTAGAGATATGAAAAGGATGAAAAAACTGACTTTGGCTGGAATTAGCTTTTTGTCAATCGCTGTATTTGCAGCATGTCAATCGAAAGAAAAAACAAATGAAGTGGCTTTGGCTTTTGATTCAGATTGTTTTTCATTGGTATGAGGTCTTCCACAGAATAAAACGCATAAAATCGATTTCTTTTACAAGAGTATTGATCTTATGCGTTTTTCTGTTTTTTATACTGGTTGTTCTGTTGAAATACTATTTTTAAGGGGTTTTCAAGATTGTAGAGGTAATCTGTCTGAGTACCTAGGATTCTGAGAATGTTTACTCGCTGTCCTCCTTTATGATTAGAATATCAAGTGTCACTTACTAGTTATCATTCTCACAGAATTTCATAGTTCATCACTGCATACACACCCGAGCAGGGGATGTATAGATTTGCAACTTTCACATTTTCTCCCAAATTTTCTGCGAAAAATTGAAAAAAATTGGGCAAAACGCTTGATTTTCACAGCTAATTGAGCTACAATAATATCACGATTTCATTTATTTACCTCAAACCTGTTGTGAGTTAAGTGAATGAATCATCATTCACCATGCTGTTTGCTGAGCTTGACTCCGGGCAGTGTGGCTATTTTTTTGTCTTCTTTCAATATTGAAAAGAATAGACTGAATTGTTTTTTATTGAAGTCAACCAATCGTTGTCAAGTTAGAGAGGCTATCATGAATATAGAAGAATTAGATTATATTGAAGAAACTGCAAAAAATCATGTGGTTTTGTTTGAACCACAGATTCCACAAAATACAGGAAATATTGCTCGGACTTGTGCTGCGACAAACAGTCCATTACATATCATAAAACCGATGGGTTTTCCAATTGATGATCGTAAAATGAAGCGAGCAGGGTTGGATTATTGGGATAAATTAGATGTTCGCTTTTATGATAATCTGGAAGAATTTATGCGGTATGCCAGTCAACAGGGAGTAGTGCACCTGGTGTCAAAATTTGCAGATAAAACATACTCAGCTGAACAGTATGATGATGGAAAAATCCATTATTTTCTTTTTGGTAGAGAAGACAAGGGGTTACCTGAGGAGTTTATGCGAAAACATCCAGATAAAGCAATTCGCATACCGATGAATGATGAACATGTGCGGAGTCTGAACGTTTCGAATACGGTATGTATGATTGTTTATGAAGCACTGCGTCAACAAAAATTTGTTGGTCTTGAGTTGCTCCATACCTATGAACAAGATAAATTGAAATCATAAAGAAATCATAATATTAAATAATACATCTTAATGTCTTGCATTTGCAAGGCTTTTTTGGTATGATGATAGAGTCTTCAGGGCAGGGTGTGATTCCCGACCGGCAGTGAAAAACGTGGCTATTTTGTTTTAAGACTAGACAGCGAATCGAAGACCATACTGAATGTATGTCAAGATGAGCTAACACAGTATTAGAACAAAATAGACCGTTGGTAGTCTGCGAGCGAAAGCTGATGTGGTGCAATTCCACAACCGACAGTATAGTCTGGATGGGAGAAGACGAAGTGCACGGTTTTTAGCCTGCTCTTTTGGACTTCTTCAATTTTCAATAATTGGAGGAACCTTTATGACAAACACACGCAAAATGACGATTATCGCCATTCTTTCAGCAGTATCTTTTCTGCTCATGTACTTGAAATTTCCCCTTATTCCAACGGCGAATTTCTTAGAGGTGGATTTTTCACTAGTACCAATCTTGTTTGGTCTGTTAATTTTAGATACCAAGGCTAGTTTTGCTATCCTTTTGGTTCGAACCTTGCTCAAACTGATTTTAAACAATCAGGGGCCATCAACCATTATTGGTTTACCGATGAATATCGCTGCCATGTCAATCTTTATTTTAGCGGTGGCATATTTCTGGAAAAAGGATCAGACTATTAAAAATTACATCAAAACAGCAATCGTTGCAACCATTGGTTCGACCTTAGTCATGTTGTTATTGAACTATGTTTATGCAGTGCCAGTCTATGCTGCATTTGCAAACTTTGATATTAAAGAAATTTTAGGCTTGTGGAATTACCTATTGATGATGGTATTACCATTTAATCTGTTACAAGGGATTGTCCTATCAGCGGTATTTTATATTTGCCAAAAAGCTGCTCAGCCAATTTTAAAGAAAGTTTAACCTTTTTAAGGTAAACTATATGTATGAAGAATAAACAAATCCATTTACGAAACGCATCCTTTTTTGCCCTAGCATTTGTTATCTTAGGCTATACGGTAAAATTTTTCCAGACATCTTTAGCGGGGTTTGATTCAACCATTCAAACAGCCATTCGTGGCAATCTACCGAGTGGAGTAACCCAGTTTTGGACGTCTATTACCATTTTAGGAAATACAGTAATTATTTTAGCCATTACCTTGCTTGTGGCGGCATTCTTTTATTTCTATAAGAAGTGGAAGATTGAAGCGTATTTTTTACTTGCTAGCTTTGCAGCGATGGGGGTAGCATCAACAGCCCTGAAATATGTCTACCAACGTCCTCGCCCGAGCATCCAATGGTTAATTGATACAATTGGCTATTCGTTTCCAAGTTGGCACACAGCGTCAACCATGATGATTGCAGGAGCAATTGTCATCGTGCTACAACAACGTATGAAAAAGGGATTGGCCCGAACTGCTGTGCAAGCCCTTCTTGTTTTCATTTCTATATTGGTTGCCATATCTCGTATCTATATTGGGGTACACTACCCAACCGATATTATCGGAGGTTGGTTACTGGCTATCACACTTTTACAAGCCATGTACCCATTTTATGATCAGAAACGGTTTGAATGGCGATTCCAAAGCAAGCAGAAATAACAAAATAAGAGCCACGTCGTGGCTCTTATTTTGTTATTTCTTGAGTGTATAAGATTATTAAATCCATCTAATACTAATTCTATTTTCCTGGATACTTATTCAATTTTTAATTGGTCCATTTGCACTGGCTTCTACAGCATCCTTAATGGTTGTTGCAAAGATTGTTGCTCCATCTGTTTCGAGATTGAAATGCACAAGGTCTGTATTGATCCAGATGTTTGGGTTGTCTTTCGCAGCTTGATACCAGTCAGCAATCGAAATATAATCATATTGGTTTGCCAATTCTTTTTCGTATTGGCCTGTCTGATAAGCAAGTGAATTGCTTGGAGTATAATTACCATCATAGGGTGTGACAAAGATCAGTCTGTGCCCTTTAGGAAATTCTTTGACAAGCTGATCTAATAATTCTTGATAATTATCACTTGTATTGGTCCCTAAGGCAACTACAACAGTTTGTTTCAGGATATTATTTTTCTTGTATAAGCTGATTAGACCGGAAATCTCAGTTAGATGCCGGCTAACAGTTCCATCGATTTGTGCGTCAGGTAAAGCTGTTTGAACAGCTGAGCTAGCACGGACAGTAACAGAGTCACCGAAAATGGTTACCCCCTCCTGAATCTCATAACTGGTTGCTTGAGCATTTTCTACACCAGCTCGAGTGGTGGCCAATTGCGTTTGAGCTTGGTAAAGTGAGCTGATCATATTTTCTTTATCAAAATTTCCTAGTTTAGGCGCAAAGAAGCAGATCGCGATATTCAGAACAGTTAGTAGTGAAAAACCGATGGTAATATGTTTCTTATAAGGCTTTAAGTCGACCGCTAGACCAAATAATTTTCCTACTTTACCTACAATATATGGTTCCAAAACATAGAAGGAAATGGTTGATAGGATAGTAGAAAAAATGAGAGATAGGATAACAGCCACGATACTTGGGAGTAATTGAGAAAAGATGATGAGAAATGGCCAATGGAAGAGATACATTCCATAAGAAATGTTGGCAATGAACAAGATGGTCTTTGGCTCAGTAATATGAGGTGTTTTCTCATGAAGGATTCGAGCCGAGAAGATCATTGCAGCTGTTGCCAAACCGGACAAGAGGAAACCAAAAAGGTAAGTCCAAATAGAGCTGAATTGAAGGAAAAATAGAAGGAGTAATTCAATGCCGAAACCACCTGCAAAAATGAGTAATAGATTTCGGATAGAGAATTGCTCAACTAGTTTGTGGAAGGAGTGCGTTGTTTGTTTTACACCAACTATTGTAGCTAATATGCTTCCGATAAAGAATGGAAATATATGTGTAAAGGTTGAGTAGTAGATTGCTGAATAGTTGCTGATAAAGAAAGCCGAAATGAACATTCCCAAGAAACTGAAGAGAAATAGAATGCTTGAACTTAGGAAAATGGTTCCTCTCAATTGTCCAATTGTTCGAGCAGTCCTTGCCATGAACCAAATGAATCCTGCCCAGATGATATAGAATTGCATCTCAATAGCGAGCGTCCAAGTGTGTACGAACAAATGAGGAGAAAACTGATTTTCATAGCTTCCACCAGATAGGATTTCAAAAAAGTTTGTTACAAAACCTAAAGCAGCAGTGATTTGACTACCGATATTAGCGATGAAGTCATTCCGAATGGTCAGAGCAAGTGGTACGACGAGCAAGATAGTCAGTACTAAAGGCGGTAAAATACGATAGATTCTACGACGGAAAAAGGCAATGATGTCAATTTTTTTGTGTGCTGCAAATTCATCAATAAGCATTGCAGTTGTCAGATAACCAGACAGGGTAAAGAATAGGTCTACCCCAACAAAGCCACCTGGAAATTGTTTAATAAAATAGTGATAAAGTAAGACAAATAAAAGTCCAATGACCCTAATAACCGATAACCATTTAATTCGCATGTTGATAAATCCCCTGTTTAAATGTTCCTTCGTATGTTGCTTGTCCTTCGGTGGTTAGTTTTCCTTTTCCATCCGCATAGCCATTTTTGAATTGACCAGTGTAGGTCCAGCCTTGAGCTGACTTATAGGTTCCTTTTCCATTGAAAATTCCATTGGAGAATTCCCCTTCATATGTATCTCCATTTTCAAAGGTAAGTTTTCCTTGACCATTCATTTTAGAGGCGACAACATACCCTTCATACTTGATTTTTCCATTATCTAGGGTTAGGACTTCCTTGCTATTCATTCGTCCAATAAAGGTAAACACTGCACACAAGGCGAGCAGTACAACAGTCGCGATTTCAAGATTCTTGCGTGTTATATGTGGTTTCATTGATGATAATTGTAACTCTTTCATAGAAATTCTCTTTCAATATATTTGATTCCGAACTTTAATCATACCGGAATAAGATGCCGATAGAATCAAACATAGTTTACCATTTTTTTACAAATATTACAAAAATATTACACAGCGGAAATTATTATAGATTTCTGTTTTGCAATCTATCTAGCCATCTGGAACAGCCATTTTTTACTATCTCATAGGTTTCATCGAAATCACCAGTGTACCATGGATCTGGAACCGATTTATCAGTAAATTGGAAAATTTTTTCTTGGACAGAAGAAGGGGCCATTCTTTTCAGGTCTTGGATATTCTGACTGTCCATTCCAATGATAAGGTCAAATGTCTCAAAGTCTTTCTGACTGATTTGTTGCGATGTTTTTGTGCTATCATAGCTGATATTGTGTTTTCTGAAAATATTTTGCGTTCCAGGATGAATGGGATTTCCGTGTTCCCAGCTAGATGTTGCTCGACTTTCAATATATACTTGATTTGTTAAATCTTTCATAACGAACTCTGCCATTGGACTGCGACAAATATTTCCAAGGCAGACAAAAACTATTTTTTGCATACTATTTCCTTTCGCTACAGAAGAAAAAGGAGTTGGATAGAATTCATACTAATTGTCTGAATTCCCCACAACCCCTTATTTTCACCTTGAGTAATTAACTATAGGAAGTCAACCTATATGAATTATATGTTATTTGTCTTCCTTGTCAAATGCATTTTTAATACCCTGCACTGCACCTTCGATACTGTCTTTTGCATCTTCAACCAGTTCTTTAGCTTTTCCGATTCCCTTTTCGACAATTCCTTCGACTTCGATTTCCTTGTCACCTGTTAATTTACCAAAACCTTCTTTTACTGAGCCTGATAATTGTTCCAATTTTGCACTGATTTTGTCTTCTGACATAAGAATCCCTCCTCTTTGAATAGATGGATGCGGTGATTTTCAAGTGAATATGAAAAATCACATAGTTATACTATCATTAGTCTAACCTATATTCACATATATAGCAAGGGATATACTTGTTAATAGATTAACATCTTATAAATAAACGTTTTTACTTGAATATTTTTTGATTATCATATATTCTTATATTAAGAAATAGAAAGGATAGTAAATGATGAAACAAAATTATTATCAAACTCCAGCAGAAGTTGCAACTCTTTCTCCACGTCAATCTAATTTGTTAGTTGATTCAAAGGCTGTATTGAATCAAGCTGTAGCTGACTTATCAGTTGCCCATTCCATCCTCCATCAAGTTCATTGGTATATGCGTGGTCGTGGCTTTATGACTTGGCATCCAAAGATGGATGACTATATGGAAGAAATCGATGGTTATTTGGATGAGATGAGTGAGCGACTCATCACCTTGGGTGGGGCACCATTTTCTACCCTTAAAGAGTTTAGTGAAAATAGTCAGCTCAAGGAAGTTCCTGGTGATTACAATGTAACGATTGAAGATCAATTGGCGCGTGTGGTAGAGGTGTTCCGCTATCTGGCTGCTCTTTTCCAAAAGGGATTTGATGTCAGTAATGAAGAAGGTGACAGCGTAACCAACGACATTTTCAATGTGGCTAAGGCTAGTATTGAAAAACATATTTGGATGCTGCAGGCAGAACTTGGTCAAGCTCCTAAGTTGTAAATAGTTGAAGGGTCCACAGTAGGACTCTTTTTTGCTGCATTATTTAATACTCTTCGAAAATCAAAATTATCCGTTGTCAACTTGCCTTGATGAACTCCAGTTCTATCTTCGACTTCGTTTCCTAGGCTACTTTTGATTTTCATTGAATATAATATGACATTTGTCACATGAGTCCATGACAAAGTCTTCTGGTAGTGCCTCCTTTTTCGAGATATACTGTCTATGTAAGATATTTAGGAAACAGGAGGTAGAAAGATGATAGAAGTACGAGCACTAGACAAGGCTATCAAAGGTCGGACAATCTTGTCCAATATTTCCTTTGAAATCAGGTCTGGGGAATGTGTGGCCTTGATTGGTCCAAACGGGGCTGGAAAGACGACCCTCCTGTCGTGTTTGTTGGGGGATAGGAAGGCGACGAAAGGGCAGGTTTTGTTGGATGGTCTGGCTCCACAGGCTCAGTCTAATAAGGAAAAGGTGGCAGTCTTACCACAAGAAAATGCTATTCCGACAGACCTGAAGGTCAAGGAATTACTTCGCTTTTTCCAAGCTATTTACAAAGATAGTCTGACAGATGTAGAAATCGACAGCCTGCTCTGCTTTTCCCCAGAGCAAAAAAATCAACTGGCCGGCAAGCTATCGGGTGGTCAGAAGCGGCTCTTGGCCTTTGTCATCTGCCTGATTGGCAAGCCCAAGTTGCTCTTTTTGGATGAGCCAACGGCGGGCATGGATACGTCGACCCGTCAGCGTTTTTGGGAGATTGTCCATGACTTGAAGGAAAAGGGAGTGACCATTTTTTATACCAGCCACTACATCGAGGAAGTGGAGCATACGGCGGAGCGGATTTTAGTCTTACATCAAGGCCGACTCTTGCGGGATACGACGCCGTTTGCCATGCGGAGTGAGGAGCAGGAAAAAGAAGTGACTTTGCCGATTGCCTTTGCGGTGGTGGTGGAGGACTTGGACGCGATTGATAATATAAGCTATAAGCAGGACACAGTCAGCTTCAAGACCCGAGCTATTGAGCAGGTTTGGGCAAATTTGCAGGAAGCAGGCTGTCGGATTTCAGACTTAGAAGTGCAGAACAAGACCCTACTCAACAGCCTATTTGACAAGACAAGGGAGAAAGAGTAATGAAAGCATTGATTCAAGTAGAAAGTATTAAATTATCCAGAAGTTTGGGAGTTTTTCTCCTGTCTATCGGTATGCCCGTTATCTTTTTCTTGATTTTTTCATCAACGGTCCAGTTTGACGATGCGGCCATGCAAAAGGCCTTCATCCAGTCCTATATGCTGACCATGACAGGATTTTCCATGTCGGGCTTTGCCCTCTTTACCTTTCCCATGATGCTGGCGGAGGATAGAAACAATAGTTGGTTGACCTTTATTCAGCATTCTCCTCTGCCAATCTGGCAATACTACTTCTCTAAAATTGTGCGGGTCTTGCTCTGTTTTGTGTCTTCCATTGCCATTGTCTTTGCGGTGGGTGGCTTGGTCAAGGGAGTTGAAATGACCGCTCAGGAATGGGTGATCTCGGCTCTCTTACTTTTAGTAACCTCTATCGTATTTCTAGCTATTGGCTTGCTTTTGGTGCAAATTCAGTCGGAACAAACCATGTCGGTGGTAGCCAATCTACTCTATTTTGTCCTTGCTATCATGGGCGGATCTTGGATGCCTGTCTCTCTCTTTCCTGACTGGGTGCAACGGATATGTAAACTCATGCCCAGCTACCATGTCAACCAGCTGGTGACCACCTATGCCCAAGAGGGAGATTTTCTCTGGAAATCCTTGCTAATTGTCCTAGGATATGTCATAATTTTCTTAGGAATTACTCTGGTTATGAATAGAAAATCCGAGCAACAGTGAGGTGACAGATGATATTTGAAAAAAGAAAGGTACCGCTCATGTTCTTCGTGGGCATGGTCTTTCTCTATTTTCCCCTTTACTATGCCCAGTATAGTCCAAATCCGACGGCAGTTGTCCTAGCGACCATTCTCTTTGCCTTGGTCTATTGCTCCCTCTTTTACACCGACCACAAGCTCTATTCCCTGCTGGGTTGGTTTTACCTGATTGGCTATATCGCCGTCATGAGTTTTTGGGGCAATCTGCAATTTTCCCTCTTTATCTTCAACCTGTCCAATATGCTGGGCTGGTATTATAAAGAGAATCGACCGACCTATCGGACGGTGTCCTACGGGCTTTTGTTGCTAGCTATTATCCTATGGGCTCTCTTTGGACCTGTTCCCTTTGAAATGCGAGCCTTTGCCCTCGTCATTCACTTTTTCGGCTTGGCCTTGCTGATTTTCAGCTGGATTGAGACCAAGCGGGAAGCCCTTCAGCAACGCCTACAGGAGCAGAATGCGTCCATCAATCTCCTGCTGGCTGAGAATGAACGGAACCGTATCGGTCAGGACTTGCACGACACATTGGGTCATGTCTTTGCCATGCTGTCTGTCAAGGCCGAGCTGGTCCAGACTCTCTTGGTTCACGAACAGATTGACCAGGCCAAGAAGGAGGTGGCAGACCTTCAGATCTTGGCCAAGGACTCCATGCAGGAGGTCCGCCAGATTGTCCAGTCCCTCAAGCAGCACACCGTGGCAGAGGAACTCCAGATTTTACAGCAGATGTTGGACTTGGCAGGAGTGCACTTAGTTGTCTTGGGCGGGGAAATAGCTGAGCAGCTCAGCTTGCCTGTCCAGAACAAGCTGGCTATGGTGCTGAGAGAGTTGGCCAACAACCTGCTCAAACACAGCCAGGCTAGCAAATGTCGTTTGGTTTTTGAAAATGACCAGCAAGAATTGGTTTTACACTACGAAGACAACGGTGTGGGCTTTGCCCAGTTGACTGGTCAGGAATTGCATACCATAAAGGACAGGTTGGTAACAGTGAAAGGAAGTTTGGAATTTCTTTCTCTGGCCAAGCCCACCCGCCTGTCCATCCGAATTCCGCTTGAGGAGGTGGTAGAATGAGAATCTTAGTCGCAGAAGACCAAGCAATGCTGCGGGACGCCCTCTGTCAGCTCTTGGGTTTTCAAGATGCGGTTGAGGCTGTTTTACAGGCAGAAAATGGCAGTCAGGCCATTGCTCTTTTGGAAAAAGAGCCAGTAGATGTGGTGCTATTAGATATAGAAATGCCTGAAAAGACGGGCCTAGATGTCTTGGAATGGGTGCGGGGGCAAGCCTTGTCTGTCAAGGTTGTCATCATGACCACCTTCAAGCGACCGGGCTATTTCGAGCGGGCGGTCAAGGCAGATGTGGATGCCTATGTGCTCAAGGAACGCTCCATCGCAGACCTCATGCGGACCATTGAAACGGTCTTGGCGGGGCGGAAGGAATATTCACCAGAGTTGATGGACATTCTCCTGACCCAACGCAGTCCCTTGACCAACCTAGAAAGTCAACTACTCAAGCTGGTGGCAGAGGGGCTGTCCAATAAGGACATCGCCAGCCAGCTCCACCTGTCTGACGGGACGGTCCGCAACTATATGACCTCAATCCTGTCCAAATTAGGTGCTGAAAATCGTACGGCTGCTGTCAGAATTGCGCAGGAAAAGGGTTATCTATAGGCTGTATTTGCGGAAGTATTGTCGAATGGTAGTTTTTTCGTGTTGATAAAGGCAACTGCCTTCAATTTTCTATTGAAAATCTCCTAAAATTCTGCTACAATTTTTCTATGAAAAGACTTTATGATGTACAACAATTGCTCAAACGTTTTGGTATCGTTGTTTATATGGGAAACCGTCTGTACGACATTGAAATGATGCAGATTGAGCTCAATCGAGTCTATCAGGCAGGTTTACTTGATCGATTGGACTATTTGGAAGCTGAACTTGTTTTGAGGCGTGAACATCGTTTGGAGTTAGAGTATCAGAAATTGAAGGAGAGTAGAAAATGAAGTCATTGTGGGTATTTTTAGTATTTTTAATTGTTTTGGGAGCCTGGATGGGCTTTAATTATTGGCGACTACGCCGTGCGGCATCTGTAATTGATAATGAAGAATTTGCAGATAAAATCCATGGTGGTCAGTTGATTGATTTACGCGATCCAAGTGAGTTTAATAGAAAACACATTCTCGGAGCCCGTAATATTCCATATCAACAGTTGAAAATGAGCACAGCTGCTCTCCGTAAAGATAAACCTGTTTTGATTTATGAAAATGACCGTGGTCAGTTGGTAACACCAGCAGCCCTTCATTTGAAGAAACAGGGCTTTAATGAAATCTATATTTTAAGTTATGGTTTGAATGGCTGGAATGGAAAAGTGAAAGCTGGAAGATAAACCTTCGTCGTTTTATAAATATGTGATGGACAATGATGAAAAGAATCCAAGAACTGTTAAGAAATGCCAGTATTGCTGAGCGTGTATTTACTTTTATTTCGTTAATTTTACTCGTTAGTATTGGAATAGTATGGTTTGTAGGTGTTCACTTAAATTCCACCAATCAAACACAAACAATAGTTCCAACGACTATCCAAGAAAATGTAAAAGTAGCTGAAGAAGCAGTAGCTATGCTTGAGTCTTCCAATACAGAAGACAATCTCCAACATGCAAAAGATACGATTAATCAATTGTCAGGTGGGACTGTAAAAGAGGAACTTCAAAAGCGCGTAGATGTTGTTGATAAGGCCATGAAGAAAAAAGCTGAGGAGATTAAGAAGGCAAAATTGAAGGCTGAATTAGTTCGAGCAGAAGCAGCGAAGAAATTAGCGGAAGAGCAGAAGAATTCGGAAACTTCTGATAGCTCCACAGTTACAACCTTGGGTGAAACTACTACAGGAGGTACAGAAAGCTATCAGGAAGATACCTATAACTACCAACCTTCCTATAATTATGTTGATCCAGGGAATTCGTCTGTTTATACTCCTCCAAGCAGTTCTTCTACAGTGGAATCTTCGAGTTTTTCTACGCCAACAGAAGTCGTTCCTCCAAGCAGTTTGGAAGTAGTTGTTCCGAGCACACCAACACCAGTAGAGCCATCTAGTTCTACTGAAACCGAGGTTCCAGCAGATTCTTCAATGATAATAGAAGACCAATCCCAGAGGTAGAAATGAATATGGGGAGAGATATTTCTCCTCTTTTTTATTTTCCCAAAGTTAAGTGATTTTCATTTGATTTGTGCTATAATGGTGTTTATGAGAATTGTATCAGGTATCTATGGTGGAAGACCGCTCAAAACATTAGATGGGAAGGTAACACGTCCTACTTCTGATAAAGTTCGCGGTGCCATGTTTAATATGATTGGTCCATATTTTGAGGGTGGGCGAGTCTTAGATTTATACGCTGGTAGCGGTAGCTTGTCTATTGAAGCGATATCAAGAGGGATGAATCAGGCAGTCTTAGTAGAACGTGACCGGAAAGCACAAGCTGTTATCAAAGAAAACATTCAGATGACTAAGGATTCAGATAAATTTCAACTCTTGCAAATGGATGCTAGGCAAGCCTTGGTGACATTGAGTGGAACTTTTGACCTTGTTTTTCTGGATCCGCCATATGCAGAGCAGGAAATTGAGGCAGTCATCTCTGAGCTTTGTCGTCGTCACTTATTGGCAGAGGATGTGATGGTTGTCTGTGAGACGGATAAAAACATCCAGCTTCCTGAAGAGATTGCAGAGCTCGGAATTTGGAAAGAAAAAGTATATGGAATTAGTAAGGTAACTGTATATGTCAGATAGAATTGGAATGTTTACAGGGTCTTTTGACCCGATTACAAATGGACATATGGACCTCATTGAGCGAGCAAGTGGCTTGTTTGAAAAATTATATGTCGGAGTGTTTACCAATCCGAAAAAGTCTGGCTTGATGACGGGTGAGGAACGATTGGTTATTTTGGAAAGACTTTTTGCCGGCTTAGAAAACATCGAGGTCATTCTTGTTGAAAATGAATTAGTGGTCGATGTTGCCAAAAGATATGGTGTGACTCATCTGGTAAGGGGTTTGCGTAATGCAACGGACTTAGAATATGAATCTAGTTTTGATTTTTACAACCGTCAGCTAGCACCAGATTTGGAAACGATCTATTTGATTGCAAAGCCAGAGCTCAAGTTTGTATCATCCAGCCAGGTTCGAGAGTTAATCTATTTTAAACAAGATATTGGTTTATATGTACCTGCAGATGTAAATGAGGAGATAAAAAAGTATGAAGAAAAATAAGAAATGGCTATTGATTGTTTCAATTATTATGGGGACGTTATTGATATGGTTTTCCGTATTTGTACGTCTACCATATTATATTGAGAGTCCTGGAGGGGCTTCGGATATTCGGGAAGTATTGACAGTCAACAATGAAGAAGATAAGGAGCCAGGTTCTTATAATTTTACCTATGTATCGGTCTTGCAGGCAACAGCCTTACAGTTGCTGATTGCTCAGTTTAACCCCTACGCAGATATTGTTTCTGCAGAAGAAATGACGGGTGGTGCAGACAGTGAAGAATACTATCGGATAGCTCAATTTTATATGGAAACCTCTCAAAACATGGCTAAATATCAAGGACTGACCTTGGCTGACAAGGATGTGGAGATGGATTTCTTTGGGGTATATGTGTTGGATTTGGCAGAAGACTCTACGTTTAAAAATGTATTGAATATCGCTGATACGGTTGTTAGTATAAATGGTCAAACGTTTGAATCTTCTCAGGGACTAATTAAATATGTTTCAGGCTTAGAACTTGATAGTGATGTAACAGTTGGCTATATTAGTGATGGAGAAGAAAAGACTGCCCACGGAAAAATTATCAAATTATCAAATGGTAAAAACGGAATTGGTATCACGCTAGTAGACCATACTGAGGTAAAAAGTTCTGTCCCAATTGATTTCCAAACAGGAGGAATTGGTGGTCCAAGTGCTGGTCTGATGTTTACATTAGCTATTTATACACAGCTGGCTGAGCCAGACTTGCGTGATGGTCGTGTTATTGCAGGAACAGGAACGATTGAACAAGATGGTTCCGTTGGAGACATCGGAGGAGCAGATAAAAAAGTATTATCTGCGATTAATGCTGGTGCAAGTGTTTTCTTTGTTCCAAATAATCCAGTGGACCCAGAAATTTTGAAAAAGGATCCAACAGCTAAGACAAACTATGAAGAGGCAAAAGAAGCAGCAGAAAAGGCCAATGCTGATATTGAAATCGTACCAGTGACGACTGTTCAACAAGCCATTGATTATTTGAAGAGTACTAAGAGCGAGTAAGTCGCTCTTTTTTGCATCAGTCATTTGAATTAGCTTTGATACATCGTCCTTTCGGCTTGCCGTACTCCACTAAAGTAACTTGCACTGCATGTCATATTTCCACCCTAGAACATACTAGAGGCTGTTCTGGCTAACGGCACCCAGGAAAGCAAATTCATTCAACCATACTAAAATTAAAATCGTCTGAAATTTCTCTGAAATGGTTGAAGAGTGCTATTTCAGCTGGTTTCATGTTATAATAATAAGGTTAGATATACGAATATTTCATTAGATAGGAGGAACAATGAAGAAAGAGATTTCACCTGAAATGTATAATTACAATAAATTTCCAGGTCCGAGTTTTGCACGTATTGGGAATAAGGTTGTTTCAGAGAATATTGAACTCAATGTTGTTGATGATTTCAAAGATGCTTTTGATCAAACGGCTTTTGGGCAACGCTTTTCGCCCATCATGTTGAAATTTGATTATATTATTGGAGATTGGGGAAATGAACAACTTCGGTTAAAAGGGTTTTATCGTGACGAGAAACCAGTCAAGTCTGATTTAAAAATTGGGCGGTTAGATGATTATTTAACAGAATATTGTAATTTTGGATGTGCCTACTTTGTTCTTGAAAATCCAAATCCACAAGAGTTAGAAGAAGAACCTGAAGAAAAAACAAGTCGCAAACGTCACCGTAGTCGAAATCGAAACCGACAAAAACAACGTACAGAAGAATTGGTATCGAAGGACAAGAAAGTCATCCGTAATGAACCAAAACGATCTAAGTCAACTTCAGGTACTTCAAAAGAACAGGGCCGTCATTTTACCGTAAAAAACAATAAACCGTCCACAGGTAAGCAACAGAAACAAGAGCGAGCGCAAAAACACGATAAGAAACAGCACCATCGTGAAATGAATGAAGCCAAACGTGGATTTGTCATCCGCCAAAAATAAGGAGAAACATGAAACCATCAATTTATGCCTTTACACAAGCCAATCTAGTTGATTGGATTATTGAAAATGGAGAAAAGAAATTCAGGGCCACTCAAATTTGGGAATGGCTCTACCGGTCCCGTGTCCAATCGTTCGCAGAAATGACCAACTTACCAAAATCTTTAATCGAAAAGCTTGAAGAAGAATTTGTCGTCAATCCACTCAAACAACGAATTGTACAAGAGTCTAAAGATGGTACTATCAAATACTTATTTGAATTACCTGATGGAATGCTGATTGAGACGGTGTTGATGAATCAACATTATGGACTTTCAGTCTGTGTAACGACTCAAGTTGGTTGTAATATCGGCTGTACCTTCTGCGCATCTGGATTGATTCCTAAGCAAAGAGATTTGACGAGTGGTGAGATTGTAGCACAGATTATGTTGGTACAAAAATACTTAGATGAGCGCAATCAAAATGAACGTGTTAGCCATATTGTCGTGATGGGGATTGGTGAGCCACTTGACAACTACGATAATGTTATGACCTTCTTACGTGTTGTGAATGATGACAAGGGCTTGGCAATTGGTGCCCGTCACATTACGGTATCTACTTCTGGCTTAGCACCAAAAATTCGTGATTTCGCACGTGAGGGAGTTCAAGTGAACTTGGCAGTATCCCTACATGCGCCAAATAATGACCTTCGTTCGAGCATTATGCGGATTAACCGTAAATTCCCCATTGAGGTATTGTTTGAGGCAATTGAAGATTATATTCAGACAACCAATCGTCGTGTTACATTTGAATATATAATGCTGAACGAGGTCAATGATGGTGTGGAACAGGCTCAAGAATTGGCTGATTTGACCAAGAATATTCGTAAATTGTCTTATATCAACTTGATTCCGTATAACCCTGTTAGTGAGCATGACCAATATAGTCGTTCAACCAAGGAACGGACCTTGGCATTCTTTGATGTTTTGAAGAAAAATGGGGTCAACTGTGTCGTTCGTCAGGAACATGGTACAGATATTGATGCAGCCTGTGGTCAGTTGCGTTCCAATACGCTCAAAAAAGACCGTGAAAAAGCGCGTGCTCGTATTGCAGCCGCAAAAGCTAAGGCAGGTATTCGTGCATGAGAAAATTATTCCAAGCAGACGGCAACTTCACCAAGCTTGGAAGACGGACTTGTACAACTTTAGCTGGGGTTTACGCTCTGGCTATTGTTTTACTCTGTTTTCTGCCCCAGACTTGGTATCCACAGTATAAGGATTTCTCAACCCCAGGAATTATTCAAATTGGCCGACTGTATCTTTTGCCAACTCCGTTTAATAGTATTGTCAATGGAAACAAGGTAGATAGTCTAGGAGACTTTGGTTGGATTATCCTACAAAATGCGACTAATATTTTTCTTCTCTTTCCTCTCGTTTTTCTGCTTCTTTTTCTTCGGGAGGAATGGCGGAGCCTTAAAGCAGTTCTTTCTTATACATTTTGTTTCAGTCTGTTTATTGAATGTACACAATTGTTACTTGACTTGCTGATTGATGCTCAACGTGTTTTTGAAGTGGACGATCTCTGGACCAATACCTTAGGAGGAGTATTAGCCTATGGGCTTTATCGTCTGATTGTTAAAGGCTGGAAAGTATAGTCGAATGTATTAGCTTTGATACATCATCACTTCCGGCTTGCCTTACTCTACGAAAGTGACTTGTTTCGTGAGTCTTATTTCCAACCTAGAACAGCCTTTAGGCTGTTCTAGCAACCTGCACCTCAGTTTCTTGTCTGGAAGCTAATTCATTCGACTATATTTTAAATAGCTCGGTTAAAGCAGTACGATTCTAGCAGTTGGTGGAAAATGTTAGAAGACTTTACTATTAATACTCAATGATAATCACAATCAGACTAGGCGACGCAGATGCAGATAGAACTCTGTTCCTTTTATATTTCAAGGGAACAGGCTGAAAACCTCTACATGAGCTTTTCAGTCATCAAATCAAGTTAACAGCGTCTGGTTTTGATTTTCGAAGAGTATAAGTGTAACAAATGACCCCTGACGGTTCACTATCGTCAGGGGCAATTCGTTTATTTCCAAAAGTCATCAAAAATAGTAATTGGCAAGTGGCGCTTATGAGCTGTCTTATTCCACCAGCCTTCGATAATGGTTTGCGCTTGAGCATCAATGGTTTTTCCCTCAAGGAAATCATCAATTTGATTGTATGTGACACCAAGTGCGACCTCGTCAGCAAGGCCTGGTTTGTTTTCCTCCAAGTCAGCAGTAGGAACTTTGAGGTAGAGTTTTTCATCAGCCCCCAATTCAGCGAGCAGTTGCTTGCCTTGGCGTTTGTTAAGGCGGTAGAGGGGTAGGATGTCTGCACCGCCATCACCGTGCTTGGTGAAGAAGCCAGTAATGTTTTCAGCCGCATGGTCGGTACCAATGACAGCTCCCTTGCGTTCACCAGCGATGGCATATTGGGCAATCATGCGCATGCGGGCTTTAGCATTTCCCTTATTAAAATCAGACATTTCTAGTCCATTTGCATTGACTGCAGCTACCATTGCATCTGTTGATTCCTTGATGTTGATGGTTAGGCTGACATCTGGTTTGATAAAAGATAGTGCTGCTTGGGCGTCCGTCTCATCAGCTTGCACACCATAAGGTAGGCGGATAGCGATGAATTGGTAGCTATCGTCACCTGTTTCTGCGCGCATTTCTTCCATAGTCAGCTGAGCTAAGCGACCGGCCAAGGTTGAATCTTGTCCACCCGAGATTCCTAAAACATAGGTTTTTAAAAAAGGATGCTTTTTGAGGTAGTCTTTGAGAAAGTTGATGGAGCGACGAATTTCTTCTTTAGGGTCAATAGTAGGTTTAACGCCTAATTCATTGATGATTGTTTCTTGTAAAGTCATGAGTCAGTCCCCTTAAATCGCTTTTGCCTGGCTTTGTTGACGGATACTGTTGATGAGCTTCATCTTATTATCCCAAACGTCTTGAGCCAAGTCTACTGGATAGAGTTGTGGATTAAGTACGCGCTTGTACTCATCCCAGAGTTTTTCAATTTCCTGGTTGGCGTAGTCTTGAATTTCTGCCAAACTTGGCAACTCGTAAACTTGTTTGCCATTCTCAAAAATAGGAACGAGAAGTGGACGTGCTTCAAAGTTTTCAATGGTTTTATTGATGTAGGTGTAGGTTGGATGGAACATGTAGATACTGTCTAGATGAGTGACATCTGTATCAGCGAAGGTAATGTAATCTCCTTCAGATTTCCCTTTTTCTTTAGAGGTGATTCGCCACACTTGTTTTTTACCTGGAGTAGATACTTTTTCAGCATTGGAAGACAACTTAATGGTATCGCGCATATTTCCGTTTTCGTCTTCAATGGATACAATCTTATAGACTGCTCCCAATGCTGGTTGATCATAAGCAGTGATGAGTTTTGTGCCCACACCCCAGACATCAATTTTTGCTTTTTGCATTTTTAGGTTCAAAATGGTATTTTCATCAAGATCATTGGAGGCATAAATTTTTGCATCTGTAAATCCAGCATCGTCTAATTGTTGACGAACTTTTTTAGAAATGTAAGCCATGTCCCCAGAGTCGATACGGACTCCTCTAAAGTTTATCTTGTCTCCCATCTCTTTTGCAACTCGGATGGCTGCTGGAACACCAACGCGTAGTGTATCATAGGTGTCTACTAAGAAGACACAGTCTTTATGTGTTTCCGCATAGGCTTTGAATGCTTTGTAATCATCACCATAGGTTTGAACCAAGGCATGAGCATGGGTACCAGCTACAGGTATGCCAAAGATTTTTCCTGCTCGAACATTGGAAGTCGCAGATGCTCCACCAATAAAGGCTGCCCGTGTACCCCAAATTGCAGCATCCATTTCTTGAGCACGACGGGTTCCAAATTCCATCAATGGCTCATCTTCAATAACTGCCTTGATACGACGAGCTTTTGTAGCAATGAGTGTTTGGTAGTTGACGATGTTTAACAAGGCTGTTTCAATCAATTGGCATTGTGCCAAAGGACCTTCGATTTGGAGAATAGGTTCGTTCGCATAAACCAAATCACCTTCTTTTGCAGATCGGACGGTTAAGGTCATTTCTAATTGAGCCAAATAATCTAGGAAATCTTGAGGATATCCCAATTCTGTTAGGTAGTCAATATCTGTTTGACTAAAACGAAGATTATTAAGGTAGTCCACCACGCGCTCCAAGCCTGCAAAGACCGCATAACCATTTTTAAAGGGTTGAGAACGGAAGTATACTTCGAAAACGGCATTTTTATTGTGAATATTTTGGTCAAAATAGACCTGCATCATATTGATTTGATAAAGGTCGGTGTGCAGTATCAAACTGTCATCCTGAAATAGTGTCATAAGATTTCTCCTCTTGCCTTCCTAAGTGAAGACGATTCAGTTACTATTGAAACTGAACGCTAATATGCCTACTATTATAACAAAAAAATCGAGAAAAACTCGATTTAGATGCACAGAATGACGAAAATACTCGCAAGAAAAAGGAATGGTATGTAAGGAATGGATCTTGGCTTGTATATTGTAAAGACGAATAAGCCTAAGAGTGAGCTGATTTGAATAATCCATAGGATTTCAGTCAAGCCACAAATTAGGGACAGACTAGCCAAATATAGAAAATCACCCGAACCGATATTGAGCTGCCATTTCTCTGTCAGAAAAGCCAAGGCTAAAAAGCAACAAAAGAGCCAGTTAAGCTGGGAGAGTAACAAAGCTACAAAAGTAAAAACGAGCCAGACGGCAAAAGGATATTCCTGATGCTTGATGTCGTAAATGGTCAAAACCAGCCCTGCAAGGATGAGTATGGTTTCAGTTAGGCTTAGGAGTTGAAAATGGCAGAGCAGGACAGTAAGACCAGTTAAGAATTCTAGTCCAGCATACCAATAGGGAATATTTACCTTGCAATAACGACATTTGGATGCGGTTGAAAGCTGAGAAAGAATGGGAATCAGGTCCCAAACCTTGAGTCGCTTCTTACAAGAACTACAATGACTAGATGGTCGGATAATGGATTGTTCAGGGAACCGGTCAATGACCAGTCCCAAAAAGGAGCCAATTGAAGCTCCGAGGAAAAATAGGATACAGATCTTCATACCTATTTATTCGTAATCAATTTGGAAAATGAAGAGAAAGTTACACCGTTTCAATGGTAATTTGGAGAATTCCATAGGTGATAAGAGAATTCCGTATTCTTTCTTTGGTCTTTCCTGCCAAAGCATGGTTAGTAAGTTTAACAGTCAGTGTAGCACAATGTTCATATCCATCCATTGTCCATACTTTAAGTTGAACGATGGATTCCACATTTGGTATAGACAACAACTCAAGAGCCAGTTCATCACTCTTTATTCCAGACGGAGTTTGTTCAAGAAAGATTTTCAGATTATTCCATGCCTTAGGGAGGGCCTGACTAAGGATAAATAGAGAAATAATGATTGAAAGCAGGGGATCAAGGAAGTACCAATCAGTGAATTGGAGAATAATGGAGACAAGAATGACCGCCAGCCATCCTAAAATATCCTCTAGAAAGTGCAAACTAAGAATGGATTCATTATGGCTATGGCCATTTTTTACAATACGGGAAGCGGCGAAATTGATGATGATAGCGATCACTCCAAGTACTAGCATCCCATCTTGGTTGACAGGTTGGGGATGGAAAAGATTGGGAATGTTTTCCACAAGAATTAGGCTAGAACCGATAATCAGAATGCTTGAGGTCAAGAGTGCTGCCAAAATATTCCATCTCTTGTAACCAAGGGGATAGGCGCTATCAGCTGGTTTATTTGCGAAGGTCTGCATCAATGCGGAGCTGCCAATGGCTAGAGCATCCCCAAAATCATGGACAGCATCTGCTAAAATGGCGCTGGAGTGAAAGAGTGCTCCAAAGATAAATTCAATGATAGAAAAACAAAGATTCAGCAAAAAAGCAATGAAAGTATTTTTACTAGACGACATGACAAACCCTTTCTATGTTATACTGTTTATAGGTTCATTATGCTATTAAATGAGCCAAATAACTAGAAACAAGTAAAACATTTTGTTTGTTTTTGAACATAATATTTGAAATGTACGAGAGATGGATAGACGAATTGCAAAAACACGAAAGGCGATTTTTCAGGCGTTTTTGAGCCTATTAAACGAAAAAGGGTACGATGACATGCGTGTGCAGGATGTCATTGATAAGGCAGATGTTGGCCGTTCTACTTTTTACGCCCATTATGCCAGTAAGGAAGCTCTTTTGGAAGAACTCTGTCATGACCTATTTCATCATTTGTTTACAGGTCGTGAAGATAGTGATGTAACAGTTTTGCTGGCGCATATTTTCAAACATTTTCGGACAAATCAAGACCGAGTAGCTAGCCTCTTGTTATCACGCAACACCTATTTTTTAAAGGAATTAGAGACAGAGCTCAAACACGATATTTATCCAAAAGTGATGGAAGATTACATGCAGGATAAACGGAGTCTTCCAGAGGACCTATTGCTGCATTTTGTTGTCACTACTTTTGTGGAAACCGTCAGCTGGTGGCTACAACAACGTAAAAAGGTGGATGAAGTGACCTTGACAACTTACTTTTTGGAATTATTAGCCTAAGGAGAAAATATGCTTAGACCATTACATATGGCACATGCCTTTTTAGATGAGATTTTAACAGACCAAGACCTTGCTGTCGATGGGACTATGGGAAATGGACATGACACTTTATTCTTAGCTCAGCGAGCAGGAAAGGTCGTGGCATTTGATATTCAGGAACAAGCCTTGAACACAACGGCTGAAAAACTAGAAAAAGCTGGCTTGACCAATGCCCAATTGGTTTTGACAGGACACGAAAGCCTAGATCAGTTTGTGGATCAATGTAAGGCAGCTATTTTTAATCTTGGCTACCTACCTTCAGCGGATAAGTCAGTCATTACCTTGCCTGAAACCACCCTTCAAGCCATCAAAAAAGTCCTAGATCGACTGGTTGTTGGTGGTCGTCTTGCTATCATGATTTATTATGGCCACGAAGGCGGAGCAGTAGAAAAGGATGCGGTCTTAGACTTTGTCAGTCAGCTGGACCAGACCGTCTTTACTGCCATGCTTTATAAACCGCTGAACCAAGTCAATACTCCACCGTTTTTGGTGATGATAGAACGTATCAACAACAATTAAGGAGGTGATTGTATTACAAGTTTTGTTCAAATCATTATATTTTTAATCCTATTAGTTATTTCCAATACCATTTATCGATTAAATCCCAAATTTCCACTTCCATTTATTCAAGTTTTATTGGGAGTTGGTGCAGGTCTACTATTTGGAGTCGGGAATCTCGCCCTAGATCCTTCATTGTTCCTTGCTTTAGTTATTGCTCCCTTAAACTTTAGAGAGGGTCAGCAAAGTAATGTCGATGACTTGATGGAAAATTGGAAAGTTATTGCCTTCCTAATTTTTCCGTTGGTCTTTTTAACAGCCTTGGGAATCGGAACTTTGGCTGGCTACTTATTACCAGTAGAGGTTCCTCTCTCTGCAAGTTTTGCCCTTGGGGCTGCACTTGCGCCTACTGATGCTGTAGCCTTTTTAGTGTTATCAAATCGCTTTGCTTTTCCAAAACGATTAGAAACCATTTTAACCCTAGAGGGCTTGCTGAATGATGCGAGTGGACTTGTTGTTTTTCAATTTGCTATTTTGGCTTTAACAACTGGTAGTTTTTCCTTCGTGAGCGCAGGTACTCAGTTTGTATGGGCACTTGTTGGAGGAATGCTGGCAGGTTTCTTCCTTGCTTTTGGTCATCGTGGTTTGGTTTCATTACTTGAAAAATTGGATGCAGCCGATATTCCTGGAGTTCTGTTGCTCGAACTTTCATTACCCTTACTGGCTTATTTTGTGGCTACCTATATCGGTGGTTCTGGAATTATTGCAGTGGTCATTGCAGGTCTGTTTCAATCGAAGCAGTTGAAAAAAATGACTTTGTTTGATGCGCGTGTGAATCGTGTGAACCAAATTGTTTGGGATACTCTAAATTTCTCATTGAATGGGTTGGTTTTTCTTGTTTTTGGGTACGAATTTACTCGAATCATTCAGCCTGCTTTGAGGAATCCATTGATTAGTAATGGTCACTTGTTAGGGATAGTTATTCTCTTAACCATTAGTCTGTTTCTGCTACGCTTTATTGGTTTACTCTGCTTGAATGCTTATCGAAAAGCAAGGTCTTCTAAGAGTGTTTATAGTGTGCATGAGCTGGGGATTCTAACATTTTCAGGGATAAAAGGGTCGGTCTCTATTGCTACGATTTTGTTGTTACCAGAATTTGATAGTTTGATTTACAGTCTGATTCTATTTACTGTCGGAATGGTGACCCTGTTGAGTTTTTTGGCGGGCTTATTCGTTTTACCAAGGTTTGCAAAACAGAAGAACGAGTCTCCGATTTTAGAAGGTTCTGTCCGAATCTCTATTCTGCAAGTGGTGGTCAACGAATTGGAACTGGATATTGAGGATGCCGCAAATCCAAATGGTATTTATATTGTAATTGGTCAATATTATAGGCGGATAGAACATCTTCATCGTCAGCTGATGTCTGTAGACATGCGGAAAGAGGTGGCCAGTTTAAGGTTGAAATTGGTAGAAATTGAACAGAAGGGGTTAGAGACTGTATTTGCGAAAGAACACCTCAGTTTGTCTTCCTACCGTCACTATCAAAACTATTTAAGAACATTGGAACAGGATATTAATCGCGACCTGGTTCCAACCTTTAAATACTTATGGCTAATCAGTCGAAGGGTCATCAATAAGTGGTATCATGAATGGATTAGTATCGGAACTAGTTTACGGAAAAGGAATCAGGATGCGACTGCTCAAAAGAATGAGTATGATCCAGCATTGTCTGAATTATTCTTGGCCAATACCGCAGAGATTATTCAATTTTTAGAGAAAAATCAGTTGAGGTTCTCTGCTGAATACATTCAGCAGCTAAAAGAATTCTACCTATACCAAGCTCAATTGATTCATGCAGGAATCAAGGTGGAAGATGTTATCGGACGGATGAAACCCGAAAGTTTAGATGATCTGTTACGAGGGTATTATTTAGAAAGAAAAGTGGTTGCAGAATATGAAAACTATGGTCATTTATCACAAATGGCAGCCAAGCAAATGCGGCGCAATATTAACCAACTAGAAAGTTATGCGCTGACGGAATTTGATTATTTTTAAATGTATGGATATTGAATCAGACACGAGCGGGTGATAAAAAGATAAATAAGAGTATAAGAAAAGGCCTAGAACCTGTGAGTGAATTTCCAACATTCTAGGTCTTTTCTTATCTGATTCATTTGAATTGTGCTAGTTAAGAATTGGCTTGATGAACAATCGCTCGTCTCCTAGTTCAATCAATTCAACTTGATTACCATAAAAATCACTGAGCAGGGCAGGAGTTAGAATTTCTTGTTTTGGTCCCTGTGCCAAGACTTTCCCTTCTTTTAGAAGGAGGACGTGAGTAAAGTTGTTTGTGATTTCTTCTGCGTGGTGGGTGACATAGATGATGGCAGGAGCATTTGGGAGTTGACAGATAGAATCGATATGATGAAGGAGGCGCTCGCGTGCCAATAGGTCAAGTCCAACGGTTGCTTCATCTAATATCAAAATAGCTGGATCTTCCATGAGGCTACGGGCAATGAGCAAGAGTTGGCGTTCACCCTGTGAAAGGCTCGCATAAGTCCGACCAATTAGGTGACTAGCCTTAATAGACTTAAGCATAGCTTTTGCTTCGTCGAGCTCCGCTTGCCCATATTCACGATATAGGATGGAGGACTTATATTTACCTGTCAATACGATTTGTTCTGCAGTTAGGTCAATGGGAAATCGTTCTGCTAGAAAAGAACCGACAACACCAATTTTCGTACGAAGACTGGGTATGTCACCTTTACCAAATTCAACCCCTAATACTGTCAAATCACCAGAGGTTTTCCAAAATTCTGCCATTAGAATACGCAGGAGTGTTGACTTGCCAGCACCGTTGAGACCCAAAATTGCCCAACGTTCTCCTGGTTGAAATTCCCAGTTTATATCTTCTAAAATTATTTTACCCTGTCTCTTATAATAGACATGTTTCAATGAAAGAATCATTGCTTATCTCCTATTCCTTTTGAATATTGTATCATAAACCCCAAATTTCAAGTTGAAATTAGCCACCCATAAGAAATTCACTCGGCGACTTGTAGTCCAAGCATTTTTTAGGGTAATTATTAATCCAATTTTCGATAAAAGCGACTTCTTTTGGGGTCGTTTTCTTGGTTCCTTTTGGTAACCATCTCCGAATCAATCGATTGTGATTTT